>ENA-UEYL01000777-UEYL01000777.1-human-gut-metagenome-genome-assembly--contig:-NODE-777-length-30671-cov-6.263810_pt1 | contig 30671 bp, 28 predicted proteins | sample MGYA00242941_ERZ507946 | MGnify/ENA primary metagenome ERZ507946 (study PRJEB26167, sample SAMN06115482) | human gut metagenome | host: Homo sapiens | place: China:Guizhou | collected 2015-03-11...
ATCCCAGAAATACTTCCAGGCGCAGCAGGAATACCTGGGCCACATCAACGGCCAGGTGGAGGAGGTCTACGGCGTCACCCGGCAGCAGTTCCACGACTACCTGGAGGCCGAGGACGTAGGCCTTGCGGTGGTGAAGTTCAAAAACGGCGCCGTGGGCACCATTGAGGGCACCACCAACGTCTATCCCAAGAACCTGGAGGAGACCCTCTACCTCTTCGGAGAACAGGGCACCGTGAAGATCGGCGGTACCTCCACCAACAACATCGACGTCTGGCAGTTCGCGGATGCGGAGGCCGGAGACACGGATAAACAGGGCTTGCAGGAGGCCACCAGCAATGTCTACGGCAATGGCCACACCAGCCTGTTCGCCGACATGATGGAGGCCATCGAGCAAAACCGCAAGCCCTACGTGGACGCGGTGGCAGGCCGCAATGCTCTGGAGATGGTGCTGGCCATCTACAAGAGCCAGAAGACCGGCGCGCCGGTGAAGTTGCCCCTTCAGGACTTTGCCAGCACGGATATGGCTATGACGTTCTGAATTTCAGGGATATCAAAAAACAAAGAAAAAGGACTCCACACACATGAGAATATCTTACGCAACCGCGAGGTTGCATGGAATGCCGCAACGGCTGATGGAGCTATGGACCTATTGCGACAGATGGATTTGTCGTCATGACCGCGCGATTTACTGGACATTCGGGATCCTCTATAAATTGTCCCTGGATGCTATGTATATTTGGGCGGCCAGCCCGGCATTTTCCTATGGTGGGTTGATATACGCTCCCAATGGATTAAAATATTTGCTCTCCAACATCCTCTATCTCCTGGTGCTCGCGTATCTGCCCCGCCAGGAAAAAAACATCGCTGCATTTTTGTTGCATTTGCAATTTGTGTTTACGCTGGCTCCTATGATGACCATTTACGGATTGGTGGACCGCAGCACGGCGTATATGCTTTTTGTTTTCGTCTGTGCCATCCTGCAAATCTATCTTCTGAAAAGACCGGTTTCCCCACATAGCAAGATCTATATCCGGGGGATTCAAAACTATGTGACTGTGGCGTTTGGAATCCTGGTGGCATTCTGCCTCATCACTCCGATTCTGTATAATGGGATCCTGGATATCCCTGCTTTGATCAGCGGATTTCAGGAACAGGGAATCGATTATGTGTATCATATCCGTGATACCATGGAGTTCCCTCCGGGTTTTGACCTTGTGTTCAACTGGATGGCAAAGGTTGTATTGCCGTTTGGGCTCGTCATGTTTTTGGAGCGCAAACAATATCTGCTGGCGGTTTTCTGCCTGCTGGCGCAATTTTGCTTTTTCCTGGAAACCGGACATAAACTGCTGCTCTTTATGCCATTCCCCATTCTTTTTATCTACTTCTTTGCCAAGCTAGGGCATTTGATCAAAATGATGTATGCAGGCATGACCGTACTCTCTTTGGTAACGGTTCTAACTTATCAGATGGATGTTCTCACCAACCATTCGATTGGAAACCTGTTATGTGGTATGGTGGCCGTCCGGGCGCTCCTTGGCCCAGCCAATAACAAATTTCTGTTCTATAACTGCTTCAGTGAGTATCCCAAGCTATACTTCGGTGACGGCCAGATCGGTTCTATGTTTGGACTGACCTATCCCTATGCCGGTGGAAGCGGACAAGTAATATACGCCTATGATGGTGGAGAATTTCTTGGTTCCAACTCCTGTACGGGGTACTGGGGCGACGCCTATGCCCAGATGGGTTTTTTGGGAATCTTGCTGATGGCTCTGCTCTTTGCCATGGTTTTACGGGGAATTCAGCAGTATGACAGAAAAGAGGTCTTCCCCATCTTGGCAGGGATGTTTTCCATCCAGCTCATTATGCTCAATGATAACGCCCTGCTGACCACCTTGTTTACCAATGGAATGCTCCTTGCGTTTTTGTTGGTTTTGATCTATCTGAGCAAAAGCTCGAAAGGAGCAGATAATGGAATACAGCGTCTTTGATCTCGTCCGCGCTCTACTGAAAAAATGGTATGTGATCGTTCTGGTCATGGCTCTCGTCAGCGGTGCTTCTGTTTTTACCTCCAGGGCTTCCTATGAAAAGGCTCTGGCTGATTATGAAGCCTATACCACAGAGACGATCCCCACAGGAGAGACCGGCACGCTTACCGTCTCTGTCGGGTATGATTACACGGTTACGGATATTTCAGAATATGTGGAGGCCGCCAAGCGGGAAGCCAATTTTATTCAGCGTTTTTCAGCGGAAGCCGGAGAATCCACCCAGGAGAAAACACGTTCTCTTTCCGAGCTCTATGGGCATCAGGCTTATGCCTCGTTCCAGTCTCAGCTTACACAGCTGCCTCAGGATGCTCTGTTGCTTTCAAATGTCCAAAAGGACATTTCAGCCTATGAGTTTCTGGAACCTCCCTATATAGACGAGCAAGGAGAGCTGATCACGTCGGATACTCCGCTGAGTGTCAGCGATCATCTCCAGATAGACGCTGACGGCGCCAATGGGCTGAACCTCACCATCACGGGCCTGGAGGAATCGACTGCAAAAAAAATTCTGGAATCGTATCTGGAAAATCTCCAAACCGTGAGCCGGACTTCTTACTGCACGGAGATTACGGATATGGAAGTCGAGAGCAGCTTCACACCGGATCCGGTCCAGTACACCGAGAGCGCCCAGTTTGCGCAGACTGTTATGAAAAAACCGGAGCAGCGGCCTATCTTGGTCAAAACGGTGGGAACTGCAGCCGCATATAGCTTTGTATTTGCCTGCTTCGGCGTGCTACTGTATACGTTCATCAAAGACAGCCGGAGACAGGCAGCAGCGGAAGCCGGAACCGACGGCCATGCGTAAGCGTCAGTTGGGCCGCATCACCGGGGACTTTGCCGTCAACATCCTCGCCTCGGTAATTTACACCTTCGCCCGGCAGATCGTGGTGTTCCCGCTGCTGGCGGCCCGGCTGCCGGAGGATACCTACGGCACGCTGCTGACGGTAACGGGCCTAGTCAACGTCTGCACCGCTCTGGTGGGCAACTCTTTGAACAACATCCGGCTGGTGCAGAACAGCCAGTACGAGGAACAGGGGATCCAGGGGGACTTTAATCTTCTGTGTGCCCTGGGCTGTGCGGGCTCGGTGGTTTTTTCCGCTGTGCTGTGGCAGATGTTCGCCTACGACACCGTGACCGCGCTGTTGCTGACGGCCTATCTCATGGTCTCCAATCTTTATCAGTACGCCTGTGCGTTTTTCCGTCTGGAGTTGAATTTCAAGCGAATCTTCTGGTGCAACGTACTGGTGAGCTTGGCCTATACCGCCGCAGCGTTTCCCTTTGCCACCGAATCCCTCTGGCCCATGGTATTCCTCATCGGGGAGGGGGCGGGCCTTCTCTATGTGTCCCTGCGGACTCCTTTCGTCCACGAGCCCTGCCGCCGTACTCCGCTGTTCGGGGAGACCGCCCAGAAAGCCGTGGTATTCATGCTCTCCAGCCTGGTGGGAAACCTGCTGCTGTATGCCGACCGCATGATCATCTACCCGGTGCTGGGACCGGAGAGCGTGTCCTACTACTCCACAGCCTCGTTCTTCGGCAAGAGCGCCGGTATCGTCATGACGCCCATTGCCGGCGTACTGCTGGGGTATTTCGCCCAGAAGAGTTTCCGGGCCTCCCGGCGGCTGTTTGTGCTGGTCAACGGCATCTCAGCGGCATGCCTGGGCGTGTTTTTCCTGGGCTGCTGGCTGCTGGCCCCCTGGTTCACACGCCTGCTCTATCCCACGTTGTATGAGGCGTCCGCGCCTTACATTTTGCTGGCCAATCTGGGGGCGGTGGTCTCCATCGCCGGAAACATGGCCCAGCCCATAATCCTCAAATGCTGTTCCACCCGTTGGATCCTGGCCATCCAGCTGGTCTACGGCGGGACGTACCTGCTGCTGGCCATGGCATTGCTTCCGGCATACGGCCTCACCGGCTTCTGCTGGGCCACGATCCTGGCCAATGGCGTGCGGCTTCTGGCGCTCTATGCCCTGGGCCTGTGGAAGTTTTGACCCCGGGATCGATTTTTCACCAAGGAAAGGACTTTTTTCTATGAACGATACCCACCGTCCCTACCAACGCTGTACCAACTGCGTGATGGATACCTCCGACAGCGCCATCACCTTTGACGAGCACGGCGTGTGCGATTTCTGCAACGATTTTTACCAGAACATCCAGCCCTCCTGGCAGGACAAACTGAAGGACCCGGACCTGCTGCGCCGCACGGCGGAGCAGATCAAGGCCGCCTCCAAGGGGCGTAAGTATGACTGCATCATCGGCATGAGCGGCGGCGTGGACAGCTCCTACCTGTGCTACGTAGCCAAGGAGCTGATGGGTCTCAATCCCCTGGTCTATTCGGTGGACACCGGCTGGAACCTGAACGTGGCGGTGGAGAACATCGAGAGGATCGTGAAGGCCCTGGACCTGGACATGTACACCGAGGTGGTGGACTGGAACGAGATGAAGGACCTGCAGCTGGCCTTTTTCAAGTCCCAGGTGCCCTATCAGGACATGCCTCAGGACCACGCCATCTTTGCCGGACTCTATAACTACGCGGTGAAGCACGGCATCCAATATGTGCTCACCGGAGCCAACAGCGCTACGGAATGCATCCGTCCTCCGGTGGAGTGGGTGTATATGAATGACCTGAAAATGATCAAGGACATCCACCGTAAATTTGGTACCCGTCCCCTCAAGACCTTCCCCCTGTGCGGCATGGTGAAGTACCGGGTATACTATCCCATCTTCAAGGGGATGAAGCGGGTGGCTCCCCTGGACATGGTGGAGTACAACAAGGAAAAGGTGAAGCTCTTTTTGCAGGAGCGCTTCGGCTGGCAGCCTTACGAGAACAAGCACTACGAAAACGTCTTCACCCGGTTCTATGAGGGGTACTACCTGCCCCATAAATTCGGTTACGACAAGCGCAAGTGCTATTTCTCAAACGAGATCCTGGCGGGCACCATGACCCGGGAGGAAGCCCTGGCGGAGTTGGAGCAGCCGCCCTATGACCCCCAGCAGATGGAGGAGGACAAGGCATACATTGCCAAGAAGCTGGGACTCACGGTGGAGGAATTCCAAACCATTATCGACGGAGAGAACAAGACCTTCCGGGATTACCGCAACAGCTGGGGCCTGATCCAGTTCGGTACCATGGTGCTGCGGGCGCTGGGCGTGGAAAAGAAAAAATTCCGTTAAAACAGAAGAGGATCCTGGCATGATCGTCATTTTGGACTATGAGATGGGTAATGTGGGCTCCATTCAGAATATGCTCCGGAAGATCGGGGTCCGGGAGGTAACAATCTCCCGGGACGCCGGAGACATCCGGCGTGCGGACAGGCTGATCCTGCCCGGGGTGGGAGCTTTTGACGCGGGCATGGAACGCCTGCGGGAATTCGGCCTGCCGGATCTGATCCGGGAGCATGCCCTGGAGCGGGGAAAGCCCCTGCTTGGGATCTGCCTGGGGATGCAGCTGCTGGGGCAGAGCAGCCAGGAGGGAACGCTCCCCGGCCTGGGGCTGCTGCCCTTTTCCTGCAAGCGGTTTGACTTCCCACCGGAGACAGCGCTGAAGATTCCCCACATGGGCTGGGACCGGACGTACGTGCGCATCCAAACGCCGCTGACAGAGGGGCTGGAACCCCGGGAGCGGTATTACTATGTCCACTCCTACCACGCGGCTTGTGAGGACCCGGCCCTGGTGCTGATGGAGTGCGAATACGGATACAGGTTCCCCTCCGCCGTATACGGCGGCAGCGTCTACGGGGTGCAGTTCCACCCGGAGAAAAGCCATCTGTACGGCATGAAGCTGCTGAAAAACTTTGCTGAGAGGTGCTGAGCATGTATCGCCGTCCCCGCATCATCCCCAGCCTCCTGCTGCAGGAGGGCGGGCTGGTGAAGACCCAAAAGTTTGATAAGCCCCGGTATCTGGGAGACCCGGTGAACGCCGTAAAGATCTTCAACAACAAGGGCGTGGACGAGCTGTGCATCCTGGACATCAGCGCTCCCCGGACCGGCGGGGAGCCGGACTACGACCTGCTGCACGACATCGCCACAGAGGCATTCATGCCCCTGAGCTACGGAGGCGGAGTCCACTCCCTGGAGCAGATCCAGCGCCTGTTTGCCATCGGCTACGAGAAGGTGATCCTCAACACCGCCCTGGTAGAGACGCCGGACCTCATTCGGGAGGCGGTGGCCTACGCGGGCAGCCAGAGCATCGTGGCTTCCATCGATGTGAAGACCGACGTGCTGGGCCGCTCCTTCTGCTATATCCGGGGCGGGCGGGAGAAAACAGCCTTCTCTCCAGTCCGGCTTGCCCGAAGGGCCCAGGAGCTGGGAACTGGGGAGATCCTGTTGGGTTCCATCAACCGGGATGGGCAGATGAAGGGCTATGATCTGTCTCTGGTGCGCAGTGTGGCGGACGCCGTCTCCATCCCGGTGATCGCCAGCGGCGGCTGCGGCTCCATGGAAGACCTCCAGGCCGTGCTGGAGGAGGGCCACGCCCACGCCGCAGCAGCGGGCAGCTTCTTTGTGTACTATGGCCGGAACCGGGCTATCCTCATCACTGCTCCCTCGGAAGAGGAATACCGAAATTCTGGTATTTATGTGGATGACTAGGATAATTAGGACAGATCCCCCTTTTTCGGGAAGATAATATTTTCCAATTTGCAGAGAAAAAGGAGTATCTTCGTTCGACTAAAAAATATAGATTTAAATTATAAATAAGGATAAATAAAAATTTATTATAAAACACATCAGAGAAAAAATTTCTTCTTTAAATTTTGACCATAACGCTGTATAATTTGTTATATGATCGTAACCTAAATGAGATGGGGAACGACACATAATGCAATTAGGAGCGTATGGGCAAGATGAATCATCTGCGAAAACAGATTCTCTTTTTGTGTGACAGTCTGATTTTAATTATTTTTTCGACTTTTTTCTCGTGGTTTTCTCTGCGGTATGATCTGACGGATGCGGTTGGACAATGCGCTCAGCTGATTCAAAATTTTGCGTTGCTTTATGCCTGCACAGTGCTTTTCCAACTTTTATTCCGCACGTATGACAGCCTTTGGCGGTACGCTGAGAGTAAGGAATACCTGTCGCTGCTCATGGCTGCATTTTGCGGATTTTTCCTCTACGAGGTCTTGAGCCGCATTTTTCTACAGAGCATAATTTCCTTTATGCTCCTGACTTGTGTGGCCAGCCTCTGGGTCTTGGGCATGCTGTTGCTGCGCTTTGCATACCGTGTTTACCGCAGTCAGGTACTATTTAGCAAGGGCAGCCATCAAATCCCTGTGGCCATTGTCGGTGCAGGAGCAGCTGGCGTTCAGCTGCTGGATGAGCTCCAGAGCAATCCAGACAGCCGATACAGTGTGCAATGCTTTTTTGATGACGACCCTGGTAAGCTGGGAAAACGAATCCATGGCGTGGAAGTGAAGGGGACGATCAGCCAAGTGCAGGAGCGCCTGCGCGCGATGGATATTCAGGAGATCATTGTGGCGATTCCATCTGCGGGGGAAAACCGCCGCCACGAGATTTTACAGAAACTGTCCGGCCTCGAGCGGATCAAAATTTCTGTTTTGCCCAGTACACTGGACATGATCCGCCAAAAGCCGATGCGCTCTCAACTGCGCGAGGTCCGCATTGAGGACTTATTAGGCCGTGAGCCGGTGTACTTGGACCCAGCGCCTGTGGATGCGTATCTCTCTGGAAAAACCGTATTGGTCACTGGAGGCGGCGGTTCTATCGGTTCAGAGCTGTGCCGCCAGATTGTCAAGCACGATCCCAAAGAGCTGGTGATCGTGGATATCTATGAGAATAACGCCTATGATATTCAGCAGGAACTGCTGTACCAGTATGGTGGGCGGCTCAATCTGAAAGTGGAGATCGCTTCTATACGGGACAGGGGGCGGATGCGGCAGATCTTCGCTACATACCGGCCGGATGTGGTTTTTCATGCCGCTGCGCACAAACACGTACCGCTTATGGAAAACAGCCCTCAGGAGGCGATCCGCAACAATGTATTTGGCACACTGAACCTCGTGCGGGCCGCGGATGAGTTCTGTGTTCAGAAGTTCCTGCTGATCTCCACAGACAAAGCGGTCAATCCCACCTCTGTAATGGGCGCCAGCAAACGGCTTTGCGAGATGATTCTTCAGTCCATGAAAGGACACAGCGGCACAGATTTCGTGGCGGTTCGATTCGGAAATGTCCTGGGCTCCAACGGCTCCGTAGTACCGCTGTTCCAGCGGCAGATCGCCGCGGGGGGACCGATCACGGTAACAGACAAGCGCATTATCCGTTATTTTATGACAATTCCGGAAGCTGCGCAGTTGGTGCTGCAGACCGGTGCCATGGCCCGGAAGAACGAGCTGTTTGTTCTGAATATGGGACAACCTGTAAAAATCCTGGATTTGGCGGAAAATATGATCAGACTCTCCGGGTATGTGCCGTATCGGGACATTGACATTGTGGAGACGGGGCTGCGGCCCGGCGAAAAGCTGTACGAGGAGCTGTTGATTGCCAGCCGGGACATTGAGCAGACGGAGAACAGCCAGATTTTTATCGAGCGGCAGCCGGCGATTACTCCCGGTGAGCTGAGAGAGAAGCTGGAGATTCTCCAGGAGGCCCTGGAGAAGGATGATTCCTCCTGCATTCGGGAGGCGCTGCACAGGGTTGTGCCAACTTTCCATGAGCCGGAAGAGGTGAACTGCGGGCAAGGCGCCGAGGTCCGCATTCCGCAACAGGCTGCTTTCAGATAAAGATCAGAATTTTCAAAAAACCGCCATGCGAAATGTCAGCGCATGGCGGTTTTTTCAGGACAGATTTCCTACACGATATAAGGAGAGTTCTATGACCAATCATTTTTCCCTTGCCAGATTCCTGCTCTGGATTCCTCCATTGCTCTGGTATCGAATCATTTGGGGATTTTCCGCCCAGACAGCGTCTGCCTCCGGGAAAGTATCTGATGGACTTCTGCATCGCATCTTAATTGTGCTGTCGCCTGCGTATGCCCGGTCCGAGGCCGATATTCAGGGGGCAGCTGTTGAGGTGCTCTCGTTTTTTGAGAGAAAAGCCGCCCACATGTTTTTGTATTTCCTTTTGGTCATCCTGTTGTTAGCGGCGCTTGCGCCCTTTGTCCGGAACATCCTGCGCCGGTCTGCTGCCGCGGGAGTTTTCTGTGCCGTCCTGGCAGCCCTGGATGAGATTCATCAGACGTTTGTTCCAGGGCGCAGTGGAGCTGCACGAGATGTGGCGGTCGATTTGGCGGGAGCCGCAATCGCGTATGGTATTTGGTTCCTACTGCGATGGGTAGGAGCCGCGCGAAGAGACCGGCGCCGGCTGTCTGCAATCCGAACATGGATGCCCGCAGGGATTGGCCTTCTCAGTGCCTGTATTCTGCCGCACCTTACACAATCCGCCTTCAGCCATCCGGTTTTTGAGCGCCTCTGTCAGCGGTTCCTGGAAAATTGGGAAACGCTTGACGCAGCCGGAAAGATCGCTGTATTAGAGGGGATCTCTCCTGTTATGAAGGAGATGTTATATGCGGGAACAGCGGGGCTGTTGGGGCTGATGACTATCCTGACGCTGGCAATGCGGGGATGGCCGCTGCTGCGCTCGATCACGGTATCGGTGTCAACTGCTGCGCTGGCAGCGGTCTTCTTTGCGGGGCTGCATAGTTGCTGCTTGATCCCGGGACTTTTATCTATAGCCATGAGTGTCCTTCTGGGAAGCATGGTTTGGGCCAGCTGCATTTTAATTGTGAAAAGCAAAGCGCTGCTTCTCCATAAAGAATTCCAGATGTAAGCACGAAGCCCCAACGGGCTTCGTGCTCTTTCAAATAAGCTTATAGTGCGGCCAGGGACCGCCAGATCGGAATCCGATCATATCAAACAGAATCAAGAGCGGGCCGGCCAACAGCAGCCATAAAAGCGCATATCTGAGACAAATCTGCCCCAAAAAATTGCCGAAAAGAGAAGTGTAATCCCAAAGCCCCAAACCAAGCCAGACATTGAAAACCAGCCCGGCGGTCAACTGGGAAACAATCAGCACGATCCCTCCCAAAACTGCCTGGAGCCACAGCGGAAATGTCCAGGGCATTCGTTCGTTGACAGCGTCCAAAGGGATACACAGGAGGGAGAATACGGCAAGATCGGTCCAATGGCAGTTTCCGGTCAAAAGAAGCTGTAAAGCGCAGAAAACGACTCCGCCGCAGAACCATCGGAATATATGCCAAAGCAGCTGCATGATACGTCCCCCTCAAAAAAATTATCCGTTTCCCATCCTCCCTGATTAGGCATGCACAATGCTGAACGCCGGAAACAACAGTTCCCATCCGGTATGCGGATGACGGAGCTCCTTGCCAAGGTATTCGTGAAGAACCTCGTGCGCGTGGCCACAAACTCAAGGCCAGTGGCCAATCGGAACTGCAGTATGGAGGATTTTTCGGGCAGCTCCGTTTGATTTCTCCAGTATGCGGACTGGCAACGTGATGTCGGAAACCTTGCGGGAAAGCGTCTTTAGATGAGCTGCATGGCTATATTTTGGCAGCGGCAAATGACAAGAGGCCATTGTTAGTTTATGCACATTACCGCAAAATAGAAGTCATTTCCGATTTTAGAAAAATTTATTACTCCATAGAGAAAACGTAGATTCTGCTGAACAGAGAAAGGCTCCGGACGGGCGGCCTTCATTCACTGTTTTCCGTGCCTGTCGTACTCTTGGGGACAGCAATCTTTCGGGGGTATGGCGCGAATGTGCCGCCGACTATCGGGTGACATTCCGGTTTTCAGAGTGTCGATTTCGCCGATGCCTTTTTCCGGGAGCGTACAGCCAGCTGCAATTTCTCCATGATGTTTTGGGGGCCGGATTTCCGGCGGACGGAGTCTTTTGTGGACGAAACGAGGGAGAAATCGGGCACATCCGCTGCGGGGGTTGGAGACAGTACGGTTATATCTACGAAAAAGAGAGGAGCCGTTTGGCTAAAATAGAAAAAATGGCGGAGGCCCTGGAAAAGAAGTTGATTTTTCTCCCTAAAAATGATAGTTTGTAAGAGAGCACGCAGAGAGGCGTGTGATTGCTTTCCACATTTCTGTGAACGAACACAGAATGGAGAGAAGTGTGCAAAACATGCGGCCCCGCTCTCACGGGACCGCTGGAAAAATTCTGAGGCTTCACAAGGGGGAAATTCCAATGTTTGATTCCAACCACGTATTCCTGGGCATTGCACCTATCGGCTGGTGCAACGACGATATGCCGGAGCTGGGCGGGGAGAACACCTTCCAGCAGACCGTCAGCGAGATGGCACTGGCGGGCTTCACCGGCTGCGAGATCGGCAACAAGTATCCCAAGGATCCTGCCGAGCTGAAGAAGGCCCTGGACCTGCGCGGCATGCGCATCGCCAGCCGCTGGTACTCATCCTTCCTCCTGACCCGCCCCTTTGAAGAGGAGGAGAAGGACTTTATCGCCAACCTGGACTTCCTGGCTGCTGTGGGCGCCAACCGCATCAACGTCAGCGAGCAGAGCTACTCCATCCAGGGCAAGATGGACGTACCCGTGCTCACCGGCGGCCACAAGCATGTGATGGACGACGCCGAGTGGAAGCTCCTGTGCGACGGCCTGAACAAGCTGGGCAAGATCGCTGCGGACCGGGGCTTCAAGCTGTGCTTCCACCACCACATGGGCACCGTGGTCCAGACCAGCGAGGAGACGGACCGCATGATGGCCAACACCGATCCCCGGTATGTGTTCCTGTGCTATGACACCGGCCACTTCACCTTCGCCGGCGAGGACCCCCTGGCTATGCTGAAGAAGTACGTGGACCGGGTGGGCCACGTCCACCTGAAGGATATGCGGCTGCCCGTGGTGGAAGAGGCCCGGAAGAATGACTGGTCCTTCCTGCAGGCCGTCCGCAACGGTGCTTTCACCGTCCCCGGTGACGGCGACGTGGACTTTGATCCTGTGTTCAGGGTGCTGGCGGATGCCGGCTACCAGGGCTGGCTGCTGGTGGAGGCGGAACAGGATCCTGCCAAGGCCAATCCGCTGGAGTATGCCATGAAGGCACGGAAGTACATCCGGGAGCATACGGGACTCTAATTCGAAGGGGGACTGCGTCCCCCCTCGACCGCCCCCCTCCCCAGTGACGTCGGTCACTGGGGACGCCGCCCAGGGCGGCTAAGTCAATGTATTTTCGGCAGGCGCATGTCCTGCCGAAAATGGTTGAAATGCATCGCGCCGCTGGCGCGAATGGAATTTGAGCAACAATCTTTATTTAGGAGATGACTCCAATGGCCTATATGAACAAGAACGCCGAGCTGAAGAACGGGTACAATGCCTATATTGACTCCTCTGTGGACGACATGGGCACCCAGATGGACGTGGGCCTGCTGCTGATGGAGGCGGGGGATACCTACGTCTATGAGGATGCCAAAAAAGAGGTGGCAATCCTCCTGTTTTCCGGCTCTGTCACCTATGAGTGGGACGGCAAGAAGGTGGAGGCCGACCGGCCGGACTGCTTCCACCACGACGCCTACTGCCTGCTGGCCGGCTGCGGCACCAAGGTCACCATCACCGCCAAGGCCCACAGCGAGCTGTATATCCAGGCCACTGTCAACGAGACGCCCTATGAGGCCGTCATGTACACCCCGGACAAGGTCCAGGTGGAGCACAAGGGCTTTGGCGGCGAGCTGATGGGCTGCATGTCCCGGGAGATCAAGACCTTCTTCGACCTGGACAACGCCCCCTTCTCCAAGATGGTCCTGGGCGAGGTGCTGAATCTGCCCGGCAAGTGGAGCTCCTATCCGCCCCACCACCATCCCCAGCCGGAGGTGTACTTCTACCGCTTCGACTATCCCGACGGCTTCGGCGCGGGCTTTGCCAACGGCGAGATCTTCAAGACGCAGCACAATGGCTGCGCCGTCATCAACCATGGCTTCCACTCCCAGACCGCCGCGCCGGGCTATGCCATGTGCTACGCCTGGGGCATCCGGCACCTGGAGGGGGATCCCTGGGACAAGACCCGCATCGACGATCCGGAGCACGCCTGGCTGTGGAAGGCCGATGCCAACGACCACATCTATCCCAATCACTGACAGGAGGTAATCACCCCATGAAAACCGTTCGTTTGACCATGGCGCAGGCTTTGGTCCGTTTCCTTGAGAACCAGTATATCGAAGTGGACGGCGAACAGAGCCGCTTCGTCCGCGGTGTATTCATCATCCCCGGCCACGGCAACGTGGTGGGCCTGGGCCAGGCCCTGAGCCAGGAGGCCAAGCACCTGGAGATCTGGCACGGCCAGAATGAGCAGGGCATGGCCCAGGCAGCCGTGGCCTTCGCCAAGCAGATGAAGCGCAAGCAGATTTGCGTGGCCACCTCCTCCGTGGGCCCCGGCGCGGCCAACATGGTCACCGCCTGCGGCACCGCCACCGCCAACAACATCCCCCTGTTGGTGCTGCCCGGCGACGTGTACGCCTGCCGCCAGCCGGACCCCGTGCTCCAGCAGGTGGAGCAGACCAACAACCTCTCCATCTCCACCAACGACGCCTTCAAGGCCGTCTGCCGCTACTGGGACCGCATCGTCCGGCCGGAGCAGCTGATGAGCGCCATGATCTCCGCTTTCCGGGTGCTGACGGACCCCGCCAACACCGGCGCCGTCTGCATCGCCATGCCTCAGGACGTGGAGGGCGAGGCCTATGACTATCCCGAGAGCTTCTTCAAGAAGCGCGTCTGGCGTCTGGAGCGCCGTCCCGCCACCGAGGCCGCTCTGGCCGACGCGGCGGAGGTCATCAAGAAGGCCAAGCGGCCCATTCTGGTCTGCGGTGGCGGCGTCCGTTACTCTGAGGCCCACGAGGAGTTCCGGGCCTTCGCAGAGGCCACCGGCATCCCCTTCGGCGAAACCCAGGCCGGCAAGAGCGCCATCGAGTGGACCCACCCCCTGAACCTGGGCGGCCTGGGCGTCACCGGCTGCTCCGCCGCCAACGATATTGCCAAGAAGGCGGACGTGGTCATCGGCGTGGGCACCCGCTACACCGACTTCACCACCGCCTCCAAGTGGCTGTTCAAGGACACCTGCAAGTTCGTCAACATCAATGTGTCCGAGTTCCAGGCCCTGAAGATGGACGCCGTGCCCGTGGTGGCCGACGCCAAGGATGCCCTGCCCCGCCTGCTGGCGAAGCTGGACGGCTACAAGGCTCCCTACACCACTGAGGTGTCCGCCGCCCGCGAGAAGTGGGCCAAGGAGCTGGAGCGCCTGGACCATATCACCTTTGAGGACAAGAAGAGCTGGAAACCCATCATCAACGACGCCAACGCCGACTCCGCCAAGCGGTTCGCCAAGGACCTGGACGCAGGCCTGTGCCAGACCACCGTGCTGGGCGCCATCAACGCCATGATGAGCGAGGGCGACGTGGCTATCGGCGCCGCCGGCTCCCTGCCCGGCGACATGCAGCGGATGTGGCGGCCCACCGGCATCGACTGCTATAACATGGAGTACGGCTACTCCACCATGGGCTATGAGATCGCCGGTGCCCTGGGCGTGAAGCTGGCCATTGGCGACAAGCGGGAAGTCTACGCCATGTGCGGCGACGGCAGCTTCAACATGCTCCACGGCGAGCTGGTCACCGCTGTTATGGAGCGCAAGAAGATCAACATCTGCCTGTTCGATAACGCCTCCTTCGGCTGCATCAACAACCTGCAGGTGGGCCACGGCAACGCGACGCTCTGCACGGAGCTGCGGTACCGCAGCAAGGACGGTCTGTTCGGTGACTTCCTGAACATCGATTACGCCAAGGTAGCGGAGGGCTACGGCTGCAAGAGCTACTCCATCCGCACCATGGAGGAGCTGGCGGCGGCCTTCGAGGACGCCAAGAAGGTGAAGGACCGCCCGGTGCTGTTCGACATCAAGGTGCTGCCCAAGACCATGACCGACGGCTACGGCTCCTGGTGGCGCGTGGGCGACACGGAGGTGTCCGAGCGGCCGGAGAACCTAGCGGCCTATCAGGATCACCTGGACCACGTGAGGGACGCCCGGAAGTATTGATCCTCTCAAGGGGGAGCTTGCTCCCCCTCGACCTTCCCCTACCACCAGTGACATCGGTCACTGGTGAACGGCGCCCCAGGCGCCTGGGGCGGGGAATTTTCGGCAGGCGCATGTCCTGCCGAAAATGATTGAAAGATCTTCTTTCGCCGCTGGCGAAAGAACTGGGAAAACACTTGGTTTCCCCAAGTCCCTTTCCTGCGGGTATCGAAAGAGGAGGAGATTCGTTTGAATTGTCCTTTTTGCGGCGCGGAAATGGGGAGTGGCGCTTTGCAAAGCAACTATGGAATCTATTGGCTGCCAAAGCCTCGGAAAGCCGGACCACCGGACTTGTCTAAGGATGCAGAGCATTTGAGCAGGCAGGATACCCCGCTTATTACGCCACCTTATATCCCAGCCTCCCGCTGTACCAAGTGCCGGAAGATTATTCTTGATTACTGAGCTGCCGCCCCGGTCGGCACGTCTATGACCGTCCGGGCCACGGTGCGGCGGGCGGTTGATAACCGCCCCTACAGGAAGATCTCCGGGCTTTCCCGAACTGCCAGGAGAGCGGCAGCGAAAAGCGGCGCAGGATGTATCCCTGACTTCCCCGGGCTGGTGGTTTCCCCAAGGGTAGCGCGTTTCCGTCCCTGACTGCCGCAAGGGACCGTCAACCATCCCCCGCCGGCGGCAGGAGGTCTGCGCCTGCGCAGACCGACCCGCCGAACATGTTTTCTTTTCCACCGGGCGCGGCGCATTTTCTTTTTGATGTCTCAAAAAGAAAATGGGGGGCGCATCTGCCAGACATCATCATAGCTGCCTTTCCCCGCTGAAACGGGCGGCCTTACAACTGCATATCCTCATTTTCAAATAAAGGAAGGTACACAATCATGGATAAGGTTCTGAAAATCGGCATCATCGGCTGCGGCGCCATCGGCAAGGATCACTGCCGCCGCATTATCGAGACGGTCCCCGGCGCCACGGTCGTGGCCGTCAGCGACTATGTGGCTGCTGCCGCCGACGAGACTGCCGCCAAGTACGGCATCAAGTCCTATGGCAACGACTGCGACGGCATGATCAAGGACCCTGAGGTGGAGGCCGTGGTCATCACCTCCATCGATCCTACCCATCACGACTACGTCATGAAGACTCTGGCAGAGGAGAAGTGGTGCTTCTGTGAGAAGCCCCTGAGCCAGAACGCCAAGGACTGCGAGGAGATCATCCGCCGGGAGCAGGAGATCGGCAAGCGGCTGGTGCAGGTGGGCTTCATGCGCCACTATGATCGGGGTTACGCTGAGATGAAGCGGATCATCGCCTCCGGCGAGCTGGGCAAGCCCCTCATCATCAAGGCCTGCCACCGCAACGTCTCCCAGGGCCCGGGCTTCAAGACGGAGAACGGTGTCACCAACGTCGCCATTCACGAGCTGGACATCTGCCGCTGGCTGCTGGATGACGAGTATGAGGACGTGCAGTGCGTGAAGGTCCGCCAGTCCTCCAACTCCGACAAGGGATATGATAACCCCCAGGTGATGCTGATGCGCACCAAGAAGGGCTGCTTCATCGACGTGGAGGTCCAGGTGGCCGACGGCTACGGCTATGACATCCAGTGCGAGGTGGTCTGCGAGAACGGCACCGTCAAGCTGCCCGATCCCTACGCCGTGGTGTGCCGCTCCCGCCCCGCCGGCTGGGACAGCGTGAAGCCCGCCGAGTCCATGCCCATCATGACCGACTGGAAGGAGCGCTTCATCGAGGCTTATGACATTGAGTTCTGCAAGTGGGTGGAGTCCGTCCATGCCGGCAAGCTCACCGGCCCCTCCTCCTGGGACGGCTACGTGGCCTGCGTGGCTGGCGACGCTCTGAACGCCTCCCGCGGAACCTCTCAGTTCCTGAAGGTGGAGACCATGGAAAAGCCGGAAATGTACAAGTGATCTGCAAAATCAAGCGCAAAAAGGCCGCCCGGGAGGGCGGCCTTTTTGCGGGGATCCCCTGGGAAGCGTGAAGGGTCGAGAGTTGAGAACGAAGAGCGCTGCTGTTTGGATAGAAGCTGCCTCTTCGTATCTCTGATTTCCACCCCTCACGTTTTGCTCTGTTGGAGGGCTTGTTTCTTTTTGTTTCCAATCGTTCACAAAATCTCCCTTGTTTTCGCGGTCGGAAGGCTGTACCATAAAAACAGAACAAAGAAGATCAGACGGCCGTCCGCGGCCGGAAAGGAACGATATGAACATACGAAAGAAGATCCTGACTCGCTGCGGCGCCCTGCTGACGGCGGTTCTGGTGCTGGCCCCAACCGCCCTGGCGGCGGAGGCTGAGATACCGTACATCCCCCAGACTGTCCCGGCGGCCCAGCTTGCTCCGGCAGACCAGAGGGGGCAGGAGGACTGGCAGCTGCTGCTGGTGAACCCTTGGCACACGGTGCCGGAGGGATATGAGATCAAGCTGGCCACGTTATCCAATGGACTCCAGGTGGACGAACGGATCTATGATGATCTGGATGACATGCTCTCCGACTGCCGGGAGGCGGGCCTGAACCCCATCGTCTGCTCCGCTTACCGGACAGAGGCCACCCAGACCCGGCTGTACCGGAACAAGGTGGCGCGGGTCCGGGCCTCCGGTGTGCCGGAGGACCGGGTGGAGGCGGAGGCCGCCCGGTGGGTGGCCAAGCCCGGCACCAGCGAGCACCAGACCGGCTTGGCTCTGGACATTGTAGCCGCCGGCTATCAGATCCTGGACGAGGAACAGGAGGACACGGCGGAGCAGAAGTGGCTGATGGAGAACAGCTGGAAGTACGGCTTCATCCTCCGTTATCCTTCGGAGAAGAGCGACATCACAGGCATCGGGTACGAGCCCTGGCACTACCGTTACGTGGGCAAGGCGGCGGCAGCGGACATCTACCGCACCGGCGTCTGCCTGGAGGAGTATCTGAGCCAGGAGGGGCCGGAGGCGGAGCTGGCGCCTGCGCAGACAATCCGGCAGGCGGCCCCGGCATCCGGCTCTATGGAGACCGCGCCGCAGGGGGCGGCGGCCATCTGAAACTGCATCCACATACACGGCGGGGAAACCCGCCGTGTATATTTTCCCTGAATTCCTACTTGACAAATAGGATTTTTTGTGAGATAACTATACCATAGTAATTAACTGGGAAAAGGAGTGAACCAGATGAAGATTTACGCGGACAACGCGGCCACCACTCGGGTGAGCGACACGGCGCTGGCGGCCATGACGCCCTGCTTTCAGGAGATCTACGGCAATCCTTCCAGCCTTCATACGCCGGGACAGCGGGCGGCGGAGAAGCTGGCGGCCGCCCGGGCGATCTTTGCACGGAACCTGCATGCGGATCCCCGGGAGATCACCTTCACCTCCGGCGGCAGCGAGGCGGACAACCAGGCCCTCCGTACCGCGGCGGCCTTGGGGGAGAAGCGGGGCAAACGTCATATCGTCTCAACGAAATTCGAGCACCATGCCGTGCTCCATACCCTCCAGGCCCTGGAGCGGGAGGGCTTTGAAGTAACCCTGCTGGACATTCCGCCGGACGGCGTGGTGACGGCGGAGCAGGTCCGGGATGCCATCCGGCCGGACACTTGTCTGGTGAGCGTCATGTTTGCCAACAACGAGATCGGCACCATCCAGCCCATTGCTGAGATCGGCGCCGTCTGCCGCCAGGCGGGGGTCCTGTTTCACACGGACGCGGTCCAGGCGGCAGGCCACCTGCCCATCGATGTGGAGGCGATGCAGGTGGACCTGCTGTCCCTCTCCGCCCATAAGTTCCATGGGCCCAAGGGCGTGGGAGTGCTGTACGCCCGGCGCAGTATTCCTCTGGCTACGCTGATCCATGGCGGTGCCCAGGAGCGGGGGAAGCGGGGCGGCACGGAGGACATCCCCGGCATCTGCGGCGCTGCGGCCGCCTTTGACGAGGCCTGTGCCACCATAGAACAGAACGCCGCCTACCTCACGCCTCTGCGGGACAGGCTGATCGCCGGCCTTACCGCCATCCCCCACACCGCGCTGAACGGCGATTCGGCCCGGCGGCTGCCGGGGAATGTGAACGTGTGCTTCGAGGGGATCGAAGGGGAGTCCCTGCTGTTGCTGCTGGATGAAAAGGGCATCGCCGCCTCCTCCGGCAGCGCCTGTACCTCCGGCTCCCTGGACCCCAGCCATGTGCTGCTGGCCCTGGGGCGGCCCCACGAGGTGGCTCACGGCTCCCTCCGGCTGAGCCTGAGCCATGAGAACCGGCCGGAGGAGATCGACTATATCCTGGAGGTCCTGCCGGGGATCGTGTCCTATCTGCGGGGCATGTCCCCTGTGTGGGACGAGCTGGAGACCGGCCTGCGGCCGCATCTGATCTGAAAGGAGACAATGACTATGGCATTATATAGTGATAAAGTGATGGACCACTTCCAGCATCCCCGGAACGTGGGGAAGCTGCCCGACGCCGACGGCGTGGGCGAGGTGGGCAACGCCAAGTGCGGGGATATCATGCGGATGTATATCCAGGTGGACCCGGAGACCCAAGTGATTACCGATGTAAAGTTCAACACCTTCGGCTGCGGCAGTGCCATCGCCACCAGCTCTATGGCTACGGAGATGATCAAGGGCAAGCCTGTTTCCGAGGCCCTGCAGCTCACCAACCGGGCAGTGGTGGAGGCTCTGGACGGCCTTCCGGCCCATAAGCTCCACTGCTCTGTCCTTGCGGAAGAGGCGGTGCGGGCTGCTATCCGGGATTACTACGACCGGAACAGCATCCCCTACGGAGAGGAACTGCGGGCTTGCGAAGGACATTGCGATACCTGCGGACATTAAGAAAACGCCCCGGAGCAATGCTCCGGGGCGTTGTTTCTCCCGATCAAAAATCATCGTCCCCGTCTAGCTCGTCCTCGTACGGGTAGCAGTCCGCGAACATCTTCTCAAACCGGCGCTGATTCTTCCGGTCGTTGGGCGTCATCCGATTCAGATTCTTCAGAAAGGACAAAATCATACCGAAGAGATATCCAAAGGTGCCGGGGGCGGCGGTGAGCCAGATCATCAGCGCGGAAATCACGGCCACGCCCAGAAAGCCGATCACCGTGCGCCAGGCGATCCGGCGGAGTGCCAGCGCCAGATCAAAGGCCGGGACCTGGTGCTTCCGGCGTCTGGCCAGGGAGATGGAGGAGCAAAGCGCCACCAGGGCCTGAACGCCGAAGATGCTCATAATAAGAAAACCGGCGACAGCCGCGCACAGAAAATGGAGGGCGATTGAGGCGATATCCATGCAGGGTTCTCCTCCCATGTCCAACTGAGTACGATCATTATACAGGAAAACCGCCGGTTTGACAAGGGGTGTTCACGCGAGCCACCATGTCCGGCCGTCCAACTGTCCGTCCTGGATGGTCACTACGCCATAGGAGGGGCGGGTGGGGGCACCGATGCTGCCGGGATTCAGGAACAGTGTCCGGCCCCGCCGGTCCACCAGAGGTCTGTGGGTGTGGCCGAAGAGGAAGAGGTCCAGCTGTTGTTCCTCCGCGGCAAACCCCGCGGTCACCAGGGACTGCTTCACGCCGTAGGTGTGGCCGTGGCACAGGAGAATACGCTTGCCCCGCAGCTCCAGCAGCCGTTCCGCCGGCTCTGTGGGACGGAAGTCACAGTTGCCCGGAACCTGTTCCAGGGGGATGGAGGGAAACCTGTCGTGGAGCCGTTCCCCGTCCCGCCAGCAGTCCCCCAGATGCAGAATCAGGTCCGGGGAGGTCTGCTCCACGGCCTGCTCCATGGGACTGACGGCGCCATGGGAATCCGAGAGTACCAGAATTTTCATATGAATGTTTCATATTAGGAATACACACTGCCAGAAAGGTTTGTAGCGGGTGTTAGCCCGCTACGGCGGGGTTTTCAGTGGTGTTAATTTCAATGTACTCGGCAATCCGGCGGAGCTCGTCAGCAAACTTGAATTTCACGCTGATATTACCGTTTTCATAAACCTTGATATGTTCCACAAGCTCAATCAGAATTTCCCGGTTGAGTGTTTCAATGTTCTGGTATTTCATAAAGGCCACCAGAGCGGGATGCTCATTATCAACGCCGTTTGCCAGTTCCGCCCGTTCAGCGGTCAGCAAGGCCAGAGTGTCCGAGAGGTCAGCGGCTTTCCGCTCATAGTCGGCTTTCATATCCCGGTAGTCCTGCTGGGTAATTTCTCCGTCTTTCCAGTCTTGATAAAGAGACTGTTTGTAGCGGGTTACTTTTGCCAGCTCCCGCTCCTTTGCGGAAATCAGATCGTCCAGTCGAAATGACTGGCTTTTTTTGACTGGAGCCGAATTGATACGGGCGATAATCTCGGAGTAGGAAACCGCCAGATGTACCTGTTGCCGTATGGCGAACAGGACGGCCAGCTCCAGCCGCTCATGTTTGATAGCGTGCATGGTGCAGGCGGTTCGGGAGCGGTTTTTATAGGTAGAGCAGAGATAACGATAGCTTTGACCGCTCGGGCTCCTGGTAACAGATTTTCCGCAATCCGCACAGCGGAGGAAACCGCTGAACAGGTGGAGCTCCTTTTTTCGTGGGGCCGTCCGTGTATCACGCTTTAAGAGGGCCTGCACATTTTGAAAGGTTTTCTTGTCGATAATGGCCTCGTGGGTGTCTGGCATCGTTACCCATTCCTCCTCTGGCACCGCCTCGATCTCGTGTACTTTATAGCTTTTTACACGGCGGCGGCCCTGTACCAAATCCCCGGTATAAATGGGATTTGTGAGAATGAGTGTTACAGCCTTATCGCCCCACAGGGGAGTGTCTGATGGTGAGCTGACAGGCAGGCCCTTTTCTTTGCGGTATGTGGCCGGGCTCGGGATGCCGTGGTCATTCAGATAGTAAACCATCCTTCGCCTCGCCATACCTTGCAGGCACAGATCATAAATGAGTTTGACTATTTCAGCCGCATCGGGATCGACAATCAACTGGTGCTTGTCTTTGGGGTCTTTCACATAGCCATAGGGAGCAAAGGAGCCGATGTACTGACCGTTGCGCCGCTTGTAATCAAATACTTGCCGGATTTTCTTTGAGGTCTGGTAGCAGTATTGATCGTTCATTACATTTGTGATCGGGACGATAATACTGGAAACGCTGTCCGGGTTAAGGTAGCTGTCCACATTCTCGGCCAGGCTAATGAAACGGACACCTAACTGTACAAACAGGTTGTCGATAAGACTTCCAGCATCACTGTAATTCCGGGCAAAACGGGAAAGGTCTTTTACCACAACACAGTTGATTTTCCCGCTCATTACATCAGACAGGAGCCGCTGGAAGTTTTCACGGTTAGCGTCCGTTCCCGTATGTCCATCGTCAACATACTCGGAAACGCTTTCAAATTCATCCATGTGCTTTTGGTAGAAATCATTAAGTAAGTCACGCTGATTTTTTACGCTGTTGCTGTCGTCCTTGCCATCTTTCGCTTTTTTCAAATCCTCTTTGGAAAGCCGGATATATTCGCCCAGCCGCCAGCGCCGGATGGTGTAAGAGGGAGAGAAACTCTGCTGATACCCTCTGTTTTTTGTTCGTGCCATTGTTCCTCCTTCCCTATCACATTACATCTATATTATAACTCTGTCCGGGCGGGACAACAAGGATGTCTCCGCCTCGGGACACTTTGTCTCGAAGTGACAAACGGGCCATAACCGAAGTTATAGCCCGCTTTTTTGCCGGAGCAGAAAGTCTGTTAAGGTGTCCTGGAGGGACGGCCCGCTTTCTGCAAATTCAATTTTCACGCCAACACCGCCGATGCAAAAGCAGTACGGATTTTTAACCGCCTGCAAAAACAGAGCGATGCGATCCTCACGGGGGAGGGCGTTGTCAAAGGTCATACCGCTCACATCGGGCAGGGACTCGGGGTCTACTGCGCCAATGTCAACGCTCCTCATTTGATTAAGTTCCTGTGTAGTCAATCTCACGGTAAAACCTCCTTTCAGATTGCTGGTTGAACGCCTCCCGTCTGTCCAGTGGGGAAACGCAAGAGGACGGCACCGAAACAGTGCCGCCCTCTTGCCTCACTCCACCTCGGGACACAATGTCTCGAAGTCAAATAGAGATTTTTAATTGAGGGAATGCCGCCCGCATTTTCTTGACCTGTCCAAAGACAACAATATTCGGGGCGGCGATCCCACGCAGATGAAAGAGCGGCCCGGAGGGACAGGCGGCCAGCCTGTCCTGTGGCGGATCGTGGCCGTGGGTTGGCCCGGCCCATTTGCGGCGGTAGTGTTGTTCGCTCGTTCCTCCGTGGAGGAAGTCACAGCGCACCCGCCGCCCGGCTCCCCGCAGATGCTCGGGGCCGCCTCTGGTCATCAGCGGAGAGAAGAAAACCTCCTTTCATAAACCGAGACATTTTTTCATCATTTCCAAGTGGGGAAATTGAAAAAAATTAAAAAGTTTTTTTCATACGTTCAAGGCCACGCTTGATGGACTGCCGGACAGACTCCTCATGTACGCCCTCGGCCTCGGCAATTTCCTTGATGCTCTTTCCAAGAATGATATGAGCATCGATCCTCCGGCCCTGGATCTTCGGCAGAGAATTAAGGGCGTTCCACAGACGGCAGAACCGCTCCATCCGTTCAAAAAGTTCCTCGGGCGTAGGCTCATGCAGGCAGGCGAAATATTCGATCCCGTCATCGCAGTCCAAAGAATACTGCGCCTTGTGTCGGGAGAGGCGCCGCTGGTAGGCCATCTCATAACGGGCATCAGCCAGGAAAACCTCGGCTACCTCGTCAGAAACCTCGATAAGCTGATCCTGTGTATACCAATAATAAAAATCTTTCAGATTGATCGTAGTCATAAATAAACCTCCGTTTCGGTGTTGGGTGAATGAGTGACCGAAACGGGGCTGGCGGGGAGCGGCATCCCGGGGAGCTACCCCGCACCTCGGGACACTTTGTCTCGAAGTAATGGAAACAAAAAGCGCCCGCACGACACAAGGTCATGCGAGCGCACGAAATTATATATTCATTTATATACTGCCAAACTTCATGTTCATAAGCAGACTTGCCCGGAGGGGGAGCTATGCTTTTTTTAACAGATGGAGATCATGGGTACTATGTAGAAAAGCAAAAATAGACAAGGCGGCATCCTCCTATATGCCGCCCCTGCTGATTGCAAAAGAGGTGTCGGGTTTCTACAAAAAGAAACAGCGGCTGGAATTTTGATATTCAACTCCAATCGCAAGAGCACTGTCATAGGCAACGGTTTTGTGTTTGGGATGTTTCCATTTTTATAAAAGAGAAAGAGCCGATAACCACAGCACAAGGCTGCTGGGTTATCGGCTCTGCGTCTATGCGTCCGGCTCTTTGACAACTGAAATCTTAAATTTTTCTACATGAATTAAAGTTTCCTGCTTACATTTAGGACAAAATAACGGAAAATTTTTCAATTGTGTATTTGGTAGTAATCTGATGCGGGTTTTACTATTGCAGATAGGGCATAAGAGCCATTCTATATTGCCACTTCCGTTCATTCACATCTCTCTGTTTGTCCAATTCTTTCGAGCTACCGCAACAGAGCCTGCAATAATCACAGTACCTACCAACAAAAATGAAATAGAAAATCCATTCCTTGCTATCGCATAAACATCAAAATACTTTAGAGGGGTTAAATAATATAGCACTGGCATTTCCAAATAGTCAGCGATAACATAAAGTCCATAAAATCCAAGTAACACTCCTGCTCCTAAACGAGTAGCATTTTTATATGTCTTGACAAGGCTGGAAATTAGAAGTCCCAATGCAAATAGCACAACCTCTGTCAAAAACATTCCTACCGTAGTCGTTACAGCGGCTCCCGGCTGCTCCAGCCCACCCAAAGGCAGAATAGAAGTAAAATAGTTGCACAATCCGCTGAATGCCGTAAGGATCAACAAGTTACAGATACCGGACAAGGTTTTTGCGGCAACGATTTTGCTCCGCTGGAGCGGTTTTGTAAATAAGTATTCTGCGGTTCCATGTAGGGTTTCTTTTGCTACACAAGAAATTCCAAGGTAAATCGCATAACTGTAATTCAGTATGGCTACCCAAAAATAAATACAGCCATACCAGCCCAAGGTAGAGGTCAATTCTTCTCCCACACCAAACATGATCGTCAGAATTTTGGGAAAGGTATTGATCAGTTCATCCAGTTCACCCAAAGTCTCCCGTAAAGACAGATATTCAAAATAGGCAAATCCGCACAGGAGCAGAACAATTCCCATCCAGATCAATAGTAGTGTTCTTGATAAACGCAATTCCTTCTTAATTAAGGCTTTCATATCTTCACCTCCTATGACAAAATGTCACGTTTGAGTGACCTTTTATATGAAAAAAGGAAGAAAACTGTTATCAAAAGCAAATACCAAATCAGATAATCCCATTCATAATATCCTTCTTCGTGGATTACTGACGGATTGAAAAATGAGAATGGGGACAGGAAACTGATCGCACGATTTCCTATCGTTCTGGAAAAAGCGGTAATGCAGTATGCCACAAATACACTTAACCCCGCAGTCAACAGCGGAAGTCTGTTGTTTGGTTTAAGATTTCCCCATAATAGTCCTAAAACACCGAAAAACAGTGTAATAAGGGTAAAAGAGATTGCCAACAAAAGAAACTCCACCAACGGAAAACCTGGCTTAAACAAGGCAAGTGTAAAAAATGAGGCAAGCAAATAGGCAATACCTGCAATACCGATTCCAAGGAGCAGGCATAGTGTTTTGCCCCAATAGATTTTTTTACGCCCGCATGGTTTCGTGAACAAATACTCTGCGGTATGCTCCGTACATTCTTTTGTTTGCAGGGCCAGGCCGAGGTGCATCCCGAAAATTCCTCCAGCGATCATAAAAAACGCATTGAGAAAAGAGTACATCCCCAAAGGTTCCATCAACAGAGCAAGGGATACACCCACCGTTTCAAAAAATCCACCTTGTGTAAAATTTTCCGATAAGGTTTCCGGCGTTTCGATCATGCCGTAATAAACCGGCGTCATACAAAAGATGCAGACCGCAAGCGCCACAGCCCAAATCAGAATGTATTTTTGATTTCGTTTCCATTCATATCGAAAAACAACCATATCCCATCCCCTCCTCTATTCATAATAGTGGAGGAAGATTTCTTCCAAAGAAGGCTCTTCAATCGAAATGTCCTCCAGTTCCAACTGGCAGAGTTTGTTCATAATCGTCATCGCATTTCCGTTGAAAATAAAAGAGGCGGAGCGGTGTTCTTGTTTCAGATCTGCCACGCCGGGGATCACAAAGAAATCTTTGACGATGACCTCTTTCGTGGATACGGATATTCTTTTGTAGCCATTTTCCCGCAGTTCTTTCATGGACTGGAGCCCGATCAGTTTCCCTTCACGGAGAATTGCCACCCGGTCACACAGCTTTTGAACTTCGCTCAGTACGTGGGAAGAGAGGAAAATCGTTGTGCCATGTTCATTTTCTTCCTGCAAAATCTGATTGAAGGTCTGCTGCACAAGCGGGTCAAGGCCATTAGTCGGCTCGTCCATAATCAGCAGTTTGGGGGCTGGGAGCAAGGCGGACACGATGCCGACTTTCTTTTTATTGCCAAGGGACAGGTCGCCGATCCTGCGGGATAAATCCAGGTTCAACCGCTCTGCCAGTTCCCCCATGCGACTGCGGCCGTCCACGCCATACAAATCTGCGGTGTATTGCAGCATCTCCCGGACTTTCAGATTGTTATAATAGCAATTCTCGCTGGGGAGGTATCCCACATTCTTTGCAATCTCCGCAGCGTACTGGCCGCAATCCAATCCGAAGATGGACGCCTTGCCACCAGTGGGTTTCAGCAGTCCCATCAATGTGCGGATTGTGGTGGATTTTCCGGCTCCGTTGGGGCCGATGAAACCGAAGATTTCTCCTGGGGCGACAGAAAAACTGATATTCTCAATTCCCCTGTGCTTTCCATAGCTTTTGGTCAGTCCGTCTAACACAATTACCGGCTCATTCATTACAGATATTCCTCCTTATAAAAATTTTGTTTCAGCATCTTCAAAATATTTTCAAGTTCAGACATATCGTTGCCAAAATCCATTCCGCTTTCGCAGCGGGAAGCAATACCGTACCCCAATAAAATCAGCATTTGAAATACTAATTTTGCATCTTCCGGGCGTTTGAATTTCACACAATCCTCTTGATGTAAAACCAGCATTTCTGTAAAGGCTTTCCCATCCCAAAGCGTGGTTTGCAAAAAAGTCTTGACTTCCTCTGCGGGTTCTGTTGCCGCACTGGTTATGAAAGCGGCAACGTGCGGAAAATTTTTCAGATTCTCTACTTTCATAACGCAGGCTTTCCATACCCGGTCAAAGAAATCCTCATCTACATCGAGTGCCTTCAGGTCGTATGCTTTTTTCATTTGCGATACACAATAATTGAGCAGATACTCATATAGAGCCGGTTTGCTGCCAAAATATTGGAACATGGATGCCTTGGAAATGCCCGCCGCCGATGCAATATCATTGATAGACGCTTTTTCATATCCGTGTTTTGCAAAACAGGCAAGGGCCGCGTTTCGGATTGTTGTCTGCTTTTCTTCTGAGAGCGCAAAGAATTTCTCCATAACAGCACTCCTCCTCAAAGTAAATTGTGCATCTTTAAGAACGTGAGCTTATCCCAATAACCTCTTTGGAATACGATTTTTTCATTCACAATGTGAAAAAAACCGCAGCCGCGAAGTCCAAGCGGGTCACGCCACTCAAGAATGGCCCATTCGCCATCTTCAAATATATTTTCGATGATGCACACCATTTCAGCGGCAGAAAACTCTTCCTTAAACATTTCGTGGATTGCTGTTTTACCAACAACGGGTTCATTGGCAACTTGATGGTTCACTGCATCTTCTGAATATAAATCAGCGATAGCGTCAGCATCAGCGTGATTAAATGCCTCATACCATTTTAATAATACATCTTTGGGTTTTAACATAAACTTGCCTCCATATTTCTGAGAAATTCCTTAAAGCAAATAGGATCTTTCATCTATTTTTTCTTGTATAGTTGAAACAGTTTCTTCCACAGATAGTTCTGTTGTATCGAGTGCATAGCGCTCACAGTGGCCTAAATGACGAAACTGATCCCACATAGTTTCAACCAATTCAATATTGAGTTCCCGATCTAATTTGGCGCGGGCGATTGCCCGTCTCAAAGTTTCCTCCTTACTGGCCCGCAGGATAAAATAGTGGACTTCATACTTTTCCTGTGCGGCCTTTTTCCAAGGATCTAAAAACCACGGCCCAACGATCCCATCTACAATGACATCATATCCGCCACGGGCAAAACGCTTTGCCGCCTCCAAAAAGGCCTCAATCACAACCAAGTTTTGTTCCTCTGATCCCGGCAAATGGGGTGGGATTGCACCTTTGCAAAGATAGTGGTAAAAATCGTCCGTATGCAAGTGTACGGAATTTCTTAAGTCAGACCCTTGTGCAATCATGGATGCCACTGTTGTTTTTCCTGTTCCGGGTGGCCCGGTTAGGATGATAATTCTTCCTTGTTTTACCTGGTTTTCTCGTTTTCTTTCAAGAGAATCTTTTTTTTCAAGTTCTTTTCCAATTAGACGATTTGCGATTGTAAACGCGTCTAAGCGTCTTTTGGCAAGTGTAATTTGTGACTTATATCGTTCGACATTTTCCTTCTCTTCAAATGTTTTTATCGTTTCTACGAGTTTATGTATCGTGGAATTGATCTGCCGGGTCGCCTCTCGTAAATCTTCTTTTGAATAACTCATATTTTCGCCCCCAATTTTACCGGATAAGAAATTTTATTTATATGTCTAACGATAACCGAAACGGTTATTTTGGTTTATTATAACATAAATAACCGTTTCGGTCAATGCCGATTTATTGTTGAAAGCGAAATTAAAAAGTCGGTAGTATGAAAATGTAAATCGTTCAAATAATATCACATGAAATGTAAAATTACATTAGGTGATGTTATGAAGTTAGAGCAGGACAAACGACGATTTGATTTTCACGATATAGGACGGGCCATCAAGAGAGCTCGGGAGGCCAGTGGTATGACACAGGAACAACTGGCTTTTATTGTTGACCGAGCACCACGCACCATTATGTATAATGAAAATGACGGACAGCACCCAAGTCTGAATACTTTTTATCAGATGGTCACAATGTTCGACATATCGGTAGATCAATATTTTTACCCATCCAAGAATGAGGATAGCGAGTGCAGAAAACGGATTGATGCTATGCTCAACTCTCTGGATGAGAAAGACTTGAAAATCGTTGAGGCCACCATCCAAGCGATGAAAGCCGCCAAAGAAACGGAGGGAGCGTAAAAAAGCGTGACCTCCGTTTTTTGCGCTATTTTCGGGCTTGCACGAAACGGCAAGCAAGGCAAGTGTGGACACACTTGCCATTTTCGCAGGGCCGAGAGCCCCGCGAAAATGCTTGTTGGGGAGCCTCCCCAAACCCGGCACCTATGGGACAAATTGTCCCATAGGTCAGGCTGCGGAACGGCCCTATCGGGCCTGTTCCTTATCGGCGCGTCCGCCGGTGAGATTGAGCAGATGGTCGATGTTGCCCTTGGCCGTGACGATCTCCCGCATCTCCTTCTGCGCGGCGCGGTATTGGGTGGAGAGGGCCTTCTTCTGCTCCGCCAGCTCCCGGCGCTTTTTCTTGAGTACCTCCATCTTCGGGAGCTTTTCACCGTCCAGCAGCTCGTTCATGGTGGCCTTGGCCTCCCGGTAGTCGGCCAGCTCCGCCTCGTGCTGGGCCAGATACTTCTTGCTGTACCGGGCCGCCTTGTAGCCGTCGAACACGGGGCGGGTCTTGGCGTACTGCACCACGGCCCCCATGAGGGTTCTGGTGCGGCTCAATTCCTTCTCCACCGCCTGGAGTTCCCCGGCCAGGGCGTGGGCGCGATCCACCGCCGCGTCGGTCTTGGCCGCCAGTTCGTCATAGTCGGTCAGGCCGCTCTCCTGGAGAAATTGCAGGGCAGCGGCCATCTGCTTTAGGTTGTAGACCTTGGCCCACCGCTCATAGCCGGGGCCCTTGCCCTGGGCCATGCGCTGCTGGATGTCAATGACAAGGTTAAACCTCTTTTGCCTGGACCGGGCGTCGCCGCCCCCGGCCCGGGCCGGGGCCCTGCCCTCCAGCACCGCCTGGACATCCTCCGGGCCGTAGCCGTCCCCCAGGGTGGAGCCCCGCCAGCGGGCGGGCCGCTCAAAGCCGGGGAGCTGGAACGAGATCACACCGCCCCGCCCGTGGAGTACCCGGACGCCCTCCGCCTCCAGCGCGGCGAGGAAGGCCGGGAGATCGGCAGGGGGCCGGGCCAGCACCCCGTCTATAACGGCCCGCAGCAATTCCTTCTGCGAGGGCCGCCGGGCGCCCCCCAGCCATTGGCCGTAGTGGCGGAATTGCGTCTGGCTGTGCATCCTGGGATTTTGGATCACAGAGAGGTCATGCTCAATACACACCCGGTCAGAGAGCCGCCGCAGGGCGAAGGCCGAGCCCAGGAAGTTGCGGAACTTCCGGGAATGATCCAGGGATATAGGATCGTAATAGATGTGGTTGTGGATGTGTCGGCGGTCTGTGTGGGTGGCAACGAAAAAGGCGTACTTGCCCTTTGTCCAGCGCATGGCCGTTTCGTAGCCCACCCGGTTTGCCTCCTCCGGGGTAATCTCGTCCGGCTTGACGGAC
>ENA-UEYL01000784-UEYL01000784.1-human-gut-metagenome-genome-assembly--contig:-NODE-784-length-30434-cov-5.539217_pt1 | contig 30434 bp, 28 predicted proteins | sample MGYA00242941_ERZ507946 | MGnify/ENA primary metagenome ERZ507946 (study PRJEB26167, sample SAMN06115482) | human gut metagenome | host: Homo sapiens | place: China:Guizhou | collected 2015-03-11...
CAAAAAGGTTTTGATGTGCTTATTAATAATAGAAGATTACTTTGCCTAACATAACATAACTTTGCATCAGATAATTCGCAATGACCCTTATAAATAAAAGGTTTTTGGGGTAAAATGCTCGGATAAATGACGGATCCCTGCTCTTGATGCCGCCTCACCATTGCTGTTTGTACGTGTTCGCGTATGACCAGCGATGCTGCACGAGAGTGGAACAAGGACTCACATTTACATTTATACAAACACGCGCATGTCATAAATACAAAAGAGTGAGTAACTTAATAGATATGCGATCCCTGAAGATATATTCTGTGATCTACTTCAGGCATTATAACGGAACAATGTGAGTCGCTTTTTTAGTGCAACTCATATGCATTTTTACTTTCGTCCGGGTTCCGGATGAAACTGCCAGGGAGGCACATTACAAATGGAATTGCTTGTTTGTGTGTGCACAGCATTAACCAGCTCAGTATGAGCCGCCAGTAAGTGATAATATATGATAAGTGCAAATCGTCCGATAATTAACCTCGACCTCGATCTGCTGAGAACATTTGTTGCTGTTGCCGATCTGAACACTTTTGCTGCCGCAGCTGCCGCTGTGTGTCGTACTCAGTCCGCCGTAAGTCAGCAAATGCAGCGTCTGGAACAACTCGTTGGGAAAGAGCTGTTCGCTCGTCACGGTCGCAACAAACTGTTAACTGAACATGGCATTCAACTTCTTGGTTACGCCAGAAAAATTCTGCGTTTTAATGATGAGGCCTGCTCATCATTAATGTTCAGTAATCTTCAGGGCGTGTTAACTATCGGTGCTTCAGATGAATCTGCCGATACGATCTTACCTTTCCTGTTAAATCGCGTGAGTTCGGTTTATCCGAAACTAGCGCTGGATGTCCGCGTTAAACGTAATGCCTATATGGCAGAAATGCTGGAATCCCAGGAAGTGGATTTGATGGTAACCACCCATCGTCCTTCAACGTTTAAGGCATTGAACCTGCGTACCTCGCCAACACACTGGTACTGCGCAGCGGAATACGTATTGCAAAAAGGCGAGCCGATCCCTCTTGTATTGCTGGATGATCCTAGCCCGTTTCGCGATATGGTGCTGGCGACGCTTAATAAAGCAGATATTCCATGGCGACTGGCTTATGTCGCCTCGACGCTTCCGGCAGTTCGTGCGGCAGTAAAAGCCGGTCTTGGCGTGACGGCAAGGCCGGTCGAGATGATGAGTCCGGACCTGCGTGTGCTGAGTGGAGTAGATGGCTTACCGCCGCTACCCGATACCGAATATTTGCTGTGCTATGACCCGTCCAGTAATAATGAGCTGGCCCAGGTGATCTATCAGGCGATGGAGAGCTACCATAATCCGTGGCAATACAGCCCAATGTCTGCTCCGGAAGGAGATGACTCATTGTTAATTGAAAGGGATATCGAGTAATCGACGGACGATAGATAATTCCTGGAACAATAGTGTAAAAACGAGCCGCTGGAGGGATTTTAAACCCCAGCGGCTTTTTTTTAGTAAAAAGCCTTCCTCGTATCGTGCAGAACGCACAAAACTGTTCATTTTTCAGTCACCAGAGATTCACGTCCTGAACGCACAAATAATCGCCTGAAAAAAATCACCTGCTACAATGATGTTAAAAAATACGTAAATTTGTTGCTGCGTTTTTGTTATGGAATGACAAAAGCGTGTCACAGATCAAGAAAATACTCTCTTTTGGGGGGAGGAATCGACACAAATTCCTGTCAAAATAGACCCGTATTTTTTCCATTGCTTCACAACGGACACGATTCAACAACATCTAATTATCCTGGAGTCGTCAAGGATCTGGGGTGAAAGGGCATTAAATGCTAATGGTGTTGATATTATGTAAACTAATGTGAAGAAACTTTTGTTAAAGTTGACAAAAGGTTATAGAAAGGAGTAAAAGACCACATCAATTAGCTGTATAAAAGAATTTCTACAGTGATTGTAAGGTTTTTTTTATTCCTCCCCATGAATCGATGTGGCGTCCATCTGCCGTGAAGAGCAGTGAATCTGGCGCTACTTTTGATGAGTAAGCAATGAGTATGTCAACATCCACTGAAGTCATCGCTCATCACTGGGCATTCGCTATCTTTCTTATCGTTGCCATTGGCCTGTGTTGCCTGATGCTGGTAGGCGGTTGGTTTTTAGGCGGTCGCGCACGCGCAAGGTCGAAAAACGTTCCGTTTGAATCCGGTATCGACTCGGTCGGCTCCGCCCGCTTACGCCTGTCCGCCAAGTTTTATCTGGTGGCCATGTTCTTCGTTATCTTCGACGTTGAAGCGCTGTATCTGTTCGCATGGTCAACCTCTATCCGCGAAAGCGGCTGGGTAGGCTTTGTGGAAGCTGCAATTTTTATTTTTGTGTTACTGGCAGGTCTGGTTTATCTGGTGCGTATTGGCGCGCTGGACTGGACGCCCGCGCGTTCACGCCGCGAGCGTATGAACCCGGAAACGAACAGTATCGCTAATCGTCAACGCTAACCGCGAGGCATTAAGATGGATTATACGCTCACCCGCATAGATCCCAACGGTGAGAACGACCGTTACCCCCTGCAAAAGCAGGAGATCGTAACCGACCCTCTGGAGCAAGAAGTTAACAAAAACGTGTTTATGGGCAAGCTCAATGACATGGTTAACTGGGGTCGTAAAAACTCAATTTGGCCGTATAACTTCGGTCTTTCCTGCTGTTACGTTGAGATGGTGACTTCGTTTACCGCGGTGCATGACGTGGCGCGTTTTGGCGCAGAAGTATTGCGTGCTTCGCCGCGTCAGGCTGACCTGATGGTGGTGGCAGGAACCTGCTTTACCAAAATGGCACCGGTTATTCAGCGTCTGTATGACCAGATGCTGGAACCAAAATGGGTTATCTCAATGGGTGCCTGTGCCAACTCCGGCGGTATGTACGATATTTATTCCGTTGTGCAGGGCGTCGATAAATTCATCCCGGTTGATGTGTATATCCCGGGCTGCCCGCCGCGTCCTGAAGCGTACATGCAGGCACTGATGCTGTTGCAGGAATCTATCGGCAAAGAACGTCGTCCGCTCTCCTGGGTGGTTGGCGATCAGGGCGTTTATCGCGCCAATATGCAATCAGAGCGCGAACGCAAGCGCGGTGAACGCATTGCCGTAACCAACCTGCGTACACCTGACGAGATTTAATTTGCGCCTGTCGGCAAAGGGATTTTTCTTCGCTTATTCCTAAATCTATTTCGCGAAGCTTACTGCGCCGACAGTCACCACGGACCATTTGCAATGGTGAACAATATGACCGACTTAACCGCGCAAGAACCCGCCTGGCAGACCCGCGATCATCTTGATGATCCGGTGATTGGCGAACTGCGCAACCGTTTTGGGCCGGATGCCTTTACTGTTCAGGCGACTCGCACCGGGGTTCCCGTTGTGTGGATCAAGCGTGAACAATTACTGGAAGTTGGCGATTTCTTAAAGAAACTGCCGAAACCTTACGTCATGCTGTTTGACTTACACGGCATGGACGAACGTCTGCGCACACACCGCGAAGGGTTACCTGCCGCGGATTTTTCCGTTTTCTACCATCTGATTTCTATCGATCGTAACCGCGACATCATGCTGAAGGTGGCGCTGGCAGAAAACGACCTGCACGTACCGACCTTCACCAAACTGTTCCCGAACGCTAACTGGTATGAGCGTGAGACCTGGGATCTGTTTGGCATTACTTTCGACGGTCATCCTAATTTGCGCCGCATCATGATGCCGCAAACCTGGAAAGGTCATCCGCTGCGTAAAGATTACCCGGCGCGCGCTACCGAATTCTCGCCGTTTGAGCTGACCAAAGCCAAACAGGATCTGGAAATGGAAGCCCTGACCTTCAAACCGGAAGAGTGGGGGATGAAGCGCGGCACCGAAAACGAGGACTTCATGTTCCTCAACCTCGGTCCGAACCACCCGTCGGCGCACGGTGCTTTCCGTATCGTTTTGCAGCTCGATGGCGAAGAGATTGTCGACTGCGTACCAGACATCGGCTACCACCACCGTGGTGCGGAGAAAATGGGCGAGCGCCAGTCCTGGCATAGCTACATTCCGTATACCGACCGTATCGAATACCTCGGCGGCTGCGTTAACGAAATGCCTTATGTGCTGGCGGTAGAGAAACTGGCCGGGATCACCGTGCCGGATCGCGTTAACGTCATTCGCGTAATGCTTTCTGAGCTGTTCCGCATCAACAGCCATCTGCTGTATATCTCCACCTTTATTCAGGACGTCGGCGCGATGACGCCAGTGTTCTTCGCCTTTACCGATCGTCAGAAAATTTACGATCTGGTGGAAGCGATCACGGGTTTTCGTATGCACCCGGCGTGGTTCCGTATTGGCGGCGTAGCGCACGACCTGCCGCGCGGTTGGGATCGCCTGCTGCGTGAGTTCCTCGACTGGATGCCGAAACGTCTGGCGTCTTACGAGAAAGCGGCGCTGCAAAATACCATTCTGAAAGGTCGTTCCCAGGGCGTTGCCGCTTACGGCGCGAAAGAGGCGCTGGAGTGGGGCACCACCGGCGCGGGCCTGCGTGCCACCGGGATCGACTTCGACGTGCGTAAGGCGCGTCCTTATTCTGGCTATGAAAACTTCGACTTTGAAATCCCGGTGGGTGGTGGCGTTTCTGACTGCTACACCCGCGTAATGCTGAAAGTGGAAGAGCTGCGCCAGAGTCTGCGCATTCTTGAGCAGTGCCTCAACAACATGCCGGAAGGCCCGTTCAAAGCGGATCACCCGCTGACCACGCCGCCGCCGAAAGAGCGCACGTTGCAACATATCGAAACCCTGATCACCCACTTCCTGCAAGTGTCGTGGGGGCCGGTGATGCCTGCCAATGAATCCTTCCAGATGATTGAGGCGACCAAGGGGATCAACAGTTACTACCTGACCAGCGACGGTAGCACCATGAGTTATCGCACCCGTATCCGTACGCCGAGTTATGCGCATTTGCAGCAAATTCCGGCGGCGATCCGCGGCAGCCTGGTGTCTGACCTGATTGTTTATCTGGGCAGTATCGATTTTGTTATGTCAGATGTGGACCGCTAATTATGCACGAGAATCAACAACCACAAACCGAGGCTTTTGAGCTGAGTGCGGCTGAGCGTGAAGCGATTGAGCACGAGATGCACCACTACGAAGACCCGCGTGCGGCGTCCATTGAAGCGCTGAAAATCGTTCAGAAGCAGCGTGGCTGGGTGCCGGACGGCGCGATCCACGCGATCGCTGATGTTCTGGGTATTCCCGCAAGCGATGTCGAAGGCGTGGCTACATTCTACAGTCAGATCTTCCGCCAGCCAGTAGGCCGCCATGTGATCCGTTATTGCGACAGCGTGGTCTGTCACATCAACGGTTACCAGGGCATTCAGGCAGCGCTGGAGAAAAAACTGAATATCAAACCAGGGCAAACCACGTTTGACGGTCGCTTTACGCTGCTGCCAACCTGCTGCCTGGGGAACTGCGATAAAGGGCCAAACATGATGATCGATGAGGATACTCACGCGCATCTGACCCCGGAAGCGATCCCTGAACTGCTGGAGCGGTATAAATGAAAAACATTATCCGTACTCCCGAAACGCATCCGCTGACCTGGCGTCTGCGCGATGACAAACAGCCAGTGTGGCTGGACGAATATCGCAGTAAAAACGGTTACGAAGGCGCGCGTAAGGCGCTGACCGGGTTGTCTCCTGACGAAATCGTTAATCAGGTTAAAGACTCTGGCCTGAAAGGGCGCGGCGGCGCGGGCTTTTCTACTGGCCTGAAGTGGAGCCTGATGCCGAAAGACGAATCCATGAACATCCGTTACCTGCTGTGTAATGCCGATGAAATGGAGCCGGGCACCTATAAAGACCGCCTGCTGATGGAGCAACTACCGCACCTGCTGGTGGAAGGTATGCTCATTTCTGCGTTTGCGCTGAAAGCGTATCGTGGCTACATCTTCCTGCGTGGCGAATATATTGAAGCGGCAGTGAATCTGCGCCGTGCTATTGCCGAAGCGACCGAAGCGGGTCTGCTTGGCAAAAACATTATGGGAACAGGTTTCGATTTCGAGCTGTTTGTCCATACCGGGGCAGGGCGCTATATCTGCGGTGAAGAAACAGCGTTAATCAACTCCCTGGAAGGGCGTCGCGCTAACCCGCGCTCGAAGCCGCCATTCCCGGCAACCTCCGGTGCATGGGGTAAACCGACCTGCGTCAACAACGTTGAAACCCTGTGCAACGTTCCGGCGATCCTCGCGAACGGCGTGGAGTGGTATCAGAACATCTCGAAAAGCAAAGATGCTGGCACCAAGCTGATGGGCTTCTCCGGTCGGGTGAAAAATCCGGGCCTGTGGGAACTGCCGTTCGGCACCACTGCGCGTGAAATCCTTGAAGATTACGCTGGTGGTATGCGTGACGGCCTGAAATTCAAAGCCTGGCAGCCAGGTGGTGCGGGCACCGATTTCCTGACCGAAGCGCATCTTGACCTGCCGATGGAATTCGAAAGCATCGGTAAAGCGGGAAGCCGTCTGGGTACGGCGCTGGCGATGGCGGTTGACCATGAAATCAACATGGTGTCGCTGGTACGTAACCTGGAAGAGTTTTTCGCCCGTGAGTCCTGCGGCTGGTGTACGCCGTGCCGAGACGGTCTGCCATGGAGCGTGAAAATTCTGCGTGCGCTGGAGCGTGGCGAAGGTCAGCCGGGCGATATCGAAACACTTGAGCAACTGTGTCGATTCTTAGGCCCGGGTAAAACCTTCTGTGCCCACGCACCTGGTGCAGTGGAGCCGTTACAGAGCGCCATCAAATATTTCCGCGAAGAATTTGAGGCGGGAATCAAACAGCCGTTCAGCAATACCCATTTGATTAATGGGATTCAGCCGAACCTGCTGAAAGAGCGCTGGTAACCGAATTTCGATTAACGCTCGGTCCCTGACCGAGAAAACTGGAAGCATGCTAATGGCTACAATTCATGTAGACGGCAAAGAATACGAGGTCAACGGAGCGGACAACCTGCTGGAAGCTTGTCTGTCTCTGGGCCTTGATATTCCTTACTTTTGCTGGCATCCGGCGCTGGGAAGTGTCGGTGCTTGCCGCCAGTGTGCGGTAAAGCAATACCAAAACGCGGAAGACACGCGTGGTCGCCTGGTGATGTCCTGTATGACACCGGCTTCCGATGGCACCTTTATTTCCATTGACGACGAAGAAGCGAAGCAATTCCGTGAAAGTGTGGTCGAGTGGTTAATGACCAACCACCCGCACGACTGTCCGGTATGTGAAGAAGGCGGTAACTGCCATCTTCAGGATATGACCGTGATGACCGGACACAGTTTCCGTCGCTACCGTTTCACCAAACGTACCCACCGTAATCAGGATTTGGGGCCGTTCATCTCTCACGAAATGAACCGCTGCATCGCCTGCTACCGCTGCGTGCGTTACTACAAAGATTACGCTGACGGTACGGACCTGGGCGTTTACGGTGCGCACGACAACGTCTACTTCGGTCGCCCGGAAGACGGCACGCTGGAAAGCGAATTTTCCGGTAACCTGGTCGAAATTTGCCCGACTGGCGTATTTACCGATAAAACGCACTCCGAGCGTTACAACCGTAAATGGGATATGCAGTTTGCGCCGAGCATCTGCCAGCAATGTTCCATCGGCTGTAACATCAGCCCCGGCGAGCGTTATGGCGAACTGCGTCGTATCGAAAACCGTTACAACGGTACGGTAAACCACTACTTCCTCTGCGACCGTGGTCGTTTCGGTTACGGTTACGTCAACCTGAAAGATCGTCCGCGTCAGCCAGTACAGCGTCGTGGCAATGATTTCATTACCCTCAACGCCGAACAGGCAATGCAGGGCGCAGCAGATATTCTGCGTCAGTCGAAGAAAGTGATCGGTATTGGTTCTCCGCGTGCCAGCGTGGAAAGCAACTTTGCGCTGCGTGAGCTGGTGGGCGAAGAAAACTTCTATACCGGTATCGCTCACGGTGAGCAGGAACGTCTGCAACTGGCGCTAAAAGTTCTGCGCGAAGGCGGCATTTATACTCCGGCCTTACGCGAAATTGAATCTTACGATGCGGTACTGGTGCTGGGCGAAGACGTTACCCAGACCGGCGCGCGCGTCGCGCTGGCAGTTCGTCAGGCGGTGAAAGGTAAAGCACGCGAAATGGCGGCAGCACAGAAAGTGGCTGACTGGCAGATTGCGGCAATCCTCAACATCGGTCAACGTGCGAAGCATCCGCTGTTTGTTACCAACGTTGATGACACCCGTCTGGATGATATCGCGGCGTGGACTTACCGCGCACCGGTTGAAGATCAGGCGCGTTTAGGTTTTGCCATCGCCCATGCGCTGGATAACTCCGCGCCAGCGGTTGACGGTATCGAACCTGAGCTGCAAAGCAAAATCGACGTCATCGTGCAGGCACTGGCTGGTGCGAAGAAACCGTTGATTATCTCCGGGACGAACGCTGGTAGCGCTGAAGTGATTCAGGCAGCGGCTAACGTGGCGAAAGCCCTGAAAGGTCGCGGCGCTGACGTCGGTATCACCATGATTGCCCGTTCCGTCAACAGCATGGGGCTGGGCATTATGGGCGGTGGATCGCTTGAAGAAGCGTTAACCGAACTGGAAACCGGACGCGCCGACGCGGTGGTGGTGTTGGAAAACGATCTGCATCGTCACGCTTCTGCTACCCGCGTGAATGCTGCGCTGGCTAAAGCGCCGCTGGTGATGGTGGTTGACCATCAACGCACAGCGATTATGGAAAACGCCCATCTGGTACTTTCTGCTGCCAGCTTTGCTGAAAGCGACGGTACGGTGATTAACAACGAAGGCCGTGCCCAACGTTTCTTCCAGGTTTACGATCCGGCTTATTACGACAGCAAAACTGTCATGCTGGAAAGCTGGCGTTGGTTACACTCGCTGCACAGCACCCTGCTGAGCCGTGAAGTGGACTGGACGCAGCTCGACCATGTGATTGACGCTGTTGTGGCGAAAATCCCGGAACTGGCGGGTATCAAAGATGCTGCGCCGGATGCGACATTCCGTATTCGTGGGCAGAAACTGGCCCGTGAGCCGCACCGTTACAGCGGTCGTACCGCCATGCGCGCCAATATCAGCGTTCATGAGCCGCGTCAGCCGCAGGATATTGACACCATGTTCACCTTCTCGATGGAAGGTAACAACCAGCCGACCGCGCACCGTTCGCAAGTGCCGTTTGCCTGGGCACCGGGCTGGAACTCCCCGCAGGCGTGGAACAAATTCCAGGACGAAGTGGGCGGCAAACTGCGCTTTGGCGATCCGGGCGTGCGTCTGTTTGAAACCAGCGAAAATGGTCTGGATTACTTCACCAGCGTACCGGCACGCTTCCAGCCGCAGGACGGGAAATGGCGTATCGCGCCGTATTACCACCTGTTTGGCAGCGATGAATTGTCACAGCGTGCTCCGGTCTTCCAGAGCCGTATGCCGCAGCCGTACATCAAACTCAACCCAGCGGATGCCGCGAAGTTGGGTGTGAACGCAGGTACACGCGTCTCCTTTAGTTACGATGGCAACACGGTCACGCTGCCGGTTGAAATCGCCGAAGGACTGACGGCAGGGCAGGTGGGCTTGCCGATGGGTATGTCCGGCATTGCTCCGGTGCTGGCTGGCGCGCATCTTGAGGATCTCAAGGAGGCACAGCAATGAGTTGGATAACACCGGAACTGATTGAGATCCTGCTGACCATCCTCAAAGCGGTGGTGATCCTGCTGGTGGTTGTCACCTGTGGGGCTTTCATGAGCTTTGGCGAACGTCGCCTGCTGGGGCTGTTCCAGAACCGTTACGGACCTAACCGTGTTGGCTGGGGCGGTTCGCTCCAGCTGGTTGCGGACATGATCAAAATGTTCTTTAAAGAAGACTGGATCCCGAAATTCTCGGATCGCGTCATCTTTACCCTGGCACCGATGATTGCCTTTACCTCGCTGCTGCTGGCCTTTGCGATTGTGCCAGTCAGTCCGGGTTGGGTGGTTGCCGACCTGAACATCGGGATTTTGTTCTTCCTGATGATGGCCGGTCTGGCGGTCTACGCGGTGCTGTTTGCGGGCTGGTCAAGTAACAACAAATACTCGTTGCTGGGGGCGATGCGTGCTTCTGCGCAGACTCTGAGCTACGAAGTGTTCCTCGGGCTTTCCCTGATGGGCGTGGTGGCGCAGGCCGGTTCATTCAACATGACCGACATCGTCAACAGCCAGGCGCATGTGTGGAACGTCATCCCGCAATTCTTTGGTTTTATTACCTTTGCCATCGCGGGCGTGGCGGTGTGTCACCGTCACCCGTTTGACCAGCCGGAAGCCGAGCAGGAACTGGCGGATGGTTACCACATTGAATATTCCGGCATGAAGTTCGGTCTGTTCTTCGTGGGCGAATACATCGGGATTGTGACCATCTCTGCACTGATGGTGACGCTGTTCTTCGGTGGCTGGCAAGGCCCGTTGTTACCGCCATTCATCTGGTTCGCGCTGAAAACCGCGTTCTTTATGATGATGTTCATTTTGATTCGTGCGTCGTTACCGCGTCCGCGTTATGACCAGGTAATGTCCTTCGGCTGGAAAATCTGCCTGCCGCTGACGCTGATCAACTTGCTGGTAACGGCGGCTGTCATTCTCTGGCAGGCGCAATAAGGGGCAATAAGACCATGACCTTAAAAGAATTGTTAGTAGGTTTCGGCACCCAGGTTCGTAGTATCTGGATGATCGGCCTGCACGCGTTCGCCAAACGCGAAACGCGAATGTACCCGGAAGAGCCGGTCTATCTGCCGCCCCGTTATCGTGGTCGTATCGTTCTGACCCGCGATCCGGACGGCGAAGAGCGTTGCGTAGCCTGTAACCTCTGCGCGGTAGCCTGCCCGGTCGGCTGTATCTCGCTGCAAAAAGCAGAAACCAAAGACGGTCGCTGGTATCCGGAATTTTTCCGCATCAACTTCTCACGCTGCATTTTCTGTGGTCTGTGCGAAGAAGCCTGTCCGACCACGGCGATTCAGTTAACCCCGGATTTCGAAATGGGGGAATACAAGCGCCAGGATCTGGTTTACGAGAAAGAGGATCTGCTGATCTCCGGTCCGGGCAAATACCCGGAATATAACTTCTACCGGATGGCAGGTATGGCAATCGACGGCAAAGATAAGGGCGAAGCAGAGAACGAAGCCAAGCCTATCGACGTCAAGAGCCTGTTACCGTAAGGAGAGGGGCAATGGAGTTCGCTTTTTATATCTGTGGCCTGATAGCCATACTTGCGACCTTGCGAGTGATCACTCATACCAATCCGGTACACGCACTGCTGTACCTGATTATTTCGCTGCTGGCGATCTCTGGGGTGTTCTTCTCACTGGGCGCTTACTTCGCCGGTGCGCTGGAAATTATCGTCTATGCGGGTGCCATTATGGTGCTGTTCGTGTTCGTGGTGATGATGCTCAACCTGGGCGGTTCAGAAATCGAACAGGAACGCCAGTGGCTGAAACCGCAGGTGTGGATTGGTCCGGCGATTTTGTCGGCCATCATGCTGGTGGTGATTGTTTACGCCATCCTTGGTGTTAATGATCAGGGTATCGACGGTACGCCAATCAGTGCTAAAGCAGTGGGTATTACGCTGTTCGGGCCTTACGTACTGGCGGTGGAACTGGCTTCTATGCTGCTGCTCGCGGGTCTGGTTGTGGCCTTCCACGTTGGTCGTGAAGAGCGAGCGGGTGAAGTGCTGAGTAATCGTAAAGACGACAGCGCGAAAAGAAAAACGGAGGAGCACGCATGATCCCCTTACAACATGGACTGATCCTCGCGGCAATCTTATTCGTTCTTGGCTTAACCGGTCTGGTTATCCGTCGCAATCTGCTGTTTATGCTGATTGGTCTGGAAATCATGATTAACGCCTCCGCGCTGGCCTTTGTGGTCGCCGGAAGCTACTGGGGCCAGACCGACGGTCAGGTGATGTACATTCTCGCCATCAGCCTCGCGGCGGCAGAAGCAAGTATCGGCCTTGCGCTGCTGCTGCAACTTCACCGTCGTCGCCAGAACCTGAACATCGATTCAGTAAGTGAGATGCGCGGATGAACATGCTTGCCTTAACCATTATTTTGCCATTGATTGGCTTTGTCCTGCTGGCGTTCTCCCGTGGGCGTTGGTCTGAAAACGTCTCGGCGATCGTGGGCGTTGGCTCTGTGGGCCTGGCGGCGCTGGTAACTGCCTTTATCGGCGTTGACTTCTTCGCTAACGGTGAGCAGGCATACAGCCAGCCGCTGTGGACGTGGATGTCGGTAGGCGACTTTAACATCGGTTTTAACCTGGTGCTGGACGGCCTGTCGCTGACTATGCTCTCGGTGGTCACAGGTGTGGGTTTCCTGATCCACATGTACGCCTCCTGGTACATGCGCGGTGAAGAGGGCTACTCTCGCTTCTTCGCCTACACTAACCTGTTCATCGCCAGCATGGTGGTTCTGGTGCTTGCCGACAACCTGCTGCTGATGTACCTCGGCTGGGAAGGCGTGGGCCTGTGCTCCTATCTGCTGATCGGTTTCTATTACACCGATCCGAAGAATGGCGCAGCGGCAATGAAAGCGTTCGTCGTGACCCGTGTGGGTGACGTGTTCCTCGCTTTCGCGCTGTTCATTCTCTACAACGAACTGGGCACCCTGAACTTCCGCGAAATGGTGGAACTGGCACCAGCGCACTTTGCTGATGGCAATAACATGCTGATGTGGGCGACGCTGATGCTGCTGGGCGGTGCGGTCGGTAAATCTGCGCAGTTGCCGTTGCAGACATGGCTTGCCGACGCGATGGCGGGCCCGACGCCTGTCTCCGCGCTGATCCACGCCGCAACGATGGTAACCGCGGGTGTCTACCTGATCGCCCGTACCCACGGCCTGTTCCTGATGACGCCGGAAGTTCTGCATCTGGTGGGCATTGTTGGGGCGGTTACGCTGCTGCTGGCCGGTTTTGCCGCGCTGGTACAGACCGATATCAAACGTGTTCTCGCTTACTCTACCATGAGCCAGATTGGCTACATGTTCCTCGCGCTTGGCGTGCAGGCATGGGATGCGGCGATTTTCCACTTGATGACTCACGCGTTCTTTAAAGCGCTGCTGTTCCTGGCATCCGGTTCCGTCATTCTGGCCTGCCATCACGAACAGAACATCTTCAAGATGGGCGGTCTGCGTAAATCTATTCCGCTGGTTTATCTCTGCTTCCTGGTGGGCGGCGCAGCACTGTCGGCACTGCCGCTGGTCACTGCGGGCTTCTTCAGTAAGGATGAGATCCTCGCGGGTGCGATGGCGAATGGTCATATCAATCTGATGGTGGCAGGTCTGGTCGGTGCGTTTATGACCTCGCTTTATACCTTCCGTATGATTTTCATCGTCTTCCACGGAAAAGAACAAATTCACGCTCACGCCGTGAAAGGGGTAACTCACAGCCTGCCGCTGATTGTGCTGCTGATCCTTTCCACCTTCGTTGGCGCACTGATTGTACCGCCGCTGCAGGGCGTGCTTCCGCAAACGACAGAGCTGGCGCACGGCAGCATGTTGACCCTGGAAATTACCTCTGGCGTGGTCGCGGTGGTCGGCATTCTGCTGGCTGCCTGGCTGTGGCTGGGTAAACGTACTCTGGTGACCTCCATCGCCAACAGTGCGCCGGGCCGTCTGCTGGGCACCTGGTGGTACAACGCCTGGGGCTTTGACTGGCTGTACGACAAAGTGTTCGTCAAGCCGTTCCTGGGTATTGCCTGGTTGCTGAAACGCGATCCGCTGAACTCAATGATGAACATCCCGGCTGTCCTTTCCCGCTTTGCAGGTAAAGGTCTGCTGTTAAGCGAGAACGGTTATCTGCGCTGGTATGTGGCATCCATGAGCATCGGTGCGGTCGTGGTGCTGGCACTGTTGATGGTACTGCGTTGAGTTAAGGATTGTGGGCTTGCCCCTGGGCATATAAGAACGTAGGTCGGATAAGCCGCCTTCGCGGCGCATCCGACACTACAACCACAATCCGAAGAGAATTTTCTGTCGTGAGAATTCGTTGAAAATCCGGTCCTGACGGGACTTTTACAAGGAATAAAGATCGCCATGTTACTACCCTGGCTAATATTAATTCCCTTTATCGGCGGCTTCCTGTGCTGGCAGACCGAACGCTTTGGCGTCAAGGTGCCGCGCTGGATCGCGCTGATCACCATGGGATTGACGCTGGCGCTGTCGCTGCAACTGTGGTTGCAGGGCGGTTATTCACTGACGCAATCCGCCGGAATTCCGCAGTGGCAGTCTGAATTCGAGATGCCGTGGATCCCGCGTTTTGGTATCTCTATCCATCTCGCCATTGACGGGCTGTCGCTGCTGATGGTCGTGCTGACCGGTCTGCTCGGCGTGCTGGCGGTACTCTGTTCGTGGAAAGAGATCGAAAAATATCAGGGCTTCTTCCACCTCAACCTGATGTGGATCCTGGGCGGCGTTATCGGCGTGTTCCTTGCCATCGACATGTTCCTGTTCTTCTTCTTCTGGGAAATGATGCTGGTGCCGATGTACTTCCTGATCGCACTGTGGGGGCATAAAGCCTCTGATGGTAAAACGCGTATCACGGCGGCAACCAAGTTCTTCATTTACACCCAGGCGAGTGGTCTGGTGATGTTGATCGCCATCCTGGCGCTGGTTTTTGTTCACTACAATGCGACTGGCGTCTGGACCTTCAACTATGAAGAGCTGCTGAATACGCCAATGTCCAGTGGTGTGGAATATCTGTTGATGCTGGGCTTCTTCATCGCATTTGCGGTGAAAATGCCGGTGGTTCCGCTGCATGGCTGGCTGCCAGATGCGCACTCCCAGGCACCGACTGCCGGTTCCGTTGACCTCGCGGGGATCTTGCTGAAAACCGCCGCTTACGGTCTGCTGCGTTTCTCCCTACCGCTGTTCCCGAACGCGTCGGCAGAGTTCGCGCCAATCGCTATGTGGCTGGGTGTTATCGGCATCTTCTACGGTGCGTGGATGGCCTTCGCCCAGACCGATATCAAACGTCTGATCGCCTACACCTCGGTTTCCCACATGGGTTTCGTGCTGATTGCTATCTACACCGGCAGCCAGTTGGCCTACCAGGGCGCGGTCATTCAGATGATTGCGCACGGCTTGTCGGCGGCGGGTCTGTTTATTCTCTGCGGTCAGCTTTATGAACGTATCCATACCCGCGACATGCGCATGATGGGCGGTCTGTGGAGCAAGATGAAATGGCTGCCGGCACTGTCGCTGTTCTTTGCGGTGGCAACGCTTGGGATGCCAGGCACCGGTAACTTCGTCGGCGAATTTATGATTCTATTCGGCAGCTTCCAGGTTGTCCCGGTGATTACCGTTATCTCTACCTTTGGGCTGGTCTTTGCATCTGTTTATTCGCTGGCGATGCTTCATCGCGCTTACTTCGGTAAAGCGAAAAGCCAGATTGCCAGCCAGGAACTGCCAGGGATGTCGCTGCGCGAGCTGTTTATGATCCTGTTGCTGGTGGTGCTGCTGGTACTGCTGGGCTTCTATCCGCAGCCGATTCTGGATACCTCGCACTCCGCGATTGGCAATATCCAGCAGTGGTTTGTTAATTCCGTTACTACTACAAGGCCGTAAATCGCCATGACAATAACTCCACAAAACCTGATCGCACTGCTACCGTTGCTGATCGTCGGCTTGACGGTGGTGGTGGTGATGCTCTCCATTGCGTGGCGACGCAATCATTTCCTCAACGCTACGCTCTCGGTTATTGGGCTTAACGCGGCGCTGGTTTCGCTCTGGTTTGTCGGCCAGGCGGGCGCTATGGACGTTACGCCGCTGATGCGCGTTGATGGTTTCGCCATGCTTTACACCGGGCTGGTATTGTTGGCGAGCCTCGCCACCTGTACTTTCGCCTACCCGTGGCTTGAAGGCTATAACGACAACAAGGATGAGTTCTACCTGTTGGTGTTAATTGCCGCGCTGGGCGGGATCCTGCTGGCGAATGCCAACCATCTGGCGTCTTTGTTCCTCGGTATTGAACTGATCTCTTTGCCGCTGTTTGGCCTGGTCGGTTACGCTTTCCGCCAGAAACGTTCGCTGGAAGCCAGTATCAAATACACCATCCTTTCTGCCGCAGCGTCTTCTTTCCTGCTGTTCGGTATGGCGCTGGTGTATGCGCAGTCTGGCGACCTGTCGTTTGTCGCGCTGGGTAAAAACCTCGGCGACGGTATGCTCAACGAGCCGCTGTTGCTGGCAGGTTTCGGCCTGATGATTGTTGGCCTCGGCTTCAAACTCTCTCTGGTGCCGTTCCACCTGTGGACGCCAGACGTATACCAGGGCGCGCCTGCGCCGGTTTCCACTTTCCTGGCGACGGCGAGCAAAATCGCTATCTTCGGTGTGGTGATGCGTCTGTTCCTCTACGCACCGGTGGGTGACAGCGAAGCGATTCGGGTGGTGCTGGCGATTATCGCCTTTGCCTCCATCATCTTCGGTAACCTGATGGCGCTGAGCCAGACCAATATCAAACGTCTGCTCGGTTACTCATCTATCTCTCATCTCGGCTATCTGCTGGTGGCGCTGATTGCGCTGCAAACGGGCGAGATGTCGATGGAAGCGGTAGGGGTTTACCTGGCCGGTTATCTGTTCAGCAGCCTCGGCGCGTTCGGCGTGGTCAGCCTGATGTCCAGCCCGTATCGTGGCCCGGATGCTGATTCCCTGTTCTCTTACCGCGGTCTGTTCTGGCATCGTCCGATCCTCGCGGCAGTGATGACGGTGATGATGCTGTCTCTGGCGGGTATCCCAATGACGCTGGGCTTTATCGGTAAGTTCTACGTGCTGGCGGTCGGTGTCCAGGCACACTTGTGGTGGCTGGTGGGCGCGGTGGTTGTCGGTTCGGCAATCGGCCTCTACTACTACCTGCGCGTAGCGGTGAGCTTATACCTGCATGCCCCGGAACAACCGGGTCGCGATGCACCATCAAACTGGCAGTACAGCGCGGGCGGTATCGTGGTGCTGATCTCTGCACTGTTGGTACTGGTGCTGGGTATATGGCCGCAACCGCTGATTAGCATTGTGCGGTTAGCAATGCCGCTGATGTAAGCTGTCAGTTCGTAAGTCAGAAAGCCGCCGACATGTTCGGCGGTTTTTTTTGGTGCCCTGACCCCATCACCCAACAATAACCGTCAGCGCATGATTCCCCTGTCGCAGTATACGCCGATAAGCGCTAATTAATTTTTCCATATCAAGCATGATGGATGCAAAGAGTTGCCCCTCTAACTCTTCTGAAAAGGTTACTCCCGGATAAATCTCCATTTCATTGAGTCGCTGAATGGAAAACTGTTTACGCAGCACATTTCGGTCAAGAGCTTCCAGGCGGTCGATTGTCGCAGCTAACTCCTGATTCCAGGTCAACCCCAGGAAACCATCTATGCCATCTTCGAGGCTGTGTTCACCAAGCACGGCACGACTCAGCGGATCATTCTTCGCGGGATCAAAAGCAGAGGTGCCTGTCAGGCCAAAATGTAAAAAATCCCAGCGTTTATCAATATCCAGTCGGCGTAATCCTGAAAGCGTGTCATGAATATTGTCCATTAAAGGTTTTTCAGCTGACTCAAGCAGTTGGTTAATCTTTTCTGAGTCGATTTCCGCAAAATAGCCAATCATTCCCATTTATTTTTCCTCCGTTGAATTTCATGTTTCGCATCTTAAAACAGATGAGGGAAAATAAAATGTGCATGTCGCTTTTTCTGGACCCGCCTCGAGAAATTTTTATTATTTACTGTTGTATAACAAAGTTATAACACCATCCACTACCTGAGCCATTTTCTGATAATTCAATCTGTCTGCGGTATCACCGGGCAAGTGGTATTGTTTATTACGATAAAAAGCGGTGTCGGTAATCATTACGGCGGGAATATCGTGTTGCCAATAATTAAGGTGGTCAGAGAAATCAATACCGGGAATAAACCCTGGGGCATTCATAGAATAAACAGATAAATCCTGAGATGACAACAATGCCGCTTTTAGCTGACGAACGGCGTTGATATCCTGCATTCTGCCGACCACGGCAATAAAGTCTCCCCGATCGGGATAAAGCCAGGACATTGCCGGGTAAGGGTAATCCTGACTACCAGGCGCAGAGTCGTAATAGCCAATCATCTCCAGCGCTATCATTAATCTCACTGGACGCTCAAGCGAAGCTGCATGTACCGCGCTCCCCATTTCATCGCTACGAAAGAAGGGCGGTTCTTCCGACGCATAGGCGACCAGCTGCACGCCAGTTTTCGGTGCTTGCTGCTGTAACAAACGTGCCAGTTCGAGTAATCCTGCCACGCCGCTGGCGTTATCATCCGCGCCCGGCGTATAGGTCAATTGATCGTTTTCATAACTGCTGACAGAGTCATAGTGCGCACCAATAATAATCAGCGGTCCATCGGCAGGACCATAATCAGCAACAATGTTTTTGTAGGGACCTCCCGTAATGGGGACGTCCTGCGCGGTAACTCTGGCACCGCTACTGATAAAGACCTCTTTTATATACTCTGCGGACCTTTTCAGATTATCAATATTGTCGGCACTACGGGGATGCACAGTTTGTGTAAGATAACGAACTGTTTTTTCTAATTGCTCAGGACTTGCGTGTCGGGGCGTTGGCGGTAATGCATTGACCCAGGGTTGGTAAAAAATAATCAGAGGGAGTGAAAACAGAATTAATATAATAAAAGAAAATTTTATTTTTTTCATATGCAAATTATTAATGGGTTGCGTTATTGAATCATTATTTGTTATTGGTTTCGATATTGTATTTTATCAAGATCAGCAGGATGATACAAAGAGTGTATTTTATGTCTGGTGCCTGAGTTTATTTAAAAGGATTTTATATGCGAAATAAAAATATAATCATGTTGCTTATGAGTAGTTTGATTTTGTCAGGATGTGGGCCGGAATCTGAGAATAAGGAAAGTCTGCAACAACAACCCAGTACTCCCACAGACCAGCAAGTGCTTGCCGCGCAACATGCTGCAATAAAAGAGGCCGAGCAAAGATCCGTCGCCGCTAAAGCCACTGCAGACGCGAAAGCAAAAGCCTTAGCCCAGCAAGAAGCGCAACAATATTCAGACAAACAGGCTTTGCAGGGGCGCTTACAGGCGGCTCCAAAATATCAACATGCAGCCAGAGAAAAAGCAGCCTCCCAAATCGCAAATCCAGGAACCGCTCGCTATCAGCAGTTCGATGATAATCCGGTTAAGCAGGTAGCGCAAAACCCGTTGGCGACATTTAGCCTTGACGTCGACACCGGCAGTTATGCGAATGTACGCCGTTTTCTCAATCATGGGCAGTTGCCTCCGCCAGATGCAGTGCGGGTGGAGGAGATGGTGAATTATTTTCCGTCAGACTGGGTTATTAATGATAAAAGCAATAATAAAGAACCTGTTCCCGCCAGTAAGCCAATACCTTTCGCTATGCGCTACGAACTGGCACCTGCGCCGTGGAATGAACAGCGAACATTGCTGAAAGTTGATATCCTGGCGAAAGATCGCAAAAGTGAAGAGTTACCAGCTTCTAATCTGGTCTTTCTTATCGACACTTCTGGTTCAATGATTTCTTATGAACGTTTGCCTCTTATCCAGTCTTCGTTGAAATTATTGGTCAAAGAACTTCGTGAGCAGGATAACATTGCCATCGTGACCTACGCTGGCGACTCCCGTATTGCGTTGCCTTCTATCTCCGGGAGTCACAAGGCGGAAATTAATGCCGCAATTGATTCGCTGGATGCCGATGGCAGTACCAATGGCGGTGCCGGGCTGGAACTGGCTTATCAGCAGGCGGCGAAGGGGTTTATTAAGGGTGGCATCAATCGCATTTTATTGGCCACTGATGGTGATTTTAACGTCGGCATTGACGATCCTAAATCGATTGAATCAATGGTCAAAAAACAGCGGGAGTCCGGTGTTTCTCTGTCCACGTTTGGCGTGGGGGATAGCAATTACAACGAGGCAATGATGGTGCGAATCGCCGATGTTGGCAACGGTAACTACAGCTACATTGATACCCTCGCTGAAGCACAGAAAGTATTGAACAGTGAAATGCGGCAGACGTTGATTAGCGTAGCAAAAGATGTCAAAGCGCAAATTGAGTTTAACCCCGCGTGGGTAACGGAATACCGTCAGATTGGTTATGAAAAGCGCCAACTTCGGGCGGAAGATTTTAATAACGACAACGTTGATGCGGGTGATATTGGCGCAGGTAAACATATAACGTTGTTATTCGAATTAACGCTGAAAGGGCAAAAAGCATCAATTGATAAGTTACGCTATGCCCCGGATAACAAATCAGCGAAATCGGACAAAACAAAAGAACTTGCCTGGTTAAAGATTCGTTGGAAATACCCGCAGGGAAAAGAAAGTCAGTTAGTTGAATTCCCGCTGGGGCCAACAATAAACGCGCCCTCTGAAGATATGCGTTTTCGCGCAGCAGTAGCTGCATATGGGCAAAAGTTACGCGGTTCTGAATACCTGGACGAAATCTCATGGCAGCAGATAAAACAGTGGGCTCAGCAGGCAAAAGGGGAAGATCAACAGGGTTACAGGGCGGAATTTATTCGCCTGATTGAACTGGCGGATGGTGTGACTGACATCAGTCAGTGATGACTTTTTAGCAAACTATGTTCGACCAGTCAGCATATTTACTGACTGGTCGAATTAATTAACAATGATGTTAACTTACTCTTTTTCCTGATGCTTTATTTTGGGGGTGTGAATATTTTATTTCTAAGTTTCTATAATAATGATTGATATTTGCATCGCCATATTTATCTAAATAACAATTTCTGTTTGCCTGTCGATGTTGAAAATCAATTTCGTACTGCTCTTCTGCTGAATATTTTTTAAATCTGTCAGCATAGTTTTTTAATAACGTATAGGGAGCGCTGTCAGAATTGCTTTCCCTTTGTTCAATCACTTCCTGGGCTGCCATGCACACAAATGCACCGCAACTTTGGCTTAAATATTGCTGAAGATCGGCATGTAAAAATATTATCTCGGGTTCAGTTAAATGAACTTTTATATTATTATTCGACATTTCTCCTATGAGTTCAGAATTAAAACTATTAATGATACGCTTAAGTGAATTTTCGTTATCATGGCCTAGTGCACGTAATGAGTTGAATATGACGCATTTTATTTGTTGTGTGTTATTTTTTTCATTAACTATTTTTTGTAGCGAAACTAATATCCAGTGTCCGCCAGTATTTATGGGGAATAACTGGACTTCTTTCGGCCATGATGGATCGCTCTTAATATTATCATTGAGAGCGATTTCCAGGTAAGTGCTGTTGGAATCGGGGAGGTAGAGACCAGTAGGATAATTGACTTGAGTATTTTTTGCACTAGCGGCGATCTTCTGAAGATAGCAATCTATTTCATCCGTGGTTAATTGACGATTTTTATCCCAGAAGTTTGTCCCATCGCTCAGTTCATTATTCTTATCATTTAAAAGTACCTTTGAAAGCGACTGTTTTTCTGATATAAGAGGAATGTCCTCACCGATAATTGTCATTAATTTCGAAGGGGAGAATAGTTTTTTGAACAGGAGATCATCTGAATCATGTGATTTGAGGGGGTGTTTGGTTGCGGTATGTGCCAAATTATATAATTTTCAACAGGCATTTTTCATAAGTCGGATAATCGATAGGGTCTCATTTGTTGGGGTTCTAACAATATGGTAAAGAATATCTTCAGCTTTTTTCCCAAATTCATCATAACCTAACGCAATGTTATGCAGTAACTCAATACTTTCTTCATCTCCGGATAACGCTGTTTTTTTTAAAGACTGCAGTAATTCATCGGTCACAGTAAATTTTTCTGCAAATGTCTGACTGAGTTGGGTTTGAGATAATTGACAATAATTGCTGACAACTGTAACCATTATAGGCTCCTTTTAGTTGCAAAGGTTGTGCTGAATCAAGATGAAAAGAGGCAACTTATTGCTCTGAATATAGTGCGTAAGGAGATGAATAAATATCAAAAATCGCTCAATATGCCTGTGTGGGTGGATATATGTAGCGCGGGTTGCGATAACAGGGCAAGTTTCGCCCTGTTTTTAATAATAAGCAGAGTTAAACGTTAAACACGGTGAAATCATTCGCTAGTTCAGTCGCCGGGAAAATTGACCTGCATTCACGTAACAGGTGCTGACAACCTTTGTCATCATAGCGCGAGCTGACGTGGGTAATGATTAGCTTACCGACTCCAGCCTCACGGGCCAGTGTCGCAGCCTGGCGTGTAGAGCTATGACCGCGACTATTGGCTTTGGCTTCCATGGTTATATCCAGCGTCGCTTCGTGCACCATGACATCGACACCTTTAGCCAGGTCAAGTGCGGCATCGCAGGGGCCGGTATCGCCGAAAATAGCGAGCGCTTTACCTGGTACTGGAGCGGCTAAGTAATCTGCGCCGTTAATCTGCCTTCCATCTTCCAGCATGATTGTTTTGCCCGCTTTTAATTCCTGAAACAGTGGGCCAGGCGGTACGCCAGCAGCTTTTAATGCCTGGGCATTTAATGCACCCGGTTTATCATGTTCTTCAATACGATAGCCATAGCATTCCAGTGGGTGTTCCAGCGGATAAGCGGTCACTTTGCGCAGGCCATCATCGAAAATTTCGCCAGCGCCAATTTCGACAATTTCCAGCGGATAATCGGTCCATGAGCCGCTAATCCGCAGCGCGGTCTCCACAAATTCACGGATACCTTGCGGACCATAAATCGTTAAGGGTTGGACAATACCAGACATAGAACGACTGCACAGCAAGCCGGGTAAACCAAAGAGATGATCGCCATGAAGGTGACTGATAAAAATCTTGTCCAGTTTTCCAGGGTTAAAGGCGGTATGCAGTAGCTGATGCTGGGTGCCTTCACCGCAGTCAAACAACCAAAGACCGCTCTGGGTCGGATGTTGCAGGTTAAGCAATATTGCCGTGACATTGCGCGTACGGGTTGGCACACCGGCTGAAGTACCTAAAAAAATTAATTCCATGAGTTCATCACGTTTCAAAAAATATTCCGGCTAGTATAAGGCATACATCTAAAAGGAGAGCATTATGATTGAATGGCAAGATCTGCATCACTCTGAATTATCGGTTTCCCAGCTTTATGCCTTATTACAACTGCGTTGCGCGGTTTTTGTTGTTGAGCAGAATTGCCCTTATCAGGATATCGATGGTGATGATTTGACGAGGGATAATCGCCATATTCTCGGTTGGAAAAATGATGAACTGGTGGCGTATGCGAGGATTCTGAAAAGTGATGATGATCTTGAGCCGGTCGTTATTGGTCGGGTGATTGTCAGTGAAGCGTTGCGTGGCGAAAAAGTGGGGCAGCAGCTGATGAGTAAAACACTCGAAACATGTACGCGTCACTGGCCTGATAAACCTGTTTACCTCGGGGCGCAGGCGCATCTGCAAAACTTCTACCAGAGTTTTGGCTTTATCCCTGTGACGGAGGTCTATGAAGAAGATGGTATCCCACACATTGGGATGGCACGCGAGGTAATTCAGGCGTAATCAATAACCATTGTCTATAGTTAGTGACAGGTTTTACGCAAATGGAGAACGAGAATGTCTAATCAGTTTGGTGATACACGTATCGATGACGACCTGACGCTGCTTAGTGAAACACTGGAAGAGGTGCTCCGCTCCTCTGGCGATCCCGCCGATCAGAAATATGTTGAGCTGAAAGCGCGTGCAGAAAAAGCGCTGGATGATGTGAAAAAACGGGTTAGCCAGGCTTCAGACAGTTATTACTATCGGGCGAAGCAGGCAGTTTATCGTGCTGATGACTACGTCCACGAAAAACCCTGGCAAGGAATTGGTGTGGGCGCGGCCGTTGGGCTGGTACTAGGACTGTTGCTGGCACGCCGTTAAAACCTCCCTACACCGGGGTACTGCATTTTTTTTGTCGTACCCCGTATAATGTGAGGCTTTTAACAGGGAGAGGTCCGCGTGCAATCACTTACTACGGCGCTGGAAAATCTACTGCGCCATTTGTCGCAAGAGATTCCGGCGACACCCGGCATTCGGGTTATCGATATTCCTTTCCCTCTCAAAGACGCTTTTGATGCCTTGAGCTGGCTGGCCAGTCAGCAGGTGTATCCGCAATTCTACTGGCAACAACGTAATGGTGATGAAGAAGCTGCCGTCCTGGGTGCGATAACCCGTTTTACGTCGTTGGACCAGGCACAACGTTTTCTTCGCCAGCACCCGGAACACGCCGACTTACGCATCTGGGGGTTGAATGCGTTTGACCCGTCGCAGGGCAATTTACTTTTACCACGCCTGGAATGGCGACGCTGTGGCGGTAAAGCCACGCTGCGGCTGACGCTATTCAGCGAAAGATCCCTTCAGCATGATGCGATTAAGGCAAAAGAATTTATCGCCACACTGGTGAGTATTAAACCCTTGCCTGGGTTACATTTAACCACCACCCGAGAACAACACTGGCCGGACAAAACGGGGTGGACGCAATTAATCGAACTGGCAACGAAAACCATCGCCGAAGGTGAGCTCGACAAAGTGGTGCTTGCTCGGGCAACTGACCTGCATTTCGCAAGTCCGGTCAATGCGGCGGCGATGATGGCTGCCAGTCGTCGACTGAATCTGAATTGCTACCATTTTTACATGGCCTTTGATGGCGAAAATGCTTTTCTTGGCTCTTCACCGGAACGATTATGGCGGCGGCGTGACAAAGCGCTGCGTACTGAAGCGCTGGCGGGAACGGTAGCAAATCATCCTGATGATAAGCAGGCGCAGCGGTTGGGTGAGTGGCTGATGGCGGATGATAAAAACCAGCGCGAGAACATGTTGGTGGTGGAGGATATCTGCCAACGATTGCAGGCCGATACCCAGACGTTGGATGTTTTACCGCCGCAGGTACTGCGTCTGCGTAAAGTGCAGCATCTTCGCCGCTGTATCTGGACTGCACTCAACAAAGCGGATGATGTGATCTGTTTACATCAGTTGCAGCCAACGGCAGCAGTTGCTGGCTTACCGCGCGATCTGGCGCGACAGTTTATCGCCCGTCACGAACCGTTCACCCGAGAATGGTACGCCGGTTCTGCGGGCTATCTCTCATTACAACAAAGCGAATTCTGCGTTTCCCTGCGCTCAGCAAAAATTAGCGGCAATGTCGTGCGGCTATATGCTGGCGCGGGCATTGTCCGTGGTTCCGACCCCGAGCAAGAGTGGCAGGAAATCGACAACAAAGCGGCAGGGCTGCGTACTTTATTACAAATGGAATAGTAATGAGTCGCATCATTACCGATTCATATCAATAATCTATTTTTGTAGCTCCTTATACTTAGCCGCAATATTGATACCGGACAAACTCATGTCAGTAAGCGCATTTAACCGACGCTGGGCGGCGGTCATTCTGGAAGCATTAACGCGTCACGGCGTCAGACACATCTGTATCGCCCCAGGCTCGCGTTCTACACCGTTAACGTTAGCGGCGGCGGAGAATTCCGCATTCATTCACCACACCCATTTCGATGAGCGTGGGTTGGGGCATCTGGCGCTGGGGCTGGCGAAAGTCAGCAAGCAGCCGGTGGCGGTGATTGTGACCTCCGGCACGGCGGTGGCAAATCTCTATCCGGCACTGATTGAAGCCGGGTTAACCGGAGAAAAACTGATCCTGTTAACCGCCGATCGCCCGCCGGAGCTCATTGACTGCGGCGCGAATCAGGCGATTCGTCAGCCGGGAATGTTCGCCTCTCACCCCACGCACAGTATTTCATTGCCGCGCCCGACCCAGGATATCCCCGCACGTTGGCTGGTTTCTACCATCGACCACGCTCTCGGTACGCTTCATGCTGGTGGAGTCCATATCAACTGTCCGTTTGCCGAACCGCTGTATGGCGAAATGGACGACACCGGGCTTAGCTGGCAACAGCGTCTGGGCGACTGGTGGCAGGACGATAAGCCGTGGCTGCGTGAAGCGCCTCGTCTGGAAAGTGAAAAACAGCGCGACTGGTTCTTCTGGCGACAAAAGCGCGGCGTGGTGGTTGCCGGGCGCATGAGTGCGGAAGAGGGCAAAAAAGTCGCACTGTGGGCGCAAACTCTTGGCTGGCCGCTGATTGGCGATGTGCTGTCGCAAACCGGACAGCCGCTGCCGTGTGCCGATCTCTGGTTAGGCAATGCCAAAGCGACCAGCGAACTGCAACAGGCGCAAATTGTGGTGCAACTGGGAAGCAGCCTGACGGGCAAACGGCTCCTGCAATGGCAGGCAAGCTGTGAACCCGAAGAGTACTGGATTGTTGATGACATTGAAGGGCGACTTGATCCGGCACACCATCGCGGACGTCGCTTAATTGCCAATATTGCCGACTGGCTGGAGCAACATCCGGCAGAAAAACGCCAGCCCTGGTGCGTTGAAATCCCGCGCCTGGCGGAACAGGCAATGCAGGCGGTTATTGCCCGTCGCGATGCGTTTGGCGAAGCCCAACTGGCGCATCGCATCAGCGACTATCTGCCTGAACAGGGGCAATTGTTTGTCGGTAACAGCCTGGTGGTACGTCTGATTGATGCGCTTTCGCAACTTCCGGCAGGTTACCCGGTGTACAGCAACCGTGGTGCCAGCGGTATCGACGGGCTGCTCTCGACCGCCGCAGGCGTTCAGCGGGCAAGCGGCAAACCGACGCTGGCGATTGTGGGCGATCTCTCAGCTCTTTACGATCTCAACGCGCTGGCGTTATTACGTCAGGTTTCCGCGCCGCTGGTATTAATTGTGGTGAACAACAACGGCGGGCAAATTTTCTCGCTGTTGCCAACGCCGAAAAACGAGCGCGAGCGTTTCTATCTGATGCCGCAAAACGTCCATTTTGAGCACGCCGCCGCGATGTTCGAGCTGAAATATCATCGTCCGCAAAACTGGCAGGAACTTGAAACGGCACTTGCCGACGCCTGGCGCACGCCGACCACCACGGTAATTGAAATGGTGGTTAACGACACCGATGGTGCGCAAACCCTCCAGCAACTGCTGGCGCAGGTAAGCCATTTATGATCCTGCACGCGCAGGCAAAACACGGTAAACCAGGTTTACCCTGGCTGGTGTTTTTGCACGGTTTTTCCGGCGATTGCCATGAATGGCAAGAAGTGGGCGAGGTGTTTGCCGACTACTCACGGTTGTATGTTGATCTCCCTGGTCACGGTGGTTCGGCGGCGATTAGCGTCGATGGATTTGATGATGTCACCGGCTTACTGTGTAAAACCTTGGTTAGTTACAACATCCTTGACTTCTGGCTGGTGGGGTACTCGCTTGGCGGACGGGTGGCGATGATGGCGGCTTGCCAGGGGCTGGCGGGGCTTTGTGGGGTTGTTGTCGAAGGCGGGCATCCTGGGTTGCAAAATGCTGAACAACGCACGCAACGTCAGCGTTCCGATCGCCAATGGGCGCAGCGTTTTCGCACAGAACCGTTAACGGCGGTATTTGCTGATTGGTATCAACAGCCTGTTTTTGCCTCACTCAATGACGAACAACGCCGGGAGCTGGTTGCGCTGCGCAGCAACAATAATGGCGCAACGCTTGCCGCCATGCTGGAGGCGACTTCTCTCGCCGTCCAGCCCGATTTACGTGCTAACCTTAGCGCCCGCACATTTGCGTTTTATTATTTATGTGGTGAACGTGACAGCAAATTCCGCGCTCTGGCGGCGGAACTGGCTGCCGAATGCCATGTCATTCCTCGCGCCGGACATAACGCGCACCGGGAAAATCCCGCTGGCGTAATCGCAAGTCTGGCGCAGATCTTGCGTTTCTGACTAAAGGACACAATATGATTTATCCTGATGAAGCAATGCTTTACGCACCGGTTGAATGGCACGACTGCTCCGAAGGTTTCGAGGACATTCGTTATGAAAAATCTGCCGACGGTATCGCAAAAATCACCATTAATCGTCCGCAGGTGCGCAATGCCTTCCGTCCTCTGACGGTAAAAGAGATGATCCAGGCACTGGCAGATGCGCGTTATGACGACAACATCGGCGTGATCATTCTGACTGGCGCAGGCGATAAAGCGTTCTGCTCCGGTGGTGACCAGAAAGTGCGTGGTGATTACGGCGGCTATAAAGATGATTCCGGCGTACATCACCTGAACGTGCTGGACTTCCAGCGTCAGATTCGTACCTGTCCGAAACCAGTTGTCGCGATGGTGGCTGGCTACTCCATCGGCGGCGGTCACGTTCTGCACATGATGTGCGACCTGACTATCGCGGCAGATAATGCCATCTTCGGTCAGACTGGCCCGAAAGTCGGTTCCTTCGACGGCGGCTGGGGCGCTTCCTACATGGCGCGCATTGTTGGACAGAAAAAAGCGCGTGAAATCTGGTTCCTGTGCCGTCAGTACGACGCAAAACAGGCGCTGGATATGGGCCTTGTAAACACCGTGGTACCGCTGGCGGATCTGGAAAAAGAAACCGTGCGCTGGTGCCGTGAAATGCTGCAAAACAGCCCGATGGCGCTGCGCTGCCTGAAAGCTGCACTGAACGCCGACTGTGACGGTCAGGCAGGTCTGCAGGAGCTGGCGGGCAACGCCACCATGCTGTTCTACATGACGGAAGAAGGTCAGGAAGGTCGCAACGCCTTCAACCAGAAACGTCAGCCTGACTTCAGCAAATTTAAACGGAATCCGTAATGCGTAGCGCGCAGGTATACCGCTGGCAGATCCCCATGGACGCGGGGGTGGTTCTGCGCGACAGGCGGTTAAAAACCCGCGACGGGCTGTACGTTTGCCTGCGTGAGGGCGAGCGCGAAGGGTGGGGGGAGATCTCCCCACTGCCGGGCTTCAGCCAGGAAACCTGGGAAGAGGCGCAAAGCGTGCTGCTTGCCTGGGTAAATAACTGGCTGGCAGGCGATTGCGAATTACCGCAGATGCCTTCCGTGGCCTTTGGCGTAAGCTGTGCATTGGCGGAGCTGGCAGATACGCTCCCGCAGGCGGCCAATTACCGTGCGGCACCACTGTGTAATGGCGATCCTGACGATCTGATCCTCAAACTTGCCGATATGCCGGGCGAGAAAGTGGCGAAGGTCAAAGTGGGATTGTACGAAGCCGTGCGCGACGGCATGGTGGTCAATCTGTTGCTGGAGGCGGTTCCTGATCTGCATTTGCGTCTTGACGCGAATCGCGCCTGGACGCCGCTGAAAGGCCAGCAGTTTGCCAAATACGTTAACCCGGATTATCGCCACCGCATTGCTTTTCTCGAAGAGCCGTGTAAAACCCGCGATGATTCGCGAGCGTTTACCCGTGAAACCGGCATTGCCATTGCCTGGGATGAAAGCCTGCGCGAGCCGGATTTTGCCTTTGTGGCTGAAGAGGGCGTGCGCGCGGTAGTTATCAAACCCACGCTCACGGGTAGCCTGGAGAAAGTACGTGAGCAGGTGCAGGCGGCGCACGCGCTGGGGCTGACGGCGGTGATCAGTTCTTCCATTGAGTCGAGCTTAGGTCTAACGCAACTGGCGCGGATTGCTGCCTGGTTAACGCCAGACACCATTCCGGGACTGGACACGCTGGATCTGATGCAGGCGCAGCAGGTTCGTCGCTGGCCGGGTAGCCCGCTACCGTTAGTGGAAGTTGATGCACTGGAGCGGCTGTTATGATCTTCTCTGACTGGCCGTGGCGTCACTGGCGGCAAGTGCGGGGAGAAGCCATCGCCTTACGTCTTAATGACGAGCAACTTAACTGGCGCGAGCTTTGTGCTCGCGTCGATGAATTAGCCTCCGGCTTTGTGGCACAGGGCGTTGTTGAGGGCAGCGGCGTGATGTTGCGGGCGTGGAATACGCCGCAAACGCTGCTCGCCTGGCTGGCGTTACTGCAATGCGGGGCGCGGGTGCTGCCCGTGAACCCTCAACTGCCGCAACCGTTGCTTGAGGAATTGCTGCCCAATCTGACGCTGCAATTTGCGCTGGTGCCGGATGGGGAAAACACGTTTCCGGCGTTAACGTCGCTGCACATTCAGCTGGTTGAAGGCGCACATGCCGCTGCGTGGCAGCCGACGCGTCTGTGCTCAATGACGTTGACCTCCGGCTCTACCGGTTTGCCGAAAGCCGCTGTTCATACTTATCAGGCCCATCTTGCCAGTGCGCAAGGTGTGTTATCGCTGATACCGTTTGGCGAGCACGATGACTGGTTGCTCTCTTTACCGCTGTTTCACGTCTCCGGTCAGGGGATTATGTGGCGCTGGTTATACGCTGGTGCGCGGATGACGGTACGTGATAAACAGCCCCTGGAGCAAATGCTGGCAGGCTGTACTCACGCTTCACTGGTGCCAACACAACTCTGGCGTTTGCTGGTTAACCGTAGTTCCGTTTCCCTGAAAGCGGTTTTACTTGGCGGCGCGGCTATCCCGGTCGAGTTGACGGAACAGGCGCGCGAGCAGGGGATTCGTTGCTTTTGCGGCTAT
>ENA-UEYL01000787-UEYL01000787.1-human-gut-metagenome-genome-assembly--contig:-NODE-787-length-30399-cov-4.107711_pt1 | contig 30399 bp, 31 predicted proteins | sample MGYA00242941_ERZ507946 | MGnify/ENA primary metagenome ERZ507946 (study PRJEB26167, sample SAMN06115482) | human gut metagenome | host: Homo sapiens | place: China:Guizhou | collected 2015-03-11...
CAAGTCTCCTTTTTTAGAAGTTGCACAATTCTCCTCCAGGCTTTATAATAGTAACAAACCAATCATAAGCAAAATCTGTGCGATTCCTTTTTTTACAAACCACTATTTCTATAAAACTTTCCCTGCGGGCAGCGCAATTTTCCTACAACTGTCTCCCGCTCGATTTTTTCTTTGCTGTTCCTGTTTTTGGAAGGAGGTGCGCGCTTTATGAGCACCAGTCATCATATTTTCTCCCAGGAATCCCAATCTCCTACGGTGCAGAATCAAGCCAAGCTGCTGTATATCACCTGCGCCCAGTACAGCCAGGAGTGGAACTGCACCATCCACACCCACTCCTGTACAGAACTGTTCTTCGTTACCGCCGGGCGGGGCCGTTTTCAGCTCCAGCATGAGAGCTTCTCGGTGGCTGTCAGCGACCTGGTGCTGGTCAACGCCGGCGTCCCTCACACCGAGCTGAGCCAGGCGGGCAGCCCCATGGAGTATACGGTACTGGGCGTAGAGGGCCTGGAAGTACTGGCCGACACGGGGGGCTATGCCCTGTCCCACATCACCTCCGGCTGGGAAGAGCTGACCACCTGCCTGAAGCTGATGCTCCAGGAGGCCCGGGGCGGCCAGACCGGCTATCATCAGGTCTGCCAGCATTTGCTGGACATTATTTTGCTGCGGCTCCAGCGTCAGGACGACCTGGCCATCGCCTCTTCAGAGCCCGGGCACAAGATCAGCCGAGAGTGCGATCTGGTGCGGCGCTACATTGACAACCATTTTAAAGAGAACCTGACGCTGGACCAGTTGTCCGCCATCGCCCACATTAATAAATACTATCTGGTCCACGCTTTCCGCAAAGAATACAACATCTCCCCGATCAGTTATCTGATTGCCCGCCGCACCCAGGAAAGTCGATTTCTTCTAACTAATACCGACTATACCCTATCCCAGATCGCTCAGATCCTGGGCTTTTCCTCCCCCAGTTATTTTTCCCAGAGCTTCCGCCGTCTGGAGGGCATCAGCCCCATGGAGTACCGCAAACGCTACCGGCACTCACAGGAGAAACACACGTAGCGTTAAAAAGGAGTTTTTGCCATGGCCTATCTTCCCCTGCTCCCCCAGCGCCCCATCCACGTGCATGAAATCTACACGGTACACTACTTTGAATATGCCGGAAGCTATGCTTTTTCCGGAGAATCCCATGACTTTTGGGAGCTGCTGTACGTAGACCGGGGCACGCTTCGGGTGACTGCCGGCGATCAGGTCTGGGAACTGTCCCGGGGACAGATGATTTTTCATGCTCCGGGCGAATTTCATGCTCTGTCTGCCACCGGGGTAGCCCCTGACCTGGTGGTAGTCAGCTTCGGTTGCAACAGTCCGGATATGAACTTTTTCCAGGGACTCATCACCACAGCGGGAGAAGCGGAACGTGCTCTGCTGGCCCGTATCGTGGAGGAGAGCACCGCGGCATTTTCCACTCCTCTGGACGATCCCTCCACCCAGAGTCTCCAGCGCCGGGAGATTTCTCCCTTCGGCGGGGAGCAGCTGGTATGCGCCGCACTGGAAGAGCTGCTCATCCGTCTCATCCGCCGCCGGGAACAGCCTGCACCCCCGCTCACCGCACCTGGAGGCGATGAGAGCCTCAAGCGGGTGGCCTCCTACATGGAGCAGAACCTGGACCGTCCACTCACCCTGGAAGAGATCTGCCGGGACAATCTCATCGGCCGCAGTCAGCTGCAAAAGCTGTTCCATACCTACACCGGCGGCGGGGTGATGGAGTACTTTGGGAACCTGAAGATTCAGGCCGCCCGGCGGATGATCCGGGATGGCCGGCTCAACTTTACACAGATCGCCGCCCGGCTTGGATTCCAGTCGGTCCACTACTTCTCCCGCCGCTTCCGCAAGGTCACCGGCATGTCCCCCAGCGAGTATGCCCGGAGTGTGAAAATGCTCTCCGAACTGCCCGGCGTTTCTGCGGACGATAGTGCAAACAATGTGTAGAATCATCTATTTTCTTTCCCTGCGCCAGCTACTACAATGAAGGTATGAATTTGGGGTCAAAACGGCCCATTTGCGCGGCAGCGCGCTTATTTTGAAAGGAGTGCTTCCCATGTCTATTCTGGTCAGCGGCGGCGCCGGTTACATCGGCAGCCACACCTGCGTGGAGCTTATCCAGGCGGGTTATGAGATCGTGGTAGCAGACAATCTGGTCAACTCTTCCGAGGAATCCCTGCGTCGGGTGGAGAAGATCACCGGTAAAAAAGTTCCCTTTGTAAAAACCGAGCTGTGCGACGAGGCTCAGGTGGAGGCTCTCTTTGCCCAGTACCCCGACATCGACGCGGTCATCCACTTTGCCGGTCTGAAGGCAGTGGGCGAGAGCGTAGCCAAGCCCCTGGAGTACTACACCAACAACCTGGTCAACAGCCTGGTGCTCCTCAACGCCATGCGCCGTCACGGAGTGAAGAACTTCGTCTTCTCCTCCTCCGCCACCGTTTACGGCGACCCCGCCAGTGTGCCCATCCGTGAGGACTTCCCCACCGGCGGCACCACCAACCCCTACGGCACCACCAAGCTCTTCCTGGAGCGTATCCTCACCGACATCTGCGCCGCCGATTCCACCATGAACGTGGCTCTGCTGCGCTACTTCAACCCCATCGGCGCCCACGAGTCCGGCCTCATCGGCGAGGACCCCAACGGCATTCCCAACAACCTGGTGCCCTACATCGCCCAGGTGGCCGTGGGCAAGCTGGAGAAGCTCCACGTCTACGGCAACGACTATCCCACCCCCGACGGCACTGGTGTGCGTGACTACATCCACGTGGTGGACCTGGCCAAGGGCCACGTGGCCGCTCTGAAGAAGCTGGACACCAAGTGCGGCCTGTTCGTGTGCAACCTGGGCACCGGCAAGGGCTACAGCGTGCTGGACATCCTCCACGCCTATGAGAAGGCCTGCGGCAAGACTCTGCCCTACGTCATCGATCCCCGCCGTCCCGGCGACATCGCCGAGTGCTACGCCGATCCCGCCAAGGCTCTCAATGAAATGGGCTGGCAGGCCCAGTACGGCATCGAGGAGATGTGCGCCTCCTCCTGGAAGTGGCAGTCCATGAACCCCAACGGCTACAAGGGCTGAGCCGCTTCTCCTGTGTAATATCCACTGGCCGGAGGCGGTCTCCCGCCTCCGGCCTTACAGCGCCCGAAGGGCGAGAAAGAAAGGAATGGATTTTATGAAAAAACCGGTTCTTGTGGTCATGGCCGCCGGAATGGGCAGCCGCTACGGCGGCCTCAAGCAGGTGGACCCTGTTGGAAACCACAATCAGCTTATCATCGACTACTCCATCTATGACGCCCGCCGCGCCGGCTTTGAGACCGTCGTCTTCGTCATCAAGCATGAGATTGAGGACACCTTCAAAGCCGCCATCGGTGACCGTCTGAGCAAGGTCATCAACGTGAAGTACGCCTATCAGCAGCTGGACGATCTGCCCGAGGGCTACTCCGTTCCCGAGGAGCGCGTGAAGCCTTGGGGCACTGCCCACGCCATTCTGGCCGCCCGCAAGGTGGTGGATGGTCCCTTCGCCGTGGTCAACGCCGACGACTACTACGGCCCCGAGGGATTCAAGAAGATCTACGACTACCTGGAGTCCCACCCCGACCAGCCCGGCTGCTATGAGTTTGCCATGGTGGGCTACCTGCTGGGCAACACCGTTACCGAGAACGGTCATGTAGCCCGCGGCATCTGTGAGGAGGACAGCGAGAACTACCTCACCCGGGTGACCGAGCGCACCCGCATCGAGAAGGACGGCGCCGATGCCCGCTTCACCGAGGACGACGGTGCCACCTGGACCCACCTCAGCGGCAACACCATCGTGTCCATGAACCTGTGGGGCTTCACCGAGAGCTTCCTGAAGGAGGCCGAGGCCCGCTTCCCCGCCTTCCTGGACAAGGCTCTGGCGGAGAACCCCCTGAAGGGCGAGTACTTCCTGCCCAGCGTGGTCACCCAGCTGCTGGAGGAGAAGAAGGCCCGTGTTAAGGTGCTGCGCAGCACCGACAAGTGGTACGGCGTTACCTATCGGGAGGACAAGCCCGTGGTGGTCAACGCCATTGCGGAGATGACCGCCAACGGTCTCTACCCCGACAAGCTGTGGGAGGTATAAGAACATGTCTCAGGCTGAACAGTTTCTGCAGGACGCTCTGAACGCCTTTGATTTCGGCGGTCAGGTCGTTGGCGCGGTGCGCTATGGCTCCGGCCACATCAACGATACCTTCTGTGTCCACACCCAGCCCGGCGAGGACCCCTGCCGCCGGTTTATTCTCCAGCGCATCAGCTCTGCCGCCTTCCATCACCCCGAGCAGGTGATGGCCAACATCGTGGGCGTCACCTCCTATCTGGGCAAGGTCATCGCCGAAGCCGGCGGCGACCCCACCCGGGAGACCATGTGTGTCTACGCCACCAAGGACGGCAAAAACTTCTATACCGATCCCGAGGGCGGCGCCTGGCGCGTCTACCCCTTCATTGAGGACACCAAGTGCCTCCAGTCCGCCGAGACCCCGGAGTTGTTTGCTGCCTCCGCCCGGGCCTTCGGCCGCTTCCAGCAGATGCTCAAGGACTACCCCGCCGACACCCTGTATGAGACCATTCCCCGCTTCCACGACACCGAGGACCGCCTGGCCAAGCTGAAGGCTGCCGTGGCCGCCGACGCCATGGGCCGGGTGAAGGACGTGCAGGCGGAGCTGGACTTTGTCACCGCCCGGGAGGCTGATTGCTCCGTAGCTCTCCAGGCTCTGCGGGACGGCAAGCTGCCCCTGCGCGTGACCCACAACGACACCAAGCTCAACAACGTGCTCATGGACCGCAAGAGCGGCGAGGGCGTGTGTGTCATCGACCTGGACACCGTAATGCCCGGCCTGTCCATCAACGACTTCGGCGATTCCATCCGCTTTGGCGCCAACCACTGTGCCGAGGATGAGAAGGACCTCTCCAAGGTAAACTTCGACCTGTCCCTGTTTGAGGTGTACACCCAGGGCTTCCTGGAGGGAGCCAACGGCGCTCTTACCCAGGCCGAGCTGGACTACCTGCCCTGGGGTGCCAAGCTGATGACCCTGGAGTGCGGCATCCGCTTCCTCACCGACTATCTGGAGGGCGACCACTACTTCCGCACCCACCGCGAGGGCCAGAACCTGGACCGCTGCCGCACCCAGTTTAAGCTGGTGGCCGACATGGAGAACCAGTGGGAGGCTATGAAGGCTGTGGTGGACAAGTACCGCCCCAACTGATGCTTGCTTACTTTCATTCCTTTCCATAAGAAAAACGGACGGTTTCCTGGAAACCGTCCGTTTTTCTATGTATTCCCTTAATATTTGGCAAAGCCCCCACCAAACTCCCGGCACTGCTCCAGGCCGTCCTCGTCGGGAGTCTCGTTGATCATCAGACCCTGGTCCTGGTAGAGGTTGGCGTTGGCGTCCTGGGTGCGCTGCACCCAGTCCCGCATCCACTGGCCATCCCCCCAGCCGTACGAGCCGAACAGGGCTACCGGGCGGCCGCTGAGACGGCGCTCCAGCTCGGTGAAGAAGGGCTCAAAGTCCATCTCCTCCAGCACCTCGGCTCCCATGGCGGGGCAGCCCAGGGCCAGCTTCTCATATTCCGCGGCCTGGTCGGCGCTCACCGCGGGCACGCTGAGCACGTCGCACTCCGCGCCCGCTTCCCGGATCCCCTCCGCGATGGCGTTGGCCATCATCTCGGTGTTTCCGGTCTGGCTCCAATAGATCACAGCAATCTTACTCATGGTGAACCTCCTAAAATATTCATATATACTTGGCTATGCCACAGCAAACACTTCAAACAGGGTCTCTCCCTGCTCTACCCGCCGCACACATGTACGGCACACCCGGGCAATCCGGGCAAACTGTCGGGAGGCGCTGGGCACATCGCCATATACCTTCCAGCAGCCGCACAACTTACAGCCTGCACCGCCATAGCGGATGAATCCTTCTACGTCCTCCACAGGGTAGCCCAGAAACAGCCCGATTTCATGGGGGAATCCCCCCTGACCCGCTGCCCGGCGGGCCAGACGGTCCAGCTTGGTCTCCAATGATTCCTCCCGGCGATAGCCAAACTGCTCCAGCAGCGTAACCACCTTCTCCTGCGCAAGACACTGCTCCAGCAGGCGACGGCGGTAGACCAGCAGCAGATAGCGCTTGGAACAGGCACATAAAATCCGGAAGTGTACGTCTTTGGGAGCAAAGGCCCTGCGGTACTCCTCCAGTTGCCGGGACAGCTGAGGAAACTGACTGCGCTGGCAGGAAACCAGACTTGCTGGCTTGATCCCCGCCAAAGCCGGGGCGCAATGGGCTGCAAGCAGATGATCCAAGGTAGTCAGTGTGATCCCTCCTTATAGTTAGTCTTAGCTAACCACTATTTAAGTTAGCATAAGCTAATTACTTTGTCAAGCATCATTTTTGCCCGGCGGAGCAAACGCTCCGCCGGGCCTTTGCTCACATCCCCATGGCGTCGGTAAGAGTCTCCACCGCTTCGGTGACATTCTTAGCCGCCTTGTGAGCCACCCGCCGCATCTCGCGGCGAGAGGGAGCCATGGTCATGCCCATAGCGGCGCCAGCCGCCATGCCCATGGTCATGCCCAGAAAAAACTTTCCATATCCGCATCCATTCATCGCTTCTTCACGTCCTTTCCCGCACCAAAACGGCTTGTTTGGCGCGCATTGTTATTCTTTCCGGTTTCGGGGAAAAATGCGTTGCTAAATCCTGTGGATTCCGCTATAATTTAGTTTGAGTATGTGCGCGCATTCCTGCGCGTTTTTCGAAAACTGCATTGGGCATTTGCCCTACCCTTTGGAGGATTCTTTATTATGAAACTTCTGATCAAACACGGACGAGTCGTGGACCCGGTAAGCGGTACCGTATCCATCCAGGACCTGTATATCGAAAACGGAAAAGTGGTCCAGCTGGAGAAGGATATTCGTCAAGAGGCTGACCAGGTAATCGATGCGGACGGTCTTGTGGTGTGCCCCGGTCTGGTGGACATGCACGTACATCTGCGTGACCCCGGCCTCACCTACAAAGAGGACATTTTTACCGGTACTGCCGCCGCCGCTCACGGCGGCGTTACTTCGGTGGCCTGCATGGCCAACACCGATCCGGTGGTGGACACCTCGGAGCAGGTCCGCTATGTCAAAGATAAGGCTGCTCAGGCCAACGGCGTGCACGTCTACCCCATCGCCGCCGTCTCCATGGGCATGCGGGGCGAGGAGCCTTCGGATGCCGACGCCCTGAAAAAGGCGGGCGCAATCGCTCTGTCTGATGACGGCTGCAATGTGGACAACGCAAACCTGATGCGGGATGTGATGATCCACGCCAAGCGTCTGGAGATGCCGGTACTGTGCCACTGCGAGGACACCACCATGGTGGAAGGCCGTGCGGTCAATGAGGGCAGTGTATCCCGCCAGCTGTGGCTGGAGGGTCGGCCCGCCATCGCCGAAGAGATCATGGTCATGCGGGACGCCATGCTGGCCGAAGAGACCGGCGCCCACGTCCACATCTGCCATGTATCTACTGCCAAGAGCGTGGATATCATCCGCCGGATGAAAAAGCGGGGCGTTGCCATCACCTGTGAGACCTGCCCCCAGTACTTCACCCTCACGGAGGATGAGATCCTCACTCAGGGCTCCATGGCCCGGGTCAATCCTCCCCTGCGCACCGCTAAGGACATCAAGGGGATCATTGCCGGTCTGAAGGACGGCACCATCGACGCCATCGCCACCGACCATGCGCCTCACTCCGCCGAGGAGAAATCCCGGCCCCTCACCCGGGCGCCCAGCGGTATGGTGGGTCTGGAGACCTCTCTAGCCATCACCCTCACCGAGCTCTACCACACGGGCAAGATGAAGCTGCCCGATATCATCAAGCGCATGACCTACACTCCCGCCTCCATTCTGCGTCTGAGTTCCAAGGGCCGCCTGTCCCTGGGCAGCGACGCCGACATCACTATTTTTGACCCCGAAGAGGTCTGGACCATTGACCCGGAGCAGTTTGCCTCCAAGGCTCGGAACACCCCCTTTGCCGGACGGGAGGTCAAGGGTAAGGTAAAGTACACCATTGTAGGCGGGAATGTGATTTATCAGGACCGCTGAAGCAGATACAGACTGCCGCTGGCAGAATTCGATTTTAAAAAGAGAAGGGAAGATCAGCCATGTCTTTTGACGTGCTGCAGGAGAAGATCCGCGAGAAGAAAAACCCCACCGTGGCCGGGCTGGACGCCCGCATCGAGTATGTCCCCGAGTATATCCGCAAGGAAGCCTTTGAGAAGTATGGCGTGGGCCTGAAGGGGGCTGTGGAGGCCATCTGGCAGTTCAATGTGGGCCTCATTGACGCCCTGTGCGACATTGTCCCCGCTGTCAAGCCCCAGAGCGCCTACTATGAGAATCTGGGCTGGCAGGGCATGGAGATGCTGGAGCGCACCATCCGCTACGCCAAGGAGAAGGGTCTGTTTGTCATCGCCGACATCAAGCGCGGCGACATCGGCTCTACCGCCACTGCCTATGCGGAAGGCTGGCTCTCCGGCGCTCCCATCGAGGGCCAGGTGTTCAAGTCCTTCGACGCTGACTGCGTCACCCTCAACGGCTACATGGGCTCCGACTCCATCAAGCCCTTCCTGGAGGCCGCCAAGGGCGAGGACAAGTGTGCCTTCGTACTGGTAAAGACCTCCAACCCCGGCTCCGGTGAGCTTCAGGACGTGAAGGCCGCCGACGGCCGCACCATCTATGAAGTGATGGGCGAGCTCAACGAGCAGATCGCCGCCGGCACCGAGGGCAAGTACGGCTTTACCATGGCCGGCGCTGTCACTGGCGCCACCTATCCCCAGCAGATTCAGGACCTCCGCGCCCGTCTGCCTCACACCTTCTTCCTGGTGCCCGGCTACGGCGCTCAGGGCGGCACCGCGGCCGACGTGAAGTACGCCTTCAATGAGAAAGGCCACGGCGCTATCGTCAACTCCTCCCGCGGCATCATGTGTGCCTGGAAGAAGACCGGCGGCGACGGTCACGACTTCAAGGAGGCAGCCCGGAACGCCGCTATTGCTATGCGGGACGACATTGCTCAGTTTGTGACCGTAGAATAATATAAAACTCCCGCTGGGGCAGGGTCCCAGCGGGAACACCCTCGTCCGGTTCGTAACAGTGGATTCGTTGACTCTGCATAAGGAGGGGATCCTATGGCTTACTGTGTGCTCTGCGGTAAAAAAGTTGGACTGCTCGATCAGATCGATTTGGATTTTCACGGCAGCAAGCAGGTTTTGTGCAGTGCCTGTGACATCCGAATGAGCAAAGCATCCCCCGGAGAACGGCAGGACCTGGAACAGCAGATTCTGGCCTCTCCCCATTTACAGAAGGCGGACACGGTACAAGCAAATGTGAATACCGGAAAGGTCTGCCCGGCCTGCGGCGCCATACTGGAACGCAAGCTGGAACACTTCTCCATCGGCGCGGATGGCGGCGGCGGATTGATGACTCTTCTGGCCGACCAGTACGAGGTGGATCTGTATGCCTGTCCTCAGTGCGGCAAGGTAGAGCTTTATACCGCCGGGTTTGTCCCCCCTTCTTCCACACAGAACAGCGAGCTAAAGGAGCAAGCCTCCCAGGCCGCTCCAGAGACGATCCCGGCCCAATCGGATGAAAAACGCAGTTTCCGCTTCCCTTGGCAGAAAGAAGAGAAAGCCCCCTGGGAAAAATAAGGAGGGAGAGCCATGGCAAAACGGTGTATTTTCTGCGGCAAGGAATATGGTCTGTTTGGCGGCGGCATGGTTTTGTGCGGAGATACCGATGAACCAGTCTGCTCCAACTGTGTCGATGAGTTAACCCCACTCTCTCCCACAGAACGGGCGGAGAGAGCCTTGGCCACCGGTCGCGCTCTGTATCCGGATGAGCTCCAGAAGTTTTTGAACCGGGAAAGAATCCAGCAGGCAAAGGAGCAGGCTCGCCTGGAACGGGCCCACCAGGCCATCCGCACAGACAAAACCTGTCTGCGATGCGGAGGTCCCATGGAGAAATACGGGACCAAGATTTTTCATCTGGGCGATGAGGGACTGCTGGGTCCGGTAGCAAGAGACGGACTGTTTGCCTCCTGGCTGACAGCGGAGGTCATTCGCTGCGCCCAGTGCGGCAAGGCGGAATTCTATCTTCCTGAGCCTCCGGAACTGCCTAACATCCCTGAGGAAGAGGAAGAGCCCGTCACCTGTCCGGTATGCGGCACTCGCCACAGCCCCTTGATTGGCTGCCCTAACTGCGCCATGAAACAGGCCACCTCTCCCCGATCTAGAAACACACAAACAGGAACCAAGCCTCCCTGGGAAAAATAACAGTCAGACAAAGGTGTGACACGATGAAAGTAGAACGCAAATGTAAAATCGTCTCCAAAGAGCAGATGGGAGACGCCATCTATATGACGCTGGAGTGCGGCGACATGGTCCGCACCTCCTTCAAGGCCCCCGGCCAGTTTGTCCATGTCAAGTGCGGTGAGGGACTGCTTCTGCGCCGTCCCATTTCTGTGTGCTCCTGCCAGGAAGATGAGCCTCAGGACCTTCTGACCATCGTCTTTGAGGTCCGGGGCGAAGGCACCCAGTGGCTGGCCAACCGCCCCGTTGGCCACAGCCTGGACGTGCTGGGACTGGCTGGCAACGGCTTTACCATGAAGCCCGAGGGCCGCTATCTGCTGGTGGGCGGCGGCATCGGTATCCCTCCCATGCTGGGCTGTGCTCAGTATACCAGCGGAAAATCCACCGCTATTCTGGGCGGCCGCTCTCAGGACAAGATCATCCTGACCAATTCTTTTGAGGATGAGTGCGCCAAGGTGCTCGTGGCTACCGACGACGGCTCCATGGGTCACCACGGCTTTGTGGATGCCCTGGTGCGCCAGGAGCTGAGCGAGAATAACAACTATGACGCTGTGCTGGCCTGCGGCCCCAAGCCCATGCTGCGCAACGTAGCCAAGGTGGCCGAGGAGTTCGGCGTTCCCTGCCAGGTATCCATGGAGGAGCGCATGGGCTGCGGCGTGGGCGCCTGCTTGGTGTGCGCCTGCGATATGGCCGACGGCTCCCGCAAGCACGTGTGCAAAGACGGCCCCGTCTTTGACTCCAAGGAGGTGGACTGGAATGCCTAATGTGGATATGAGCGTCACCCTGGCCGGGATGACCATGAAAAACCCCATCTGTGTAGCCTCCGGCACCTACGGTTTTGGCCGGGAGTACGGCCAGTTTTATGATCTGAGCGAGATCGGCGGTATCTGTGCCAAGGGACTGACCCTCCACCGCCGTGAGGGAAATCCTGCCCCTCGTATTGCAGAGACCCCCATGGGCATCCTAAACTCCGTGGGCCTGCAAAATCCCGGCATCGACGCGGTCATCGCCCACGAGGTGCCCAACATCGCGAAGATCTTCCAGGGCCCCGTCATCGCCAACATCGGCGGCTTCACCCTGGACGAATACGCGGAAAACTGCCGCAAGCTGGAGGATGTGGACCAGGTGGCCATCCTGGAGGTGAACATCTCCTGCCCCAACGTCCACGCCGGCGGCAAGAACTTCGGCTGCGACCCCAAGGCCGCCGCAGAAGTGACGAAAGCCGTGAAGGCCGCCACCACGAAGCCGGTCTTTATGAAGCTTACCCCCAACGTCACCGATATCGCCGAGATCGCCCGGGCCTGCGAGGACGCCGGCGCCGACGGCGTGTGCCTCATCAATACCCTGCTGGGCATGCGCATCGACCTGAAGACGAAGCGTCCCATCATCGCCAACCGCACCGGCGGCGTCTCCGGCCCCGCCGTGTTCCCCGTGGCGCTGCGGATGGTGTGGGACGTGTACGAGGCGGTGAAGATCCCCATCATCGGCTGCGGCGGCGTCTCCTCTGCCGAGGACGCTGCGGAGATGATGCTGGCGGGCGCCACCGCCGTGGAGGTGGGCGCCGCCAACCTGGTGGACCCCTATGCCTGCAAGACCATCATCGAACAGCTGCCGGATGTGTGCCGGAAGCTGGGCGTGGACAATATTTCTGAACTGACTGGAGGAGCACATCATGGCTAAAGACGTAATCATCGCGCTGGACTTCCCCACCAAGGAGGAGACGCTGCATTTTCTAGACCAGTTCCCCGCCGGGGAAAAGCCCTTTGTGAAGATCGGCATGGAGCTTTTCTATGCCGAGGGTCCCGACGTGGTGCGTGAGATCAAGGCCCGGGGCCACAAGATCTTCCTGGACCTGAAGCTCCACGACATCCCCAACACCGTCAAGCGCGCCATGAGCGTGCTCTCCCGCCTGGACGTGGACATGGTGAACCTCCATGCCGCCGGTGCCGGTGAGATGATGCGCGGCGCCCTGGAAGGCCTGACCCGGCCCGACGGCACCCGTCCCATGCTCATCGCCGTCACCCAGCTGACCTCCACCGACGCCGAGGCCCTGAAAAACGAGCTGCTCATCGACGTGCCCATGGCTGAGACTGTCATGTCCTACGCCAAGAACGCTGCCAAGTGCGGCCTGGACGGCGTGGTGTGCTCTCCCCTGGAGGCTGCTCTGGTGAAGGAAAACTGCGGCGAGAGCTTCGTCACCGTCACCCCCGGCATCCGCTTTGCCGACTCCGCCGCCGGTGACCAGAAGCGCATCATGACCCCCGAGAAGGCTGGTAAGTCCGGCTGCGACTACATCGTGGTGGGCCGCCCCATCACCCAGGCCGAGGACCCCGTGGCTGCCTACCGCCGGGCCGTGAAGGACTTCCTGGGCTGATTCGACCTGTATTTTACCAAGGAGGATTTTAGATATGAACCTGGAACAAACCATCGCGCATGACCTGCTCTCCATCGGCGCTGTCTTTCTGCGTCCCGACGAGCCCTTCACCTGGGCCAGCGGCATCAAGAGCCCCATTTACTGCGACAACCGCCTGACCCTCACCGCCCCCGCCGTCCGCACTCATGTGGAGGAGGGCCTGGTGGACCTGATCTGCAAGCACTATCCGAACGTGGAGGTCCTCATGGGCACCTCTACCGCCGGTATCGCCCACGCCGCCATCGTGGGTCATCTCATGGGATTGCCCATGGGCTACGTCCGCTCCGGCAACAAGGACCACGGCCGCGGCAACCGCATCGAGGGCAAGCTGGAGAAGGGCCAGAAGGTCGTCGTGGTGGAGGACCTGATCTCCACCGGCGGCAGCTGCATCGAGGTGGTGGAAGCCCTGCGGGAGGCCGGTGCTGAGGTGCTGGGCATCGTGTCCATCTTCACCTATGGGCTCCAGAAGGGTCTGGACCGTCTGGCTGACGCCCATGTGACCAACTACTCCCTGTCCAACTTTGACGCCGTATGCCAGGTGGCTGCCGACGAGGGCAAGATCCGTCCCGAGGACATTGAGCGTCTCAAGAAGTTCCGCGCCAACCCCAGCGATGAAAGCTGGATCACGTCGAAATAAACGTCACTCATTCCGCTTCCAGCTGACGCTGAAAGCTTCATCCGTTCCGTTTATTTCTCCTTTTCCCCACCGCGCAGGGGCGCGGCGGGGTGCCCCTGTGAGATAAACATCACTTATTCCGCTTCCAGCTGACGCTGAAAGCTCCATCCGTTCCGTTTATTTCTCCTTTTCCCCACCGCGCAGGGGCGCGGCGGGGAGCCACTGAATCGAAACCATCTTCCGAAAGGAGCAGTCCCATGCCTAGAAATCTCATTGACATTGTCGACCTGAGCGTGGAGGAGATCGACCAGCTGATCGCCACCGCTGAGGACATCATCGCCAATCCCGCCAAGTACCAGGGCGCCTGCGCCCACAAGCAGCTGGCCACCCTCTTCTTCGAGCCCTCCACCCGTACCCGCCTGAGCTTCGAGTCCGCCATGCTGGGCCTGGGCGGCAGCGTGCTGGGCTTCTCCGAGGCCATGTCCAGCTCCACCGCCAAGGGCGAGACCGTGGGTGACACCATCCACACCGTCAGCTGCTATGCCGACATCATCGCCATGCGCCACCCCAAGGAGGGCGCTCCCTACGCGGCGGCCCAGTTCTCTGAGGTGCCCATCATCAACGCCGGCGACGGCGGCCACAACCACCCCACCCAGACCCTGACGGACCTGCTGACCATCCACCGGGAAAAGGGCCGGCTCAACGACTTCACCATCGGCTTCTGCGGTGATTTGAAGTTCGGCCGCACCGTTCACTCCCTGGTCAACGCCCTGAGCCGTCAGAGCGGCATCAAGTTCGTCTTTATCTCCCCCGAGGAGCTGAAGATGCCCGCCTACATCAAGGAAAACGTCTTGGACAAGAACGGTCTGCCCTATGAGGAGACCGGCAGCCTGGAAGAGGCCATGCCCAAGCTGGACATCCTGTACATGACCCGCGTGCAGAAGGAGCGCTTCTTCAACGAGGCGGACTACATCCGCCTGAAGGACACCTATGTGCTGGACCCTGAGAAGCTGGTGCCCGCCAAGTCCGACCTGTGCATCCTGCACCCCCTGCCCCGCGTCAATGAGATCACCGTCTCCGTGGACCGCGACCCCCGCGCCTGCTACTGGAAGCAGGTGAAAAACGGCAAGTTCATCCGCATGGCGCTGATCCTCAAGCTGCTGGACATCCAGGTTTAATCGGGAAGGAGATCTCACTTATGAATATCGACAGCATCCAAAACGGCGTGGTTCTGGACCACATCCAGTCCGGCAAGAGCATGGACATCTACAAGTACCTGCACCTGGACGAGCTGGACTGCTCCGTGGCCATCATCAAAAACGTCCGCAGCGACCGCATGGGCCGCAAGGACATCATCAAGATCGACTCCCCCATGGACGTGGATCTGGACGTGCTGGGCTACATCGACCCCAACATCACCGTCAACATCATCCGCAACGGCGTCCGGGTGGAGAAGAAGCACCTGGAGCTGCCCCAGAAGCTGGTGAACATCATCCACTGCAAGAACCCCCGCTGCATCACCGTGGCGGAGCCGCAGCTGGACGCCATCTTCCTGCTCAGCGACGCCGAAAAGCACACCTACCGCTGCGCTTACTGCGACACCGAGAAGGCCCGCAAGCTGTAATTGCCGCCTAAGTCTCAAACTCCAACGCCGCTGCCGTTTTTTACGGCAGCGGCGTTTTTTCTGCCCCCGTATTCCCGCCTTTGCAGGATGCAGCGCTGTACCTGCATCCTGCACCTTCTCCGCCTTTTTTCTCCGGGAATGCCGCTTTTTCCTGCATTCTGCACAGCGAGAAACTTTTCCTGCATTTTTGGAAAAACCGTGAATTTTTACTTGCATTTCCAGGAAAACAAGCGTATACTGCGCCCCGGAAGATCCAAGAGAAAGGAAGGTTTCCCCATGCAGCACACTTCGGGCCAGGCCGGACGCTACCTGGCAGTAGCAGGGCTGGCCGTCATCATGGGCCTCAGCTACGAGCTGTTCGTGTTCCCCAATTCCTTTGCCCCTGCGGGCATCAACGGCTTTGCCACCATCATTCAATACCTGTTCCATGTGAATATCGGCTATCTCTCCCTGGTCATCAACCTGCCGCTGATCCTGCTGGCCTGGCGGAAGCTGGACGCGGATTTCGCCCGCAAGAGCCTTTTGTTCGTGCTGGTCTTTTCCGCTGTGACCCTGGGCCTTGGCAAGCTGGACCTGAGCGGCATCGCCTATGACTCCGGTTCCTCGGCCATTCTGGGACCAGTGACCGCCGGCGTGGTCAGCGGCGCCGTGTACGGCCTGGTGATCCGGCTGGGCGGCTCCACCGGCGGCACGGACATCGTGGCCGCCTGGGTCCACAAGCTCCACCCCCAGGCCAGCCTGGTTTGGGTGATCTTCGGCCTCAACGCCTCCGTAGCGGTGCTCTCTTTCTTCGTCTACGGCTATCAGTTCGAGCCGGTCATTTTGTGCCTGATCTACTGCTACCTCAGTTCCCGCATCAGCGATGGCATCCTCAAGGGCTTCAAGACGGCCCTGAAATTTGAAGTGGTCACCCAGCACGCCGACGCCCTTTCCGAGCGACTCCTGCGGGAGCTGCACCATGGCGTCACCGTACTGCCTGCACAGGGCATGTACTCCGACACCCCCAAGTCTCTGCTCATCTGCGTGGTCAACCGCAGCCAGGTGATGCAGTTCCACCGGGTGCTCCAGGAATTTCCCGATACGTTCGCCTACGTCTCCAACGTCAACGAGACCCTAGGCAACTTCAAACACGTCTCCGCCGGAATCTGAAAAAACGCCCCGGAAAGCGATTTGCTTTCCAGGGCGTTCTTCTCTTTTAAAGGCCGCGCCAGGACTCCGGCCGCAGACGGCTCAGGTCGTGCTCGGCCGCGTCGATGGTGCGCAGCATAGCCTCCCGATCTTCATTGAGGGTGCCCTTGAGCACCAGGTAGTTGCTGGCGTGGTTCATGCGGAACACGCTGCCGGGGCTGTCCAGATGCTCCACCAGAAGGCGAGTCTCCTCCAGCACCTGGGGCTGGGTCAGCAAGTGGAACTTGCCCTGCTGCACCCAGTCGTAAAGGGGCGTCTCCGGCTCCACCATCAGCGTCAGCATGCCGATATACTCCGGGTTCATGGCGTTGAAGGCCTTGGCGGTCTCCACGGCGTGGCGCTCCAGCAGCTCCGGTCCGCCCAGACCCGTGATGGCTGTGACGGAGAGGGCGATGCCATTGCGCCGCACCTTCTGGCCCATGGCCACGATCTCATCGGACATGTGGCCCTTGTGCATGAGCCGCAGCACATCGTCGCAGCCGGACTCCAATCCCATGTAGACCATGGTCAGGCCCTTTTCACGCAGGGTGCGCAGCTCCTCATCCGTGCGGATGCGGATGGAGGCGGGAGAGGCGTAGCTGGTGACCCGCTGGCACTCGGGGAACAGCTCCCGGATGGTGTCCAGGATCACATACAGCTCCTCCGCCCGGCGCACCAGGGCGTCGCCGTCCGCCAAAAACACCTTGTCCACTGCCCGGTAGGTCTGCCGGGCCATGCGGAAGTCCTCCAGCACCTCCTCCAGAGGCCGCAGGGCAAACCGCTTTTCCTTGTACATGCTGCAAAAGGCGCAGGTATTGTGGCTGCACCCGTAGGTCACCTGGACGATGAGGCTGTACGCCTCAGAGGGCGGACGGTACACGCTTCCGAAGTATCTCATACGCCCAGCTTCTCCAGTGCCGCCAGCTTCAGGCACACGCACAGCACGCTGATAGCCTGCTCCAGCTCCTCAACGGGCGGATAGGACGGGGCGATACGCAGGTTGCTGTCGGCAGGGTCCTTGCCGTAGGGGAACGTGGCGCCGGCACCGGTGAGGGTCACGCCCGCGTCCCGGCACAGCTCCCACACCCGCCGGGCCGTGCCGGGCAGGGCGTTGAGGGAGACGAAATAGCCGCCCTTGGGACGCTGCCAGGAGGCGATCTCCAGCGGCGCGATCTCCCGGTCCAGGGCGTCCAGCACGCAGCGGAACTTGGGGCCCAGCACGGCGGCATGGCGGCGCATGAGCTCCAGGGTGTGGGCCTTGTCCTTGAGATAGAGCACATGGCGCTGCTGGTTGACCTTGTCGAAGCTGATGACCTGGGCGGTCAGCAGCTTTTCCATGTAGGCCAGGTTGGCCTCGGAGCAGGCAAAGCAGGAGATGCCGGCGCCGGGCAGCGTCACCTTGGAGGTGGAGGCGAACTCAAAGACCATGTCGGCATTGCCGTACTTGGCACACTCGCTGAGGATATCCGGGAAGGGCACATACTCCCCTTCAAACTCGTGGATGCAGTAGGCATTGTCCCACATGAGCAAAAAATCGGGCGCGGCGGGCTTCATGGAGGCGATGCGGCGGATGGTCTCGGCGGAGTAGATCACGCCGTCGGGGTTGGAGTACTTGGGCACGTTCCACATGCCCTTGACCGCCGGATCGGCAATGGCAGCCTCCACGGCGTCCATATCGGGGCCCTCGGCCGTCATGGGGATGGTGATGAGCTCAAAGCCGAAGGACTCGGTGACCTTGAAGTGCCGGTCATAGCCGGGAGCCGGGCACAGCCACTTGATCTTCTCCTCCCTGCACCAGGGGCGCTCACTGTGGAGAAGGCCGTGGGTATAGGCCTTGGAGACCGTGTCATACATGAGCTGCAGGCTGGAGTTGCCGCCCACGAACACCTGCTGTGGCTTGCAGTCCAGGATCTCGGCAAACAGCTGCCGGGCGGAAGCAAGGCCGCTGAGCTCACCGTAATTGCGCACGTCTACGCCGTCGGAGACGAAGTCATCAGGTGTCTTCATCACATCAAAAAGGCCGTTGACCAGGTCCAGCTGTTCTTTGCCGGGCTTTCCACGGGCCATGTTCAGCTTCAGGCCCAGCGCCTTTTTCTGCGCATACTCCGCGGATACGCGGGCGTATTCCTCTGCCCGCTCCGCCGGGGTCATCTTTCCGTAGGGAGTCATTGTCGTTCATCCTCTCGATCTATGGATTTTGAATCAGTATACCATTTTTTTCGCGTCTTTCAATGGCATTGCCATCATTTTTGGCGATTTTCACACGTTTGCCAGAATCTGCATGACGATCACCATGTTGATGAGGGCAATGGGATAGGTGGTGGCGTAGGTGGACGCCACATCCGTGGTACCCGACACCTGGATCAGCGCCGCCAGGGACGGCGAGCAGGTCATGCCGCCGCTCATGGCCGCAAGGCCGCTGAGCATGGGCAGCCGGAACACCCGCCGACTGATGGCAAAGCCCAGCGTCAGCGGCACGAATACCAAAATGACGCCGTACACCACCAAAAATGCCCCGTACTCGCTCACGATCTCCACCAGCTGGGCGCCGCCCTCCGTACCGGCACCGGTGAAAAACAAAATGAGTCCCAGTTCCTTCACCGGCTCCACGATCCTCGGATCCACCCGCACATCCACCGGACCGATATGGCCCAGGTGGCCCAGGAGCAGTCCCACCAGCAAAGGTCCGCCGGAGTTGCCCAGGGAAAAGCTGCCGATCCCCGGCAGGGGGATGGTGATGCCGCCCAGCAAGATGCCGCAGGCGATGGCCGCCGCCAGCGGGAAAAATCCAAGGGTATCCAGCCGGAAGCGGCGCCCATTATCTCCCGCCGGTTCCGGCGTCTCCGATCCATGGCGCAGCGCCGCCCGCTCCCGCTCCATGTCCGCTCCCAGCAGCCGGGGCACCATCTGCACGAACAGCACCTTGCAAATGGTCCCCACCGGGTACATGATGCCGTATCCGGCGGCTACCATGGCCACGGCCTCCGCGCTGCCGTGGAAGGCCTCCTTGGCGGAGGCAAAGCCCGGCGAGGTGGTGTACGCGCCCGTCATCAGCCCCATGGCCAGAGGCGTCTCCACCCCCGCCAGACGGATCACCGCCACGCACACCAGCGAACCGCTGACCGCGGTAAAAAGGCACAGCAGCACATACGCCGCCCCGTGGCGGCGCAGGTTCCCCACAAAGCTTGGCCCGGCGCTGACGCCCACGGAGGTGATGAACAGCACCATGCCGGTGGTCTGCAGCGCCGCGGGAAACGAGACGCCGAAGTGGCCGAACACCAGCGCCACCAAAAAAATGGCGGAGCTGCCAAGGCCGATGCCCCGCACTTTGACGGCGCCCACACAGTAGCCCAAAGCCGCGATCAAAAAAAGCTCCAGCACGGTCAGGGCACTTTCCTGAATGGAGAGCATCAATCCTCTCTCCCTCCTCTTTCGTATTTTTTTCGACAATTTATTAGTATATCGCTTCCCGCCGCCATTTTCAATGCGGAGGGCCGGCGAAATCCTTTCGCCGGCCCATTTTACTCTATGTCCGCCATTTACCGGCAGCCACAGCTCCGGCTGTCCGCACAGCCGATGGTAGTGTCCCCCGCCGCGATGCACACGCCATAGCGCACAGGGATGCTGACACACACCTGCTGGGTCATGGTGATGGTGCAGCTGCTGCCGGAGGCGTCACTGCTGCAGGCCACCCGGGGCGAGCCCTGGCAGGTGACAGACACGGTCCCAACAGCGTGGTGGCCGGCGTCACCGTCAGCGGCGCGGTCATGTCCAGGCACTGGGTCACCACTTTGCTGCACCCGTCCAGCGGGCAGGAGGTCTCCGCCTGACCCGCAGGCGTCATATCCTCATTGATTCGCAAGGCAAATCCCTCACTTCCCAAAGTCAACTTCCGGGGGCCCTGCCCCGGAGTCACCCCATTCTATTCCCCGGGGCAAGCTGCGGTGCAAGGTTTCGGAGAAATCACTCTTTCATGCATGCAAAAGGTGTGTTATAATTTCGTTAAAGATATAAAAAGGCAAATGAGGTGTGTTCTATGGACGAAAAACAGGCGCAGAAATTCCATGAGATGACGGAAGCGCCGGTGGGCCGGCTGGTCTGCCGTCTGGCGGCGCCGTGCATCATCAGCATGCTGGTCACCGCTTTTTACAATATGGCGGATACGTTTTTCGTGGGTATGCTGAAAAACCCCAGCGCCACCGGTGCCGTGGGTGTGGTCTTTTCCCTGATGGCCATCATCCAGGCCGTGGGCTTCTTTTTCGGCCATGGCAGCGGCAACTTCATCTCCCGTGAGCTGGGCAAGCAGCACATGGAAGAGGCGGAGAACATGGCCGCCACCGGCTTTTTCTCCGCGCTGGCCGCCGGCATCCTCATCTGCCTGCTGGGTCAGCTCTTCCTGACGCCGCTGGCAACGCTCCTGGGCTCCACTCCCACCATACTGCCCTACTCCCGGGAGTATCTGCGCATCATCCTCTTTGGTGCTCCCTGGATGACCGCCTCTCTGGTGCTCAACAACCAGCTGCGGTTCCAGGGCAGCGCCGCCTATGCCATGGTGGGTATCACCTCCGGTGCCGTATTGAACATCGCCCTGGACCCCATCATGATTTTCTGGATGGACCTGGGGGTGGTGGGCGCCGCCTGGGCCACCATCATCAGCCAGTTCATCAGCTTCTGCCTGCTGCTGGCCGGCTGTGCCCGGGGCGGCAACCTGCGCATCCATATCTCCAAGGTCCAGCTCAAACCGGCCTACTATGTGATGATCGTCAAGGGCGGTCTGCCCTCTCTGGGACGGCAGGGACTGGCCTCTGTGGCCACTATCTGCCTCAATCAGGCAGCCGGCCCCTACGGCGACACCGCCATCGCCGCCATGGGCATCGTCCAGCGCATCACCATGTTCGGCGGCAGCGCCATGATCGGCTTCGGCCAGGGCTTCCAGCCGGTGTGCGGCTTTAACTACGGCGCCGGACTTTACAGCCGGGTGAAAAAGGGCTTTTGGTTCTGTGTCAAGACCTCCACCTGCTTTTTGTTCGCCGTGGGGCTCTTGGGCATCGCCTTCGCACCCCAGCTGATCGCCCTGTTCCAGGATGATCCGGAGGTGATCTCCTACGGCGCGGCAGCCCTGCGCTTCCAGTGCGCCACCTTCTTCTTCCAGGGCTGGATCGTCATGAGCAACATGATGCTCCAGACCATCGGCAAAACCGTGCCCGCCACATTTGTGGCCATGGCCCGGCAGGGCATCTTCTTTATTCCCATGGTCTTTATCCTCTCCAACACGCTGGGCTTTTTGGGCGTGCAGATCACCCAGTCCGTTTCCGACCTTCTGACGCTGATCTGCGCCATTCCCATTCAGCTTTACATCATGCGGCGGATGGGCAGCGACGTCAAAGTCGCCGCCCCTGCAGACTGATCCGCTTCCACGAAAAAAAGTGCCGCCCGGACGGGCGGCACTTTTTTATGCTTTAATAGAATTTCCGGATGTACTCCTCCACATCCGCCCGGGTGCCCATGTAGGGGCCCGGCGTCTCCATCTTCAAAGAAACCAGCGCCGTGGCCGTGCGCAGAGCCGTGGGGATGTCCGCGGTCAGGCGCTCTGTAATGTAGCAGGCAAACGTGGTGTCGCCCCGGCCGGTGCGGCCGGAGAGGTCCCGGGCCTTGATGGGGCAGGTGTAGATCTCCTTGCCGTCATAGACCAGCACCTCGGAGTTATGGGTGATGAGCACCTCCTTGGCGCCCCAGTCATAGAGCATCCGGGCCGCCTGGGCACGGTCATCCGTGCCGGTGAGGATCTCTGCCTCCGCCGCGTCGGTCTTCAAAAAGCGGATGTAGGGCAGCATCTCTTTCTTTTTCGCCCAGTCATGATACACCATGCCGCCGTTTTCCACACACCGCAGCATGGTCTGCACATCGATGGCCACCATGGCGTGCTGGGCAGCAAAGGGAATCATCTCGTCAGGGATGTCGCCCGCCGCCAGACCGGCCAGATGCCAGATGGCTGCGTCGATGGCGGGCACCTCCTCCGGGCGGTAGGGAGAGATCATGCTGTCCACCGTGGAGGTGCGCCGCTCCCGGTCCGCCGTATGGTAGACGTTCTTTGTCACAAAGGAGGTATCACTGTGGAGGGGATAGACGGTGATGTTGGGGGCCGCCGCGAAGGCCGCCTTCAGATCCACCTCGCGGGTATCCGCCTTGGGCAGCACCGCGATCTTGTGACCCATGTTGGCCGCCGCAAAGCCGGAATAGTACACCGCGCCGCCGATGGCCTGCACCACCGTGCCGTCATAATCCACGTTCGTATCCTGGGCGATCTCGCCGATGATGAGGGAATCATACTGGCTCATGATCATTCTCCTCTCCGCATGGCCTCGTCGGCCTCCACAAACGACTGGAACTCCGGGCTCCACAGGTGGAAGCGGCCGGACTCGATCATGGCCTTATAGGCATAGGAATCGTGCACCCGCTCGTCCAGCAGCACGCCCGCACGGGCCTCGTCTCCGTCCCGATGGGTATCAGAGCCGGCCAGGCGGTAATACTCCGGGTGCCGGCGGCACAGGGCCAGGGCCTGATCGTTGTGATTATCGTGGCGGGGGTTGCCGTTGATGATCTCCGCGCCGTGGACCGCCGTCTCCTGCACAGGGGCGCTCCCCTCCCGGAAGGGGTGGGCATGGATGATGAGCACCTGGTCATGGAACTTGTCATAGAACTCCTGAGCGCTCATGCAGCACATATAGGGGTTGGACCGGAGCCACTGCTCATCGATGCCGTAAACCAGATAGTCGTTGTCGTTTTCCGGGAAGCGCAGCTCCGCGCCCAAGATCACGTCCAGTCCCACCTGGTCGCCCCGGGCCTTGGAGGCGTGATAGCCGGAGAGATAGTGGTCCATCACATGGTCCCAGTTGTGATCCACGTCGATCCGGGACAGGTACTCCGGGTGCAGGTGGTCCGTCACCACCAGGCCGGAAAAGCCGTTGCGCACATACCGATCCACCACATCCGCAGCGTTCAGGTGCCCGCACTTGCTGGTCTCCGCCGTATGGGTATGGGGATCATAGAGGTAACCGTTCATTGTTCGTTCCGCTCCCTTCAAAATCGTTGACGTCCGATCTTCACCGGGCGTTCCATTCTGCGCCTTTCCCGCCTGCTCAGAGCTTTTGGCAGGAACCGCGCTTGACCAGGCTGGGCATCAGGATCTGGTGCACATAGCCCTGGGTACCGTTTTCAATCTTATCCCGCAGCATATCCACCGCCTGCACCGCCATCTCCCGCTTGGGCTGTTCGATGGTGGTCAGCTCAATGCGGGGCAGTGCCGTGGAGGGGATGTTGTCAAAGCCGATGAGACTCAGCTGACGGGGGATCTCGATATGCATCTCGTCCGCAGCCTTCAAAATGCCAAGGGCGTTGGAGTCCGTGGAGGCGAAGATAGCCGTATAGGTAATGGGCTTTGAGAAAAGCTCTCTGGCCAGCTGATACCCGTTGGCGATGGAGGAGCGGGGAAATTCGCTGTTGAAATACTGCTCATGCAGCCCCAGCTCCCGGCACGCCTTCATGTATCCCTCCGCCCGCAGCTGGTGGGTGGTGGAATGGCGGCGGCCGAAATAGAGGATCTCCCGGTGACCCAGCTCATAGAGATATCTCGTTCCGATGTAGGTGCCGTGGCTGTTGTCCGCGGCCACATAGCTCTGGGGCTGGTCCCGCAGGTTCTCCGAGAGGAACACCGTGGGGACCTGGTCCGTGAACGCGCGGATATTTTCATAGGTATCCGGGCTCTGCGGCACGATGAGGATGCCGTCCACCTGGCGGCCCAGCAGCAGCTTCACCACGGTCTTCTCCTGCTTGAGATCCGGTCCGGAGTTGCACAGCATGATATTATAGCCGTGGGCGCGGGCGCTCATCTCCGCGTAATAGGCCAGCTCCGACATGAACTGGTTGTCGATGGAGGGCACCACCAGGCCGATCAGGTCCGTCTTTTTCATGACCATGGAGCGGGCCACATAGTTGGTGGTGTAGCCCATCTCGTCGCACAGCTTGATGATCCGCTCCCGGGTGTCGCTGCCGATCTGCGGGCTGCCGGAAAGCGCCCGGGACACCGTGGCATAGGATACGCCTGCCGCCTTCGCCACATCCTTCAATGTTACACTTTTCATAGTAGACCGTCCTTCTGGCCGACAAAAAATCGCAAACGTTTCCGCTTATTTTTCCCCGGAAGATTCTGCACCTTCCGAGAGATACTGTCTAAAAAAAGAATATCCGATTTTTCCTGCAATGTCAATACGTATCTCCCTTTTCGGCCTCATTAGTCAGAAAAGCAAAAAACCGCCTCCGTCTTCGGCGTTTGGTATATTGACAATTCTCCCGACAGTATTTTAGAATAAAACTGCGAAAAAATTGCAAACGTTTGCATTCGTTTGCCCGCCAGCCGGCGCCGCACCGTCTTTTCCTCCGCAGCACCTGCCGGCCGTCCCACCACAGTATGGATAAGGAGGCACTTTCCATGGAAAAAGCAACTACGTTCAAGGCTGTCTTTTTTGACCTGGGCGGCACCTTGCGCATCGCGCTTCTAGAAGAGCCCTATATGCGCCACGCCCGCCGCAAGCTGGCAGAGATTGCCGGCACGGATCTGCCCTACGAGGAATTCTATCAGCTGGTGGAGGAGCGCTATGCCCCCTACCGGGACTGGGCTCTGGGCGAAAACAAGGAATCCGGCGATGAGGAGCTTTGGTGCAAGTGGCTGCTGCCGGACTATGACCAGGCGCGCATCCGCCAGGTGTGCCACGAGCTGAGCTTCCAGTACCGCCAGAGCAAGGGCCGCCGGGTGGTGGTGGACGGCGGCGCGGAAGTCATCCGCACGCTGCACCAGCGGGGCTACAAACTGGGCATCATCTCCAACCTGATCGGCGAGAATGAGGTTCCCGACTGGCTGGAGGAGGACGGCCTGGACCAGTACTTCGACTGCGTGGTCCTCTCCTCCGTGTGCCATCTGCGCAAGCCCTGCGGCGAGATCTACGACATGGCCTGCCGCCAGCTGGGCGTCACGGCAGCGGAGTGTGTGTCCGTGGCAGACAACATCAAGCGGGACATTCCCGGCGCCAAGGCCGCCGGCATCGGCTGCAATATCATCTTCGATTCTCCGGAGAAAAAGCACCCCATCCGCTTCACAGAAGAAAACCGGCCCGACGCCGTCATCGAGGACTTCCGGCAGCTTTTGGACCTGCTGCCGCCGCTGGTGTGAGCGGCCGCGGCGGCGCGGCACGCCGCCTGACGACATCGGTTCCCAGACATATCAGTGAAGGAGGTACATTCCATGTCACAAATCGATCGGGGCGGCGCCCGCCTGGCCTGCGCCGTGCGCAAGGCATATGCCCAGGGGCAGGATGACTACCATCTGGAGCCCATGGTCCTGGTGCAGGACGGCCGCGGAGTCGGCACCGTGCAGGACGGGGACGCCGTGGTCTTCTGCTGCCGCCGGGGCGAGCGGGAGGTGGAGCTGACGGAGCTTTTTACCCAGCCGGATTTTGAGCCGGTTCCCCGGCACAAGCTCCATGACCTCTATTTTTCCATTCTCACCCTCTATCACGACAAATTCAAGGACCTGCCGGTGGCCTTTGCCCCGGCCCATGTGACCATGCCCCTTGCCCAGGTGCTCTCCCAGGCGGGAAAGACTCAGTTCCACTGCGCCGAGTCGGAGAAGTTCGCCCATGTGACCTTCTTCTTCAACGGCGGTGAGAACGCCCCCTTCCCCGGGGAGGACGACGTGTGCATCCCCTCCCCCAAGGGCATCGACTTTGACCAGCAGCCGGAGCTGTCGCTGCCCCAGGTGGCGGACACGGTGATCGACGCCCTGGGCAAATACGACTTTGTTGTCACCAACTTTGCAAACGGCGACGTCATCGGCCACACCCAGAACACCGCCGCCAAGATCGCCGCCTGCGGTCATGTGAGCCGTGCCCTGGAGCGGGTCGTGCCCGATGCCCTGGCCAAGGGCTATGTGGTGGCCGTCACCGCCGACCACGGCAACATCGAACAGCTCTATACCTCCGCCGGCAAGCCCCACGGCGCCCACACGGCCAACCTGGTGCCCTTCGTGCTGATCGACCCCGCCAGTCCCGACCGCCTGACCCTGCGGGACGGGACGCTGGGAGATGTTGCCCCTACGGTGCTGCAGGTCATGGGCATCCCGCAGCCGTCGGAGATGACCGGCGCCTCCCTGGCGCAGGACCATGATTTCGGCGAGGGCCGGAAAATGCTGCTCATCATCTGCGACGGCTGGGGCCTCGGCTCCGGCGACGAGGGCGACGCCATCCATCTGGCCGACACCCCCTACTGGGACAGCCTGCTATCCAAGGAGTCCTGGTGCCGCCTCCACGCCTCCGGGTCCCATGTAGGCCTGGGCGAGGGCAAAGCCGGCAACTCCGAGGCCGGGCATTCCAACCTGGGCGCCGGCCGCATAGTGCCCCAGGATGACGTGCGTCTGGATACCGCCGTCAAGGACGGCAGCTTCCAGCAAAACCCGGTACTGCTGGGCGCTATCCGCCATGCTCTGGACCACCATACCGCACTGCACCTTCTGACCCTTCTGACTCACAAGTCCTCCCACGGGTCCATGGACTACACGGTGTCCGTGTGCCGCATGGCCCACGACGCCGGACTGGACCGGGTGTTCGTTCATGTGATCTTTGACGGCCGTTCCACTGACCCCGGCTCCGCCCCGGCGCTGCTCCAGGAGCTGGACGCGGCTTTGGAAGACGCCGGTGCCGGGTACATCGTCGACGGTGTGGGCCGGGGCGTGGCCCTGGACCGGGACAAAAACTACGACAAGGTCAAGCGGGCCTACGACGCCATGGTGGACGGCGTGGGCGCACAGTACACCTGACCCATCGTGCCCGGGACGGAGCCGTCCCGGGCGCATCCGGAAGGAGGCTTTTATGCTGCAGCTTGGCATCATCGGCGCGGGCCGTATGGGCCGCGTCCATATCCAGGGCATCATCTCCGGCGTCCCCGAGGCCCGCATCCGCTCCATCGCCGCCCCCCACCTGCGGCCGGAAGTCCGGGAGCTGGCCCGCAAGGCCGGGGCCCAAGTGCTGACGGAGGACTACCGCGAGGTGCTCCGGGACCCCAAAATCGACGCCGTTTTGATCTGCTCCCCCACGGACACCCACGCCGCCATTTCCCTGGAGGCGCTGGAAGCCGGGAAGCATGTTTTCTGCGAAAAGCCCGTGGACCTTTCGCTTGTTAAAATCCAAACGGTCATTGACGCGGCAAGCCGCTCGGAGTTAAAATATCAAGTGGGATTCAACCGCCGTTTTGACCACAATTTTCAGGCCCTTCGCCGGGCCGTGCAGGATGGGAAGGTGGGCTCGGTGCAGATGATCAAGATCTGCTCCCGGGACTCGGAACCTCCCTCCCCAAAATTCGTGCGTTCTTCCGGCGGACTGTTTCTGGATATGACAGTCCACGATCTGGACATGGTCCGCTTCCTCTCGGGCTGCGAGGTGGAGGAGGTCTATGCCGCCGGATCGGTGCTCATCGACCCGGCCATCGGCCAAGCGGGCGACGTGGACACCGCCGCGGCGGTGCTGCGTCTTCGCAGCGGCGCCCTGGCTGTGATCGACAACTCCCGCCGGGCGGTCTATGGGTATGACCAGCGGGCGGAGGTGTTCGGCTCTTTGGGCTGCGTATCCATGGAAAACGACGCCCCCTCCACCGCCGTTCTGGCCACAGCGGACGGCATCTGCCGCCAGGGTCCTCCCTGGTTTTTCCTGGAGCGGTATCTGCCCGCCTTCCAGGAGGAGATCCGGCAGTTTGTCCACGCCGTGGAGCACGATTCCCCCGTGCCTGTCAGCGGAGAGGACGCTCTGAAAGCCACCGTGCTGGCCATTGCCTGCACCCGGTCGGCTCAGGAGCGCCGTCCCGTCCGTCTGGAGGAAGTTTCCCTTTGACCCATGCATCCGGGCATCGCCCCCCTCTGGCCGCGCGGCGCCCAATCAAAAAAGGAAAGGAAGAAACACCCGATGAATGAGAAAAACTGCAAGGTCCTGGCAGCTCAGATTCGTCTGGAGACTCTGAAGGTCATCCACTCCCGTGGGTTCGGCCATGTTGGCGGCTCCATGGATCTGGCCGACCTGATGGCCGTCCTTTATGGCGAGGTCATGAAATTTGACCCCAAGAACCCCCGCTGGGAAGACCGCGACTGGATGGTGCTGTCCAAGGGCCACGCCGGCCCTGTGGCTTATGCCACCTACGGCATCATGGGTTACTATCCCCTGGAGGAGGCCTATACCCTCAACCATCCCCACACCAAGTTCCCCAGCCACACTGACCGTAAGCTGACCCCCGGCGTGGATCTGACCACCGGTTCTCTGGGTCAGGGCGTGTCCACCGCTGTGGGCGCCGCTCTTGGCAACAAGATCGACGGCCGCACCAACCACGTTTTCTGCGTGGTGGGCGACGGCGAGGCCGACGAGGGCCAGGTGTGGGAGGGCTTCCACTTTGCCTATGCCCACAAGCTGGACAACATCATCTTCTTCATCGATAAGAACGGCTATCAGCTGGACGGTCCTACCGACGACATTCTGGCTCACGGGGATCTGGCCAAGAAGGCCGAGGCCTTCGGCCTGTACACCCAGGAGATCGACGGCCACGACGTGACCGCCATCTACAACGCCATCCAGAACGCCTTCGCCAAGAAGGGTGTTCCCAGCTGCATCGTGCTGGACACCTGCAAGGGCAAGGGTGCCACCTTCGCCGAGCCCAAGCACGACCACTCCTCTCAGCCCAATGAAGAACAGTGGGCCGAGGCGCTGGCCGCTGCCGAAAAGGCTTACGAAGACGCCAAGAACGCTTAAAGGAGGGCCAGAGCAATGAATGTGAAACTGATCGGAAAGCATGAAAAGGATTCCCGGGCCTGCCGGGACGGTCTCGCTCTGACTCTGAACGAGATGATGGCGGAGGACAAGTCCATCTGCTATGTGGACTGCGACCTGATGGGCTGCATCAACACCAAGATGCTCAAGAAGAACTATCCCGACCGGGCCTTTGAGGCCGGCATCGCCGAGGCGAACGGCGCCGGCGTGGCCGCGGGTCTTGCCGCCACCGGCAAGAAGGTCTTCTTCCACTCCTTCGGTACCTTCTCCTCCCGCCGCTGCTATGACCAGATCTACATGTCCGCCGCTTACGCGGGCCTCAGCGTCCGGGTCCTGGGCTCCGACGCCGGCGTCACCGCCGCGTTCAACGGCGGCACCCACATGCCTCTGGAGGACGCGGGCATGTACCTGTCCATCCCCGGCACCACCGTGCTGGACCCCGCCGACTACGATCAGCTGGCCAGCATCACCCGCCAGCTGGTGAACGTGGAGGGCGTCAGCTACACCCGCTTTGTCCGCAAGGGCATCATCCAGGTCTACGGCGAGGGCAGCGAGTTTGAGATCGGCAAGGGCGTGGTGCTTCACGAGTCCGACAAGGACGTGGCCACCATCATCACCTCCGGCATCATGGTGGATGAGAGCCTGAAGGCCTATGAGGCCCTGGCCGCGGAGGGCATTTCCGTCCGCGTCATCGACATGTTCACCTGGAAGCCTCTGGACGAGGAGCTGGTCATCAAGGCCGCCAAGGAAACCGGCGCCATCGTCACCGCCGAAAACCACAACGTCACTTGCGGCCTGGGCAGCGTGGTGGCCAACTGCCTGGCCAAGAACCTGCCTACCGTCCAGGAGTTCGTGGGCGTGCAGGATCAGTTCGGTCAGGTGGGTCCCCAGGACTTCCTGATGGACGAGTACGGTCTGCGCGCGGCCAACATCGTCGCCGCCGTGAAGAAGGCCGTCTCCCGCAAGTAATCCGGATATCCGGCGGGGCCCCACGGGGCCCTGCCAGTATCGCCATATCAAAAAATTTGTAAAGGAGAACCAAACATGGATGCATTTTCCGCTTCTTTGATGGCTGACAAGAGAGAGATCATCTTTGCTCCCACTGTGTACAAGTTCAAGACCTTTGCCGATATGGCCAAGGAGTTCGACCTGAACGAGCGGGACGTGGTGCTCACCAACGAGTTCATCTACACGCCCTTCATGAAGGACCTGGGCCTCAAGTGCAACTTCGTGTTCCAGGAGAAGTTCGGCGCCGGCGAGCCCAGCGAGGAAATGATCCAGGTCATGTACGACGCCATCCCCTACGACAGCTATGACCGCGTCATCGCCGTGGGCGG
>ENA-UEYL01000788-UEYL01000788.1-human-gut-metagenome-genome-assembly--contig:-NODE-788-length-30339-cov-5.148635_pt1 | contig 30339 bp, 18 predicted proteins | sample MGYA00242941_ERZ507946 | MGnify/ENA primary metagenome ERZ507946 (study PRJEB26167, sample SAMN06115482) | human gut metagenome | host: Homo sapiens | place: China:Guizhou | collected 2015-03-11...
ATCTCTACTTACATTTCACTCAGAAAGTATAACTTCACGTTCAGTACCCCCGCTGCCCTGAAAATTATCAAAAGAACCATCGTCATCTTCCTTATCGGCATTGCCATCAACTGGTTTGCCTTGCTTTGCTACCACCACGACCCGCTCCCCTTTGCCCAAATCCGGATTTTGGGAGTGATGCAACGACTTGCCCTTTGCTACGGAGCGTCCGCATTAATCGCTTTGCTTATCAAACACAAGTATATACCTTATCTGATTTTTGTATTATTGGCAGGCTACTTTATCATCCTCATCACCGGCAACGGATTCGCCTACAATGAAACAAACATTCTTTCCATTGTAGACCGCAGCATCCTTGGAGACGCACACATGTATCAGGACAACCACATCGACCCGGAAGGGCTTCTCAGCACTATTCCTTCCATCGCACACGTACTGATAGGTTTCTGCGTCGGCAAACTATTGATGGAAGTAAAAGATATCCGCGAAAAACTAGAGCGGCTCTTCCTTATCGGAACTATCCTCACTTTCGCAGGTTTCCTGCTCAGCTACGGCTGCCCGTTCAACAAAAAGATATGGTCACCGACTTTTGTCCTGGTCACTTGCGGACTAGGTTCCAGTCTGCTGGCTTTGCTTGTTTGGATAATCGACATAAAAGGATACAAGAAATGGAGCCGTTTTTTCGAGTCTTTCGGAGTGAATCCGCTTTTTATCTATGTACTGGCAGATGTTCTCGCCATCCTGCTAGGCGTCATAACCGTCACTTGCCAGGGAGAAAGCACTTCCTTGCAGCAGGCCTTTTATACCAATGTCCTACAACCCGTTTTCGGGAATGAAGGGGGCTCCCTTGCTTATGCCATACTATTCGTCCTGCTCAACTGGGCAATAGGATATATATTATATAAAAAGAAAATATACATCAAAATATGATACTGATTGCAGATAGCGGTTCTACCAAGACCGACTGGTGTGTCGTACTCAACGACACACCTATCAAACGAATCGGAACGAAAGGGCTCAACCCTTTCTTCCAATCGGAAGAAGAAGTTCAACAGGAGCTGACCCATTCACTCCTGCCGCAACTACCGGAAGGAACGATTAACTCCGTCTATTTCTACGGTGCAGGCTGTACACCCGAAAAAGCCCCCGTCATCCGGCGGGCGATTGCCGACAGTTTACCCATTGTCGGCAACATCAAAGCCTATTCGGATATGTTGGCTGCTGCCCGCGGGCTATGCGGACACGAGGCAGGTATTGTCTGTATCCTCGGAACAGGTTCCAACTCCTGCTTTTACAATGGAAAAGAAATTGTCAACAACGTCTCACCACTGGGATTTATCTTAGGCGACGAAGGAAGCGGCGCAGTGCTGGGAAAATTGTTAGTAGGTGATATCCTGAAAAACCAACTCTCCCCTGCCGTAAAGGAAGCATTCCTCAAACAATTCGACCTGACAGCTCCCGAAATCATCGACCGGGTCTACCGTCAGCCTTTCCCGAACCGTTTCCTAGCAAGCCTTTCTCCTTTCATCGCACAGCATTTGGAAGAGCCTGGTATCCGCCGGTTAGTCCTCAACAGTTTCATCGCTTTCCTACGAAGAAATGTGATGCAATATGACTATGCACAGTATCCGGCACATTTCATCGGTTCGGTAGCTTATTGTTACAGAGAGATATTGCAGGAAGCCGCACAGGAAACGGGCGTCAGCATCGGTAAGATTCTCCAAAGCCCGATGGAAGGGTTAATCCGGTATCACACTGTTCCGTGCGACCAATTATAGTTTATTCTTAGTAACTTATAATCAGATATTTGTAATCATCCCAATGCAGATAACCGAACAATCATCCCTCTACGACGATTTAGAAAAGAAGCCTGTACGAGAAATATTAGAAGACATCAACCGTGAAGATCAGAAAGTGGCACTGGCCGTACAGAAGGCCATTCCACAAATCGAGCAACTTGTCAACCTGATTGTCCCCCGTATGAAACAGGGCGGACGTATCTTCTATATGGGTGCAGGCACAAGCGGTCGCCTGGGCGTACTGGATGCTTCAGAGATACCGCCGACATTCGGCATGCCGCCTACGTGGATTATCGGACTGATAGCAGGTGGAAATACTGCCCTGCGCAATCCGGTGGAAGGCGCTGAAGACGATATGAACCGGGGATGGGAAGAACTTACCGGGTATCATATCAACGATAAGGATACCGTTATCGGCATCGCGGCTTCCGGCACTACGCCTTATGTAATCGGTGCTCTACGGGAAGCCCGCAAGCATGGCATCCTGACCGGTTGTATCACCAGTAATCCCGATTCTCCGATGGCGGCAGAAGCCGATGTAGCCATCGAAATGATTGTCGGGCCGGAATATGTGACGGGAAGTTCACGCATGAAATCCGGCACCGGACAGAAAATGATTCTGAATATGATCAGTACTTCGGTGATGATTCAACTCGGACGGGTGAAAGGAAATAAGATGGTGAATATGCAGTTGAGCAATCAGAAGCTGGTGGAAAGAGGAACACGGATGATTATGGAAGAACTGGGACTGGACTACGAACATGCGCAAAAGCTGTTGTTACTGCATGGCTCGGTAAAGAAGGCTATTGACGCATATCAGCATTCATAATGCCGCCCCTGGTATACAAGACAAAAAGAGTTTGATACAAAATCAAAAAGATTTCTTCTGTAAACGAAACAGTTTGCAGCCTTCTTATTTATCTTACGAAAGAAAAACTTCGGGAAAAAGTTTACCGGTATCAACCGTATAAACAATTGTAACATATGAAAAGCCCGTTCTTATAAACATCAGATACCTTTGCGTCATAACATTGAACAGGCAAAGACTCTGTTGCAGTGAAAAGTAAGATAAATAATTAACAACTTATCAAGTTATTGAAACCATGAAAAAATTATTTTTAGTCCTGTATCTCTCCTTTGTGAGTATAGCGGCATTTGCCGCTGAACAGTTCGTAGTATTCACACCGGCAGGAAATCATTTCCCGTTAATCTCCAATGGGGTTCCTTGTCCGATATATGTAGACCCTTCCGAAGACAAAGGGGTAATGACAGCTGCCGGCAATCTCCGACAAGACATATTGCAAGTATGCGGAACGAAACCCGAGCTTCTGACAAGTGCAAGTTCCGGCCGATGTATCATCGCAGGTACTATCAACACTCCTTTTATTAAGAAATTGATGGCTACCGGCAAAATCAACCCGAAGGAACTGAGTGGAAAAAACGAAAAATACATCCTGCAAGTCATCTCCAATCCATGCAAGGGAGTGGAAGAAGCAGTGGTTATCATCGGCAGTGACCGACGCGGTACTATCTACGGTATCTATGAACTCTCCGAACAAATAGGAGTATCCCCCTGGTATTGGTGGGCAGATGTTCCTGTCAAGAAACAACAGAATGTGTATATCAAACCGGGGCAGTATTCGGACGGAGAACCGGCCGTAACCTATCGGGGTATCTTCCTGAACGATGAAGCGCCATGCCTCACCAGATGGGTGAAACATACTTACGGCACCAATTATGGCGACCACCGCTTCTATGCACAGGTCTGCGAACTGATACTACGCCTGAAAGGCAATTACCTCTGGCCTGCCATGTGGAGTTGGGCTTTCTATCAGGACGACCCGCTGAACAGCAAGACTGCAAGTGAGATGGGAGTTATTATCGGTACGTCCCACCACGAACCGATGGCACGCAACCATCAGGAATGGTCACGTAAACGCAAAGAATATGGCGCATGGGACTACTCCACCAATAAAAAGGTTATCGACCAGTTCTTCCGTGAAGGTATCGAACGCATGCAGGGAACGGAAGACATTGTGACTATCGGCATGCGCGGAGACGGTGACGCAGCCATGAGCAAAAGCACCAATGTGAAACTTCTGGAAAATGTAGTCAAAAACCAACGGAAGATTATTGAAGAAGTCACCAAACGTCCTGCCAAAGAGACTCCCCAACTATGGGCATTATACAAGGAAGTGCTGGATTATTATGACAAGGGAATGCGCGTACCCGATGACGTAATCATGTTGCTATGTGATGACAACTGGGGGAACGTATGCCGCCTGCCAAACGCCAAGGAACGCAAACATCCGGGTGGTTGGGGTATGTATTACCATGTAGATTATGTAGGTGCTCCAAGAAATTCCAAATGGCTGAATGTCACTCCTATACAAAATATGTGGGAACAGCTTCAACTTACCTATGACTACGGTGTGGAGAAGTTGTGGATACTGAACGTAGGCGACCTCAAACCAATGGAATATCCCATTACTCTTTTTATGGATATGGCATGGAATCCCAAGCAGTTCAACGTTTCCAATTTATTGGATCATCCCCGCCGTTTCTGCGCACAACAGTTTGGCGAAGACCAGGCAGACGAAGCAGCACGTATCTTAAACCTGTATAGCAAATACAACGGACGCGTAACGGGAGAAATGCTCGACCGTAAAACTTATAATCTGGAAACAGGTGAATGGAAACAAGTATCCGACGAATACTTGAAGCTGGAAGCGGAAGCCTTGAGACAATACCTCTCACTGAAGCCGGAATATAAGGATGCCTACAAGCAGTTGATCCTCTTCCCCGTTCAGGCAATGGCAAATTTGTATGAAATGTATTACGCACAGGCCATGAACCATAAACTGTATAAAGAAAACAATCCGCAAGCTAACGAATGGGCGGACAAAGTGGAGCAGGCTTTTGCACGGGACAAAGCGTTGAGTGATGATTACAACAACGTCATGTCCGGCGGCAAATGGAAGAACATGATGATTCAGAAGCATATCGGCTATACATCATGGAACGACAATTTCCCTGCTGATACGTTGCCGGAGATTTTCCGTATCAAAAACCCGGAAAAAGCTGTCGGCGGATTTGTATTTACAGGACAGAACGGATATGTAGCCATTGAAGCCGAACATTATTACACCGCCCAACCGGCATCCGGCACGGAATGGACTGTGATTCCTTATATGGGACGCACTCTGAGCGGTATGGCACTGATGCCCTACACACAGCCAACCGATGGTGCTTCCATCTCCTACAAAATAAAACTGCCGAAAGAAATCAAAAAGGCAACTGTCCATGTAATAGTTAAATCGACCCTTGCATTCCATGACCGTAAAGGACACGAATATAGTATCGGATTCGAAGGTGCCAAAGAGCAGACTATCAACTTCAATCACAACTTGAACGAGCTTCCCGAAAATGTGTATAGCATATATTATCCGACAGTAGCACGACGTGTTGTCGAGAAAAAAGCCAAACTGAATGTACCGGATACATCAGACGGAATACAGACACTAATCTTCAAACCACTTGACCCGGGTATCGTACTCGAAAAGCTGGTTGTAGACTACGGCGGATACAAGAAATCCTACCTGTTTATGAACGAATCGAAGAATAAGAGAGAAAGTAAATAAGAAAAATTATACACAAAAATTACCCCCCGCTACAGAATTACTTTCGTAGCGAGGGTTATTTCTTTAAAGGAATCCTTCCAACAATCTTCTTATCAGCTTTTTATTTCAAGAACTAAACACTTTAATCAATCTCATCTGTTAATACAAACCTGACAATCTTAGTTACGCCAACCTTTGATTTAGCCATGTAAATGGCCTTTACCTTATGCATATTATTAAATTCGCAAACAGCTTTTGTTTTTCCGGCATCTATTTCCCCTATGCGGGTACTCTTTTCAGCACCATCATAAAGGACATGAACTTCTACACGAGAATCTGTCGGTTCTATCTCCAATACAATATAGTTATAAGTAGAAAGATCCATATTCTTAGTATTCTTCCAACCGTACTGCCCGTAGGCATGATTATAAGTAATCGTACACGTTTCGCTATCCCCTTTGGAGAAGTAACCGTACGTCCGGGGGAAAAGTTGGACGGGCTCTTCTTTTGCGTTCGCCGCTATTGCGGCGAACAGACAAAACACAAATATGATTTTCTTCATTGATACTCTCATGTGATTCTTTTTTATTCAAATTCAATAGGTGCAAGAGGAACAAGGCGCATATTGGCAAGTCCCATTTCAAAGTCAGTGATAGGAACACAGTTCCATTGAGGATCTGCGGTCTGACCACTTTTATACATGCAATTACCATTAACGAAAGTAAACAAAGAGGTAGCTATCTTAGTCACGTCCTTAGCTGTCATTCCATATTTACCTAACCAAACTCCCAAAGTCATAGTTTCCGCCTCACCGGTAGCCAATACAAGATCTGTAAACTTATAGGTAAGAGTGTGCCATTCGCCACCAAAATCAAACGAATTCCCCACAGTCCATGGAGCCACATTCAAAACACGAGAACCATTCACACTGCCTGCATCTTTATCTATACGCCATGCCAACATTCCACTTATCCAAGGTGCAGGCATATACACATCTAACTGCATAGCGATGTCTTTAATCAAAGTCTCTGTTGTCAGGTTCGTATTCGTTGCCAATACTTTCTCTATCTGCGCTCTTGTACAGAACCTTAAATAAGCTCCATGATTATTGGTACTCACCGGAATAGAGCTATTCTTAAAGTAAATAAAGTAATCGGGATTCACTGGGTTAGTATCGTTTATGGGCCGATTCTCCGGGTTATATAGTGCAGATTTATTCTGTGTCAGACTTCCTGAAGAAACTCCCAACTTCAACTCTTCATCCGTAAACTCCTGCAGGAACACTCCTTGTTTATAGAACATGACTATTCCTTTTACTTCAACATTCGCACCTTCACTCTCTATACGGATATATCCGGCTTTATCTCCCACACCTTCAGGCACAAGTACCTCCATGGAAGTAGCATCCGATGACACGTTCTGAATCGTACCTTCCTTTTCACCTGTCGAAGAAGGGAAGAAGATTTTCGCCCTATCATACAGATTGACACCTGTAAGCCGGATTACATTACCGGGTTTAGGCATTGTATATGAAATCTCCGTCACACTGGGGACAAACCCCAAAAGAGTAAATTCACGGCTGACACCATTTTCGTCATACGCATTTACAACAGTCAGCTCTCCGCCACCGACAGTAAAATCTTCCGTATCTACCGGAACCGTGAAAGTGATACGGTTACTTTCTACCGTTGTCGGCACTATTTCCTGATTGTTGAAAGCCAGTCTTTGGAAAGTTGCAAAGTATTTTCCTTCGATGACAACTACCGAATTACGCCCTGCTTCCGTAATTACATTGCCGTTTGCATCTGTAATACCAGTGATTTCAACCTGTTTGCCTATAACGATACAATCCAGCGTCCGGTCATCATAGGCAGTCACAAGCCGCATCTTATTCCGGTTGTCCGAATTCCCGACAGCACTTCCGAAAGGCAGAGTTTCCGGAATAGTTACAATTAAGAAAGCGTCGCTCTTTTCTTCGGCAGGAATGCCTGTCAAGTCAACGGAAGCACCATTGATATACAATTCATTGGCTGTTTTCAACCCGATACCCTCAATACGTACCTTACCGCCTATCGGCAGCTCTTGCACTGCCGTCCACGTTCTTCCGCCATTTTCCGACAAAGAGAAACCGGTTACTGTCACTGCCCTGCCGAAGAACTGGAAATCTTCGGCCGTACAAGTAGCGGCACCCGCCTTATTTACCACCCGTATCAAATTCAGGTTCACTTCCTTAATCTCCCCTTCATCTACCGGAATGTCCGGTATCACAAGTTCTATAGCATTCTCTTCCGCCTGAAAACCGGAGACAAGACCACCGTTGATGTAGACGGCAATCGTCTGCGCCATGTTGGTACCCTCAATGCGGAGAGGAGTACCAATGCGGATTTTACTTTCTGCTTCAGGAATTTTCCATTCCCCGGAGTTTTCATCCCAAACACTGACTTTCAGGATAGCAGGCGGCAACAATTGCGCTGCCGTTTCATTGTCATCACTGCAAGAGAACAATCCCATAATAAAGGTCATTATCAGACAGGTGATTGTTCCTGATTGTATAATCGATTTAAATGTTTTCATATCTAATCTGTTTCATGTTTACACTTTATTCTTCCGGAGTCACATAAGGTACCAGACGCAAGTTGGTCACAAACATCCGGAAATCGGCAGCCTCTTTCATCGTAAGTCCGGTCGACAAGATGTCAAAGTTAAGTATGGTAAACAGTGAATGTATACCACTGTCCGCACTCCAGGCATCCGCCGCCTCTCCTAACGTAACGAACTTCGTATGTATCGGGAAAGTAAGCGTTTTCCAATGCCCGTTGAATTTATACGGCTTGTTATTAGTCCACGAAGCCACATTCCATGCGCTTTCGCCATTGCCTCTTCCGCCGTTTTTGTTCATACGCCACCCTACGATACCAGTACTCCAGTCGTGATTCATATAAATGTCGGCCTGCAAAGCAACTTTACGGGCATCCGTCTCTCTGGCAAACTCCCCATTGCTCTGACCAATCAGATATTCCAGTTGTTTTCCCGTATTGAAACGGAAATATCCAAAAGGCGAATTGTTGTCCGCAACTACCGGAAATGTTGCCGGAGCACCGGCAGGAATACTAAAGACATACGCTTTGGCTCCGGCAGGAACTTCGGAAGCCTCCGGCGCGTCTGCCGGATAATAAGCACAATTCATTGGCGCACCGGAACTTACTCCGTAATTCAAGGCGGAAGTTCCGTCATAATCATGGACAAACATTGCCTTGTCATGGAACATATAATTCGGTGTGTAATAATTATCCCCTATTTCCGCCATTTCTATGCGGAGAGAACCGCTCCGTTCACCTACTCCTTCGGGCACCCTGACAGTCACCTGCGTACCGTCACCGGATATGACCAAATCCTCATTGCCTTCAATATAAGGCACCTGTACTTCATTTCCGTCATTACCCGGGAAGTAAACGGCAGAAGTACTATTGAGGTACTTACCCATAATAGTGATGAAATCTCCCGCCTCGGGTAATGTATAAGACACATCCGTCACACTTGGCATCTTGTTGACATCCTTAAAGATGAAATTACGATAAACTCCTTCCCCATGAGAAGTCAAAATCCTGATTGTGTTCCTCACCGACTCATCCTCTATCTCATGAGCCATCGGAACACCGGAAGGAACCTTGAACGTCAGGTGAGAATCACTCATATAAGTGGAATTATATTCCGTCACCTGCAAACCGTTACAATAAATAGCCCGCAAACCACTGAACCCGCTACCGTCCAGACGAATCCATGTCCCTGTATATACGGAAGTTATCTGTCTGGCATCTTCACCGAGCATATTGCTCCACACGCTGTATATCCGGACATCATCGTCATCATCAGAGCAAGAGAATATACCTGACAAGGAGAACAGCAGCAGAGCGCTCCAACACAAATTCTTTATTATTTTATCTGTCATTTTCATAGCAGTAATCTTATTTGTTAAAATCATAAGCAACAGGTGCGGTATTCAATAACGGGTCACGTGTACTTTCCACTTCCGGGTAAGAGAATGCCCAGACATTATCATCGGATGTCTTTGAATGTACATAATCCCCTTCCGCCAACGGAGCATGGGTTGCTCTCACCGCCAATTTGGAAGCGTCGCTCTGACGGGGACTGTCCGAACTGAACGCTGCCTGTTCCGTTGTCTTATTCACCGTATAGTAATAAGCATACCATCTGTTACTGTCCCATTCGTCGCTACGCACCAGTTCTCCTTCAGCACCTTCAGTCATGATAACCAGTTCATTGTTAATAAACTCTGTCACCCACTTCATATCATAGAAGGAGCGTCTCACCAAAGTAGGCCACCAAAGCCCCTCCATGAAAAATTCCATACGATATTCTTTCATCAAGTCATTGCGTGTAAGGAAATTGGTATCGTAATACCGGAAGTCCGGGTCATTCTCAATTTCCAATTTGTAGGCACGCTTCCGGACATCATCGTAATATTGCAAGGCATTCCGGTCGGTCAGTTCATCCTCTGTCCCCATACACGCCTCAACGTACAGTAGATAAACTTCCGAAAGGCGCAACATCGGTGTGCAGAAACCGGAATTTCCGGAAATGGCTATATTGTTAGTGTCTTCCGCACTGCCTACCACTTGTTTCTTGAACGCCACCTTTCTATTGGTTTCCAATCCGGCCGCTTTCTGCCCGCCTTTGTATCCGGCAGACCATCCGCCCTCGGCAGTATGCGTGCCTATATAGTCGTAGTATTCTCCGGGACAAAGCACATTGGCACGCAACCGGGAACGTCCGCCCGAATTGACCAGCATACGCAGGCAATCATAAGAAATATAAGAAGAATTGTAGGCACTCAATCCATTCAACAATTCCGAATAAGAACAAAGGCCGCTTCCGTTACTATTCCCCATTCCGTAAGAATCGACACCCTGCAAAGGCTGCAATGCAAACAGCACCTCCTTGCAGTTGTTGTTCTGTACCCGGAAAATCTCTTCGTAATCTTCCATCAGGCCGTATCTGCCCTGGCCGGTTATCACTTCTCCGGCAGCCGTTTTAGCCAGTCCGTAAAGTATTTCCGCAAGGTCGTGGGCATCACTCGCTTCATAATAGTCGAGAGTGGATTGCGTACAATGTCCGCCACGGGCGTACGCCGCCAATGTGACATAATAGCGCGCCAGCAAGCCCAATGCCGAATATCTTGTCACTCTCCCGTCCGCATCCGAAAGCGGCAGATATTCCGCTGCGTACTCCAAATCACGGATACCATAACGGATGACATCTTCAAAACGTGTCGGTGCCAGATTGAAAGCGTTTGTATGCTCCACCGGATTCTCCATGACAGGTACATCATGCCAGTAAGAAGCCAGATAATAATAAGCCGCCGCACGCATAAACCGCGCTTCGCCCTCACAGCTATCGGCCAGTCTTTCTTCAAAATGCATCCGTCCCTGAGGAGCGTAATCGTTTATGATATAATCCGCTTGTGTGACCACAATATAAAGCGAGTTCCACGCATCTGCCAGACCGGGGGTATTCGGTTTGTCGGTAAAAAGACAGTAAGGAGCATAGCCTGTCTCGTTGTTGTTATCACCGTAAATATTGTTTCCGCGTGCATCTCCCATCGCAAACAGGCGTGTACTGTGAAAGCCGAACCAAGGCTTCATATACAGATAAGCCGTAGCCAGACGCAGTTCGTCATAGGTAGTAAAGGATTTGTCCATTTCTTTCTGGTTGGTGGCACTCACCTGCAGGAAGTCATTGCAGGAAGTAAAGCTTGCCATCGCAACCATTCCAAAAACCATTGATAATATGATATTCTTTTTCATGGAAGTTTTTTTATTTAAAAGGTTAAGTCAATGCCAAACGTATAAATCCGGGGAGAAGGGCAACGTCCCGTATCCACTCCGTACATCAACATACTCTGGCCGGAATAGGAATACTGTGCCTGTGTGGAACCTATTTCCGGGTCATAGCCGTCATATCCCGTGAATGTATATACATTTTTGATATTCGCATAAATCCGTGCATTCTCTATCTTCAACTTCTTCAGCCATTGCTTGGGCAGTGTGTAGCCCAAAGCGATGTTCTGTATGCGAAGGAAAGAAGCATCTTCCACGTAAAGGCTGCTGATACGGTCGTTGTCATTGGCATCATTGACAGACATGCGGCACAAGCCGTTAGAACCGGGCAGAATATACATGTTCCATACATTAGTGTTCTCCGGATTACCATCCAGATACCCCAGACGCGCATGATTGGCAACCGACCGGTGCACATTGCCGCTCGAATTAGGGTTCGTGATACGGCGGGACAAATAGTTCATCGCCTTGTTTCCATACGAACCGTACAGGAAAACGGTCAAATCGAAGTTCTTGTATTTGAAAGTATTGTTGATACCATAGGTAAACTTAGGCAACGGGCTTCCCAGATAGGTCTGGTCTTTCTCGTCGATTACTCCGTCATTGTTCAAATCTTCGTAAATATAGTCGCCGATATATACCTGCTTGACAAGGCTGCCTTTGTCCGTGCCCGAATTAACGACACAATCGCCCACCCGAAGCACCGGAGTGGCAATCTTCACCGTACTGGTTCCATCCCCGTTATCTATCAAATAATCGGAAGCACTGTTGATACGCCCGATTGCCTTGTAACCATAAAACTGGCTGACCGGATGGCCGACTGCCGTACGGGTGATTACTTCGGTCTGGCCGCTATTCTGATAGGTCTTGTCAATAAACGCGTTTTGCGTATTCATGCTTGCCACCTTGTTGCGGTTCAAGCTGAACGTCACGTTCGTACGCCACTGGAAATCCCTGTTGGAAATGTTCACGGTATTCAATGTAAATTCAAAACCTTTATTTTCCATAGAACCGATATTCGCCCATTGGGCAGCGGCAGCCCCATTGCCGGTAGTTCCCATATATCCCGGATAATCTTGTTGCAACAAGAGGTTTCTTGTTTTTTTGATATATGCGTCCAAAATAAGCTCCACGCGGTTATTAAAGAAGTTCAGGTCAATACCGGCATTCCAGGAACGGGTACTTTCCCATGTCAAATCGGGATTGGCGATATTGGCAGTCTGCAAACTCGTCCCCCAGATAGATTGTACGTATGTGCCCATCCGTTGATAAGCAAAAGAGCTGACATTGGAATTTCCGACCTCACCATAGCTCAAACGTAACTTGAAATTGTTGACCACATCTCTCAGCGGACGCCAGAATGACTCTTCGGAAAGACGCCATGCCACAGCTACCGACGGAAATGTCCCCCACTGGTTTCCTTTGGCAAAACGGGAAGTTCCGTCACGCCGTACCGTAGCCGTCAACTGATAACGGTTGTTATAACTATAAAACAAACGGCTGAAGTAAGAAAGGTAAGTTGTTTTGCTTGCCCTTCCGCTATTGCTCGAATAAGCGGCGTCACCGGCATCCAAGTCTGTCAGCACATTATCTCCATGGGTGCGTTTTCCCTGAAGATAATCTGAATTTCTGGAAGTCATCTCATGTCCTAGCATCAGACTTGTCTTATGCTTGCGCTTGAATGTCTTTTCCATCGTCACTACATTCTTCCAGCCCCAGTAGAGACTGTAGTTTTTGGAGTGTTCATTCGTAGGATAGGGGTTCTTTGCCCATCCCAGTTCATATTCGGGAAGGAAATATTGATAATTGTCGATATTGCCGTCTGCCGTAAAGTCAGTCCGGTAGGTCAACCATTTCCAAGGATTGATTTTCATGAAAAGATTGGCACGTGCACCACCTTTTTCATTATTCCGCTGGGTTAATGCAGCCAATGCCACCGGATTGTTATAATTGCTCAAGTTCGCCTGGTCGTCCTCTTCCGGCCCGGTAAAATTGCCGCTTGCGTCACGCACCGGAACGTCAGGAGCCTGATAAAGCGCATTGGGAATGATAGACCAGTTGGCCATACCTGTACTTTGCTTGGTATAGGACACATTCACTGTACCTCCGAAACGAACTTTGGAAGTAGCTTGTATCTCTGTTCCCATACGGAAGGTATAACGTTCAAAATCCGAACCGATACAAATACCATCCTGGCTCAGATATCCGCCGGACAGGTTATAACTGACCGTTTTTGTCCCACCGCGAACCGACAGGTTATAGTTCTGCAACAGAGCATTACGGAATATCTCATCCTGCCAGTTAGTACCGTCACCTAAAGTTTCGGGATGGCTGAAAGCATCTTTCACTCTGCTGGCATTTATAAGAGTGTACAATTCATTATAGTGACGGGCATACTCACGCAAATTCATCATGTCGATTTTCTTCGGTACTTCCTGATTTCCCATAGAAATCTGGAAATTAATCCGCGGCTTACCGGTCACTCCCGATTTCATAGTAATCAATATTACTCCGTTAGCCGCCTGTGCACCGTAAATGGCCGTGGCCGAAGCATCTTTCAGAATCTCGATACTTTCAATATCAGCCGGATTGATGCCCGCTATGGCGTTACTCGTATTGGAACCTGTCTCACCGGAAATGATTACTCCATCCACTACATAGATAGGCTCATTGGTACTGTTTAGTGAATTTACGCCGCGAATCTGGATAGAAGTACCTCCACCGGGAACACCGGAGTTCTGCGTCATTTGCAGTCCTGCCGCACGTCCCTGCAATGCCTGGTCAATGGTCGAAGCCATTGATTCCTCAATAGACTTGGCACTGACGGACACTACCGAGCCGGTCAAGTCCGAACGTTTCATCGAGCCATATCCAATTGCCACGACTTCGTCCAGCATGTTCTCATCATTCTCCATGGTGACGTCCATCCTGCCGCCTTTCGCAACTTTCCGCTGGACAGTTTTCATCCCGATATATGAAAATACAAGCGTGGAACCTGATGCCATATTCAACGTATAGCTACCGTTCACATCAGTCGTAGTACCTTTACTGGTACCTCTCACCTGAATACTAACCCCAATCAAAGGTTCCCCGCCCTCATCAACCACTTTACCGGTAACTGTAATATCTCCCTCGGAGACAGAATGCGGAAGAGGGGAAAATGCACCTCCGGCCGCACAGGCAGGAGTGACTGCAAAAATCATGAAAACCGGAAATAATCCGGCCAGCAGCACACATCTTAAGAAATAATTGTTCTTCATATATATTACATTTATAAAATATTGCTTCATAATCTCGTATCAAATCATCCGGCTAACCGTCCGATACAAAAGTATAAATTCGTATCCAATGACACTATTTGAGATGTAACATCCATTTGTACATACGTTTATCAGCCTTTTAAATACGTTTCAATTTGTTTTTAATTTGAAATAAACTGTAGTGACGCTCATTGCCGGCAGCACAAATCCAACAAACGGGTCGGTATCTTTCAGTTCCTGATACCAACTGTCTTTTCGTGTATCCGTCCGTATTACTTTCCTTACGGAAGAAACTTCTTTGCTCCCGATACTCTCCAATCTGACTGTTTTTTCCTTTTGTTCCGAGTAATTTATCAAGATGACAGCTATCTGGCGCTCATCAGGGTCTTGAAAAGCGACCACTTCCGTCTCCTGAAGTTCAAACTCTGTCCCAATCCGCCGCCAACCGGGTTTTACATACTTTGTGAAGTGCTTAAGTCCATAAAACTCGCTTCTTACTACATAGCCTTTCTCCGTAGTCCAACGCGAACTGCTCCAAGGCCACTCGACAGCAATGCAACCGTCACCTCCCTCTTTCAGCTCAGTAGCATCTGCATATCCCCACAACAACGCCCAGTGTAAATAAACAGCGGCATTTGCATAACGGAAAGAGTTGGAAATAAAATGGGCGATATTCACAGCATCTTCGGGAACAGTGGGATGATAAGAACAGTTTTCGGTCATCATCACCGGCTTGTCACCGACCTGCCGGGATAGGTTCAAAAATTCCGATTTAAATGCATGGGCGGATGAATAACGGTCGTTATCTTTATAATCAGCAGTGTTGCCGCCGTGATAGCAATGAAAAGCAGCGGCATCCAACAAAGCGGGATTCAAAGCTTTATAATAATTTCCGAAAGTCCCGTACCCGATACCGAGCACTTCGGGCCCGACAAGCTTGGGACGGTCAGACACATCCTTCAATGCTTCGCAAGTGGCTTCCAACGCTTTTCCATAATCCGCTTTTCTCGAGTTATCAGCACCATAGCCTAGACAGACCTTATTTCCTGCACTATTATCTCCGTCCGGTTCATTCATCATGCTCAGGTAATCCGGTGTCATACCCGCTTCCTGATAGGCTTCCAATGTCATACGACACCATTCACCAAATTCCTTGTACATATATTCTCCGTCACTATTCTTTTTGAGTGTCGCTCCTTTTTCCCCCGGTCGGTCTATCAAATCGGGAGTCACGAGCCAGTTGGACATCATAATTGAGAAATTGCCGCGCCCCAACCTCAGGTCTGCCGCATCCATAAGCTCTTTCTGTTGTTTGAGAATATCCGGATTCTCACCCGACACTTTCTTTTCATACCAGTTTCCTATGCGAATCATGGAGACCTCCAGCTCCTTGAAAATCAAATCAAACAGTTCTTTCTTATTGGGATGCCGGCAATACCAGCTCTCATAATTGGCAATTCCGCCACCAATCCCTTCCACTGTCTGATATTTATCCGAAGGATTTATTTGAATGACAGTCGCATTATCAAGATTATCCCCGTCTTGAGTAATGCCGGATTCCGTACTTTCCACTGACGGATGCTCTACCGAGCATCCGGACAATCCGATTACTGCCAAGGTAATCCATAAAAGCCCGCTCACAACGATTCGTGTATTCATGTATCAATCATTTAAATATTATTTCCAACCGATACAAAGTTACAACCTTGTGCTTCCAGACACTTTATAAAATGTAACGCAATGTTTACTATACGTAAGACAGACTTTTAAATTGGTATCATTCGTCTTTATTTCTGATAGATACAGCGTATTCCGAGGGAGACATACCATAGAATTTCTTAAAGACAGTAGAAAAGTTCGCCTGGTTATCAAACCCCACCGCATCTGCTATTTCAGCAATATTCAGCTTCCCTTCCTGAAGTAAGGCGGCCGCCTTTTTCATCCTCAAATTGCGGATAAAGGCGGAAGTCGAAACACCCGTAATGTCCTTCATCTTCCGGTGAAGTTGCACACGGCTTAACCCCACTTCACGGGCAAGCATCTCCACATTAAATTCCGAATCGTCAAGGAACTTGTTAATGACGTTCATGACCCGTTCCATCAGCCGTTCATCTCCCGACTTGTTTTCTGCCATCTCAATCTTCCCCTCCTGATCCCTGACACCGGAGAACTTTCCCTTCAGCAGCAACCTTGTCTCAATCAGATTCTTGATATGTATCCTCAATTCTTCAACAACAAACGGTTTGCCCAGATACACATCCGCTCCCTTGCTCAATCCTTCGATACGATCCTTATACTCCGCCTTTGATGTCAGCAGAATAAAAGGAATATGGCTTACGTTCGGGTTGCTGCGGATAGCTTTCAAAAGTGAGATTCCGTCCATTTCGGGCATCACGACATCGGAGACAACAAGATCCGGTTGTTGTTTCAAAATGGTCTGCAAAGCCTCCTTACCATTACGGCAGACATAGACTTTATGCTGCAAACTTAATTCCGTCTCGAGGAAATTACGAATCTCATCATCATCATCCACTATCACAATCTTATAATTTGTCTTATGATATTTTATCCGGGCTACATCCTCATCGCTCTCGTGAGCAAACTCAAGGACAGGAGCAATTCTCGGATTAGCTTTGTTCTCCGTATCCGCAAGCTCAGACTTTTTCAAATGATCTTTCCCGTAAGGGATATGGATTATGAAACGGCTGCCTTGTGTATCCTGACGGTTGCAGGCATTGATAGTGCCATGATGTAACTTGACTATCATCCGGCACAAATTCAGTCCGATACCGAAGCCGAGACTCCCGTTGGAACCATTGGAAGGTGCCTGATAAAAGCGTTCGAATATCTTCTCCAGTTTGTTGGCATCAATACCGGTTCCGCTGTCAGTCACTTCTATTTCAATGGAATGCTGTAAATCTCCGGCAGCAAGTTCATTTACTTTCTCACGCAGGCAAATCTTTATCTCACCCCCATCCGGCGTATATTTAAAGGCATTCGACAAAAGATTCACCAATACTTTATCAAAGTTATCAGGGTCAATCCAGGCAGACAGTCCATCCCGCTCATAGTCAAAATGTAGATTTATGTCCCTTTTCTGTGCCTGATAAGTGAACAGGGATGTCAACTCCCTGATATATTCCACCATATCAGTCTCGACACAATGAATATGCAACTGCCCTTTCTCTATTTTACGCATATCCAGCAACTGGTTCATCAAATTTATAATACGGTCGGCATTCTTCTGCATCAGGCGCAGCATCTTCATCGTTTCGGCATCATAGTCTCTTTTCAACAGGTTCTCCAGCGGACTCACAATCAAAGTCATCGGAGAACGGATTTCATGCGAAAGATTTATAAAGAGCTTGATTTTCTCCTCGCTCATTTCTTTCTGATGCTTACGGCGGACAGCCAGATAAATCTGGAATGCAACGGCAAGCAATATCAAGACATAGCAGACATATGCCGGCACCGAACGCCACCACGGAGCCGCAATATCAATCTGAATCACCTTGACAGGAGTGTACTGCCCGTTCTCACAGGCACGTATCTCAAATGTGTATCTACCGGAATTTAAATGGTTGTAGGTAATCTGGTTCACTCCCAATTGGGTGGGAGTCCAGTTCTTCTCATACTCCCTGATACGATATTCATAAAAGATATTACTCGAATTACGGTAATCCAGCGTAGAGAACTCCATTGTAAATGTGTTGTCCTCGTAAGCCAGACTGATTTTATCCGCACGTGTCACAAAAGCATCAAGAATTGTTTTTCCTCCGGATTTGCTTTTAGCAGTCACAGCTTCCCCGCCCAAATAAAGATTGGAAAGAATAACAGTCGCCTTCCCTTTCGGCACAGTAACACTATCGGGATGAAAAGTCGTAATTCCTTTCACACCACCGAAATTGATTACTCCATTCATAGACTGGAAACTTGCTCCGATGGTGTACTCATTGTCCACCAAGCCACGCTCCGAATAATAGGAAGCTATCTTATTTTCAGCCACCTTTATCAAGTTGATTCCTTTCAGGGTGCTGCACCAGATATTCCCCTTTTCATCTTCCGCCAATCCATATACAAAATTATTAGAAAGCCCGTTCTCTTCATTATAATACCCCAGTTCCTTCGTTGCAGGATGATAGCACATAAGCCCCTTGTTCGTTCCCGCCCAGATATTTCCACGCACATCTTCCAGTAATGAATAGGTAATAAAATTGCCCAATACGGGACTCGGCACAGGAGTAAACTTTTCTGTTTTGGGGTCAAAGCAGTCCACGCCATTACAGTGCCCTATCCACAACCGGTCTTTAGAATCGCAAAGCAATGCATAAATCCAGTTGTTCCTCATCCCGCCGGAAACGCTTTGATATTCTGTTATAGTCTGGGTGGGAATATGGTAACGTATAAATCCGGAACCGAATAAAGAAAGGTATAGGTTACCTTTGTCATCACCTGTGATTTTCTTTATGTCCCTCAATTTAATTTCCGGCAGCATGAAATGCACATTTCCTGCAGTATCCTGCATATAAAGTCCGGAATAATATCCGCCAAACCAGAGATTGCCACTATAATCCTTGTATATGGATGAGTATGTCTTTCCTGCAAGCAAATGCTCGGTTATATTCTCTTCAGAAGTTATTTTAAATATTCCTTCGTTCTCTATCCCACTAACAATATGTCCTTCGTCATCTTTATGCAAAGCGGTAATCACCCCGGCCCCCGGATATTCACGATCGGGAATACTCCAGAAATGAAAAGGCGTAGATTCTTTGGACAACATGACAAGCCCCTTTTGATAACACCCCATCCACAGGTTCTGGTCACGATCTTCAAAGAGAGTGCGTACCTTGGCATTATTGAAATCAAAAAATGGAAGAGTGACCGACTCTGTACGAAGTTCTTTCAAATCGGGTTGTATGACTTTCAGCCCCTTGCCAAAAGTCGCGAGATAGCGTGTCCCCTGCTGGCTGACAAGTATAGAGCGCATCGGCAGCCAAGATTCATTATGCTCTATTGGGGTGAAACGGTCATATTCTTTATCATAATAATAGGCAGTAGTACTGGTGGAAAGAAGAAAATTGCCCGACTGGTCCTCAGCCATTCCGGAAATTGAAGAGCCACCATCTAAAACAGTTTTTGCATACATTTTGCTTGTCCGTGCGGAAGGCTCATATCGGAGCAGCCCGGTTCCATTTTCTCCAATCCATATTGTTCCCTGCCGATCTTCATATATCGCTCCATAATGGGCATGTTCAGACACTTCGGGGATATCCGTTATCAGGCTTCCAGTGCCCGTATCCTTTCGGATACGGAAAATTCCTCTTCCGGAAGAACCTGCCCATATCTCTCCCGAACGCAACTGGACTACGCACATGATATGCAGGAACGAACTGCCGTCGAACGCAATTGTCCGGAAAGCATTTTCTTCAGGAACATAATATTGCAGTCCGCCTATACCGCCCACCCATAAAGTACCTTCATCATCAAGCATCAAAGCCTTCACCGAGTTGTCAGCCAAGGATGTGCTGTCCTTCGGATTATTATAATAATGAGTGAATTGTACGCCATTGAATTTATTAAGTCCATAATCTGTCCCTATCCAGATAAATCCATCCTTATCCTGACAAATGGAAGTTATGAGGTCACAAGTTAATTGTCTGGAATCATAGAACAATGTATTCTCGGCGGCCATTCGTACAATCCCGCTCCAAAACACAATCATCAACAATAATAGCCTTTTCATAGTAAACAGTCCTTTTCTTTATGCAAAGAAAGCAAATCTTTTCAAAACCGGACTATTTAATTCGTTTCATTTGTTTTTAAATTCAGTTCCCCTCATACTGAAAGAAGAATGTAACATATACAAAAACTATTGAAACAGTTTTTTTCTATCCTTTCGAAAAGATAGCCTAACTTTGTCCACAGATTAAATTAATTATTAACCTCTAAAAGAAAATAACATGAAAAAGGTTTTAGTAGCAGCATTAGTTGCATGTTTGGGAATAATGAGTGCCTACGCACAAGCGGACAAGACGATTGAAGTCAGCCAGTGCAAAGCCAATAATAAACTGACAGTCGAAGGACAAACTCTGATTTCGACCAGTTTCGGAAACTTGGTATTTCCTGAAGACGATTACAGTGATTACACCGGAATAAACTTTGAAGCATCCAACTTCGAAAAATTAGATGAAAACGCCACAAATGCCATTTGCTCTTTAAAAATAGAATATACCCAGGACGATGAAACAGTAAAAGTTTCCATGGGTTTCTATACCCAAGGCAAGAAGAAAGTACAATTCAATGCTTTTAAAGATGAAAAAGCCGGAAAAATCAGTATTGACCCAAGTTCCATAACTAAAGTCAGTATCGGGATGGGAAAAAATAAAAAAGTGGATATTAACAATATCGTGTTGGTTGCCAAAAAATAACAGGCTTTTCCTCTTTTACCCTTATTTCTATAATAAGAGGTAATCTTACCCAAAAAAATATCCATGAAAAAGAACATTTATATCATTTGGTGCCTGTTACTTTATGCAATAAGCACTCAGGCAGAAGTAAAACTTCCCGGAATCTTTTCGGATCGGATGGTACTGCAGCGTGAAACTCCCATTCCCATTTGGGGATGGGCGGAGCCTAAAGAGACAATTGTAGTTGATTTCAACGGCAAACAATACAAGACACGCGCCTCCAAAACAGGAGAATGGAGTATCAATCTGCCTGAACATAAGGCAGGCGGCCCTTATGAATTGAAGATAAACCAAACGAGTATACAGGATGTATATGTCGGTGATGTATATCTGTGCAGCGGACAATCCAATATGGAGCTTACCGTGAAACGGGTTATGGACAAGTATAAGGATGAGATAATGTCATATGAAAACAATCTCATCCGGTATACTAAAACCAAATATGCCTACAACTTCATCACCCCTCAGGAGAATAGCGAAAACGAGTGGAAAACATGCAACCGGAAAGACGCACTGGATTTTGCAGCCTTGTGTTATTTCTTTGCCAAAGAAATGCAGGCAGAAAAGGAAGTGGCAATCGGTATTATCAACAGCAGTTGGGGCGGGACGAAGATAGCATCTTGGTCTACACGGCAGTCGCTCGAGAAATATGAGAATTTCAAGGAAAAGTTCCGGTCGTCGCAATACTCCAATCCCGATTATCCGGATTCTATAAAAAACGCTCAACAAACGCAGGTAAGCCAATGGCATCAACGGCAAGCGGCCGATGACCTTGGTAACAAAGAAAAATGGATACACGAGAGCTTCGACGCTTCGGACTGGGAAGAAATAGATGTATTCAACTCCAATTGGGGCGGCAGCCGGAACAGTCCTCTCAATGGAGTGCATTATTTCCGCCAAAGAATCAACATACCCGAATCGCTGGCCGGACAAAAAGCAACTTTGCGCGTAGGAACGCTGAAAGATTCGGATGCTACCTATATAAACGGTGTCTGTGTAGGAAGAACGAGTTATCAATATCCGCCACGTATCTATCAAGTTCCGGCAGGTACGCTCCGTGCCGGTGAAAATGAGATTGTCATCCGTCTTGTCAGCAGCGCCGGATGTCCGGAGTTTGTAAAGGGAAAGCCTTATCAATTGGAAATAGCCGGCCGGACACTTCCGTTAGCCGTCATATGGAAACATAAAATGGGGTGTACTATGGAACGTATTCCTTCAACTATCGGATTCCAAAATGAACCAACCGGACTGTACAACAGCATGATACATCCTTTACGTAACTATGGAATACGGGGCATTATCTGGTATCAGGGAGAATCAGACACAGGGCCTCAAGGCAGCAAGCTCTATGAAAGTCACCTGATTGACCTCGTCAACGACTGGCGTACACAATGGAATAATAAGAATCTGCCTTTCATCATCGTGCAACTTGCCAATTACCAGCAGAGAAGTAAAGTACCTGTAGAAAGCGGCAACGCACGAGTGCGTGAAGCCCAACGCAAGGCGAGTCTTCAGCTAAAGAATACCGGTCTGGCCACTGCCATTGATTTGGGGGAGAGCAATGATATCCATCCGCTCAACAAGAAAGATTTGGCACACCGCTGTGTACTTCAAATGAACAAACTTGCTTTCGGCAAGAAAAATATCGTAGCAGAAGGGCCTATGGCAGAATCGGCAGAACTGAAAGACGGGCGAATCATTGTCTCCTTCATGCAAGGAACGGGCACCTTGAAACAAGCTGAATCATTGGAAGGCATTGCCGTTGCCGCCAATGATGGAAAATATAAGTTTGTCAAAGCCTATACCGAAAGCAATACCGTTATAGTCAAATGGGACGGAAAAGGGATACCGGTAAGTATCCGCTATGCATGGGAAAACAATCCCCCTTCTTCCATCTATAACACGGAAGGGCTTCCGGCATCCAGTTTTCAATTGCCCGTTGTTTCTAAAGTGAAATATTCGGTGACAGTAAGGACACCCCTATAACGTGAATTACAGTAAGTTTATGGATATAACATCATTATTCAAGCAGGTTAATCATACGTTATAAGTAGTATCCAAAGCAAGACATAAAACAAAAAGAATCGAGGGGACAGATCGTACATAACGACATATCCCCTCTTATCAAATTAAAGAATCATTTCAACTAAGCTGCCGGATCCGGTGTTTCCCCAGAGCCACCACCTCCCACATTATCATCCTTATCTTCTTCATCGCCACCTTCGTTCAATCCACCTATCAGCATGTTTTTAAACTGTTCGACTGACGCAAACTTCACACCCTGTATCAAGGCACGCGTACGTATACTACCTGCCAGCTGCGTATATTCCGGGGTAAACTGGCAACGTAAGTAAGTGATCTGATTAGGACTTACTTCTTTTGCTGTTTTTGCTCCCTTACCTCTAGTTTGTGCAATCATCGTAAAAGAGCCTAATCCTTCCAACTTCACTGTATAGCTATTTAGCAAATACATGCGCATGATGGAGATGAGTGCGCCCAGCTTGGGGATGAGGCCGCAGAGCATCAGGAAGATGGCGCCGGTGGCCAGTGCGCCCCGGTTGACCACCTTGGTCATGGCCACGAGGCCCACGTTCTGGCTGAAGGAGGTGTTGGGCAGGACGCCGAAGCAGGCGGCGACGGTAGAGCCGAGGCCGTCGCAGATGATGCCGCCGCTCAGCTCCTTATCGGTGGCCTCGCGGCCCATGCCGCCCTCCATGACGCCGGAGATGTCGCCCACCGTCTCCACGGCGGTGACGATGAACATGATCATGACGGGCAGGATGGCGCGGAGGTCGAAGACGATCTTGACCGGCACCAGCTTCGGGATGGCGAACCAGCTGGCCTCAGCGACCTTGTTCCAGTTCAGCACCCATGCTTTGGTGAACTCCACGCCGTCGGCAGTGACGCCGGTGGTGGGCAGGACGAAGCCCATGACGATGGCTGCCAGATAGCCCGCGATGATGCCCACGAGGATGGAGGAAGAGCTGAGGAAGCCATTGGTCCAGTGCTTGAAGAAGAGGATGACCACCAGCACGAAGACGGCCAGCAGCAGGTTCTCCACCGAGCCGAAGTCCTTGGCTGCGTTGCCGCCGCCGAAGGAGTTGACGCCCACGGAGATGAGGGACAGACCGATGGACAGCACGACCGTGCCGGTGACCACCGGCGGGAACAGCTTGCGCAGGGGCTTCAGAAAGACGCCCAGCACGCTCTCGAACAGGCCGCCCAGAATGGATGCGCCCATCATGGCGCCGTAGGCCGTGACGCCGCCGCCCATGGTGGCAGCCACGCTGTTGAACACGCCCAGAAAGCCCGAGCTGGTACCCATGATGATGGGCACCCTGCCGCCCACAGGGCCGAGGCCGTACAGCTGCACCAGCGTGACGATGCCCGCCACGAACATGGCGTTCTGCAGCAGGCTCACCTGCAGGTCTGCGAACTCACCGCCCGCGAGGCCGCAGGCGCTGGTGATGATGAGCAGCGGGGTGAGGTTGCCCACGAACATGGCGAACACGTGCTGCAATCCCAGCGGGACAGCGTGGCGCAGCGGCATTTTCGCCTCAAACTCGTATGCCGAATTTTCCAGTTCAGCGCTTTTTATCATATTCCTGGCTCCTTTACTTCACTTCAGGTTTTTGTAACAAGCATAGAAAATTATAGCAGACCGGAACCGGGAACGGTAGGGCTTTTTCGGGTTTTTGTTCATATTTTCGTCATAAGTCGTACTTATGCCTCTTCCGCGAGCCAAAGCCTCTCCCCTTGGGAGCAACGGCGACGACCGCCGCCAGTGGCGGAAACAGGGAGGAGCTGTTGGGGCCGCGGCCAGCAGGATGCGAGCGGCAGCGAAGCAGACGCTGGGAGCCGCAACCCGGCCTTGGCGAGCGGAGCGAGACTGAGAGGGCAAGCCCGTCTCCCGAGAGCCGCCATGCAGCGATAAGCTGTCTCTTTGTCAGAGCGATGCTATCGCTGTGCCTGTTCTTCTCCGTCAGCATCCTTGCCCTCTCAGTCACCTTCGGTGACAGCTCTCCCAAAGGGAGAGCCTTCAGAGCTTCATTTACTGCTTCTCTGCCAGCGCTTTCAGCGCCCGCATCCCGATGTCGGTGCGCTTGTGCAGCTTGTCGAAGTGGATGTGCTCCGCCGCCTCGTAGGCGATGGAGATGGCGCGGGGCAGGCCGGGCGCGGTGGCCGTCACACCCAGCACACGGCCACCGTTGGTGACGAGCTGGCCGTCCTCGGTGATGGCCGTGCCGGAGTGGTAGACCGTGACGTTCGGCTCATCGGGCAGCTGGCCGTCCACCAGACCGGTGATGGGCTTGCCCTTCTCGTAGGCCACCGGGTAGCCGCCGGAAGCGAGGATGACGCAGGCGGCAGCGCCGTCGGAGAACCTGACCTCGGTGTCGGCCAGCGTTCCTTCGGTGCAGGCGGTCATGACCTTGAGCAGGTCGCTTTCCAGCAGGGGCAGCACCACCTGAGTCTCAGGGTCGCCGAAGCGGCAGTTGTACTCGATGACCTTCGGGCCGTCCGGGGTGAGCATCAGGCCGAAGTAGAGGCAGCCCTTGAAGGGGCAGCCCTCAGCGTTCATGGCCTTGATGGTGGGCAGGAAAATTTTCTCCATGCACTCGGCAGCGATGGCCGGGGTGTAATAGGGGTTCGGCGCGACGGTACCCATGCCGCCGGTGTTCAGGCCGGTGTCGTGGTCGTTGGCGCGCTTGTGGTCCATGGAGGACACCATAGGCTTGACCACCTTGCCGTCGGTGAAGCTCAGCACACTGACCTCAGGGCCGGTGAGGAACTCTTCCACCACGACATGGTTGCCGGAAGCGCCGAACTTTTTGTCCAGCATGATCTCCTTGACGCCCTCGGCGGCCTGCTCTTCGTTCTCGCAGATGAGCACGCCCTTGCCAAGCGCAAGGCCGTCGGCCTTGATGACCACCGGGTATTTGCCCTCAGCCTTGATATACTCCATGACCTTGGCGGGGTCGTCGAAGGTCTCATACTTTGCGGTGGGGATGCCGTACTTCTTCATGAGGTCTTTCGAAAAGACCTTGGATGCCTCGATGCGGGCAGCGGCCTTGTCCGGGCCGAAGGCCGGGATGCCGACTGCCGCCAGCGCATCCACCATGCCCAGTGCCAGCGGGTCGTCCTGAGCCACCACGACGTAGTCGAACTTTTCCGTCTCCGCAAAGCCGACCATCGTTTCCACATCGGTGGCCTTGATGTTGACGCAGTGGGCGTCATAGCCGATGCCGCCGTTGCCGGGCGCACACCAGACTTCGCCGCAGTCGGGGCTCTTCTTCAATGCCTTGATGATGGCGTGCTCGCGTCCGCCGCCGCCAACGACTAAGATTTTCTTGCTCATTTTCACGCACCTCATAACTCAACCTCTCCGTCACGGCTGACGCCGTGCCACCTCCCCTACCGAGGGGAGGCTTTGGCATAGCGGAAAACTTCTCCTCTTCGCCAGAGGCTCCCCTCGCTAGGGGAGCTGTCGAGCAAAGCGAGACTGAGAGGTTTTCTTTTTAGTGATGGAACAGCCGGATGCCGCAGAATGCCATTGCGATGCCGTACTTGTTGCAGGTGTCGATGACCTGCTGGTCGCGGATGGAGCCGCCGGGCTGGACGATGGCCGTCACGCCGGAACGGCGTGCGCGCTCGATGTTGTCGCCGAAGGGGAAGAACGCATCCGAGCCGAGGCAGACTCCGGTGACATGGCTCAGGTACTCTTTCTTTTCCTCAGCGGTCAGCGGCTCGGGCTGACGGGTGAAGGTCTCGGCCCAGACGTCGTCGCCGATGACATCCTCGGGGGTGTCGCCGATGTAAACATCAATGGCGTTGTCGCGGTTGGGCTTTGCCACATCGTCACGGAAGGGCAGCTCCAGTACCTTCGGCATATGGCGCAGCTGCCAGTTGTCGGCCTTCTGGCCTGCCAGACGGGTGCAGTGGATGCGGCTCTGCTGGCCGGCGCCCACGCCGATGGTCTGGCCGCCTGCGGTGTAGCAGACACTGTTGGACTGGGTGTATTTCAGGGTAATGAGGGCAATGATCAGGTCCCGCTTCTGCTCCTCGGTCACGCTCTTGTTCTCGGTGACCCAGTTGGTCAGCATGGTGTCGGCGTTGATGGCCAGCTCGTTGCGGCCCTGCTCGAAGGTGATGCCGTAGACCTGCTTGTGCTCCACGGGGTTCGGCTTATAGGCCGAGTCGATGGCGACCACGTTGTAATTGCCCTTCTTCTTGCCGGCGAGGATGGTCAGTGCCTCCGGCTCATAGCCCGGGGCGATGATGCCGTCAGACACTTCGTGCTGGATGAGCTTTGCAGTCGGCACATCGCAGACGTCGGAGAGAGCGATCCAGTCGCCGAAGGAGGACATCCGGTCCGCACCGCGGGCGCGGGCATAAGCGCAGGCCAGCGGCGAAAGCTCCATGTCCGGGGCGATGTGGTACATCTTCCGCTCCACATCGGTCAGGGGCAGGCCCAGGGCGGCACCCGCCGGGGAGACGTGCTTGAAAGAAGCGGCAGCGGGCAGGCCGCAGGCCTCCTTCAGCTCCTTGACCAGCTGGATGGAGTTCAGGGCATCCAGAAAATTGATGTAGCCGGGCTTGCCGTTCAGGACGGTGACAGGCAGGTCAGAGCCATCCTCCATATAGATGCGGCTGGGCTTCTGGTTGGGGTTGCAGCCGTACTTCAGTGCGAGTTCATTCATTGGTGCATCCTCCTTGTGTCTTAGGTTATTCTTCCTCGGCGTCGAGCTTTTTGAGCAGTTCCAGCTCTTCGGGCAGCAGCTCCGGCTCCTCGGGGTCGTCGAGGTCGCTGCACACAGCGTCGTATTTGTTGAAGATCATGTCGCCGCTCTCGCCGGTCTCCAGGTCGATGACCCGGGCGAAGAGGCTGACCTTGTTGTCGGGGTTCAGGTTCTGCCACAGGCCGTGGGCGAAGTCGCCGATGGTGCGGGGGCAGGCGAAGCGGAGCGGCTCCCCCTCAAAGCTGGGGATGGGATTGCCGTTGTGCTTGTAGGTGCTGATGAAGTGGCCTTCACCGGCCACGGGCTGGGGGTAGTCGAAGAAATAGCGCTGGACGCTCTCACCGTTGCCGTCGGCAGACTTGAGGATGCTCATCTGGTAGCTGCCGTCTGCGTACACCACAGCGGAGATGCGGGGGGTGTAGTTGGGCTCGTCCGGCTCAAAGGTGCGGGTGCGCAGAGCGTCGGCGAAGCTCTTGCCCCGGCTCATCTCGTCAAAGATGGTGTCGGTCTGGTCACCGTTAGTGACGATATGGGTCTTGCCGAGGGTCAGCACGGGGTTATAGATGATGAGGCTGGGGTCCTCGAGCTTGGCCGGGTCGGCAGCCATGGTGCAGATGCCGCCGCGCTCCGGCACCGGGTCGAAGACGCGGTTGCGGCTGTTTTCGCTGCGGCCCATGATGAAGTAGGCGATAACTGCCCGCCGGCCGTCGGCGGAGCAGCCCAGCAGGATACCGCGGCCGGGGTAGGGGTTGCCAGAGAGATAGGAAAACAGGTCGTACATAGCAAAACCTCCATATAAGTCAGACGGATTCAATCCCGGATCCGGACCAGCCGGCCCTCCACGGAGAGCCTGTCCTCACAGAAAAGGGAGACGGCCCGGGGGAGAAGCTGCCATTCGGCCTCCTCCATGACCCTGCGCTGGAGCGTTTCAGGGGTGTCGTCCTCCCGGATATCCACCGCCTTTTGGAGGACAATGGGGCCGCCGGCGGGCTCCTCGGTGACAAAATGGACGGTGGCGCCCGTCACCTTGACACCGTAGGCCAGGGCCTTTTCATGGACATGGAGACCATAGCAGCCGGCCCCGCAGAAGGAGGGGATCAGGGCGGGATGGACATTGAGGATCCGGTTGGGGTAGGCCTGTACCATTTCCTCGGTGAGGATATGGAGAAAACCGGCCAACACCACAAGGTCGATGTCCAGCGTCTGGAGCCGGTCCACAATGGCGCGTGTCATGGCACGGTTGTCGGGAAAGCTCTTCCGGGCGGCGACGTAACCGGGGATACCGGCCTTTGCGGCCCGTTCCAGCGCATAGGCGCCCTCTTTGGAGGAGAGAACGGCTGCGATCTCACCGCCGCGGATCTCCCCCCGGGCCTGTGCGTCGAGGAGGGCCTGGAGATTGGTGCCGCCGCCGGAGACCAGAACGGCGATGCGCTTTCCGCTCATACCAGTTCCACGCCCTCGCCGCCCCCGACCACAGACCCGATGACATAGGCCCGCTCCCCGGCGCGGCAGAGGATATCCTTGGCAAGTCCGACCTCTTCTTTGGGAACGGCGAGGACCAGGCCTACCCCCATATTGAAGGTATTGTACATATCCCGCTCCGAAACGGCACCCTCCCGGGCAATGAGGCCGAAGATGGGGGGGACGGGGAAGGAGGCGGTCTCGATCCGGGCGGTGAGCCCCTCCTTCATCATGCGGGGCACGTTTTCATAGAGCCCTCCGCCGGTGATGTGGCTGATGGCACGGATATGGACGCCATGCGTCAAGAGGCACTGGACGGCTTTGACATAGATACGGGTGGGCTTGAGCAGCTCCTCGCCCCGGGTGCAGCCCAGCTCGGCCACCGGCTGAGCAAGGCGTTCCCTGGTGACGTTCAGGACTTTGCGGACCAGGGAGAAACCATTGGAGTGGACGCCGGAGGAGGCGAGGCCGATGAGGATATCGCCTTCCGCCATGGACGAGCCGTCCAGCATATGCTCCTGGTCGGCCAGCCCCACGGAGAAGCCGGCCAGATCATACTCGTCCTCAGGATAGAAGCCTGGCATCTCAGCGGTCTCACCGCCCACCAGGGCACATCCCGCCTGGCGGCAGCCCTCCACCACGCCGGAGACGATGGCCTCAATGCGGCTGGGCACGTTCTTCCCCACCGCCAAATAGTCCAGGAAAAAGAGGGGACGCGCCCCGGAACAGACAATATCGTTGACACACATGGCCACGCAGTCGATGCCTACGGTGTCGTGCTTGTCTGTGAGGAAGGCGATCTTCAGCTTGGTGCCCACGCCGTCGGTGCCGGAGACCAGAACGGGCTTTTTCATACCGGATACGTCGGGGGCGAACAGGCCGCCAAAGCCGCCCAGCGTGCCGATGACGCCCGGAATATAGGTGGACTCCACCAGGGGCTTGATACGGTCAACGGCCTCATAGCCGGCGGTCACGTCCACACCGGCGGCGGCGTAGGCATCGGATCTGGAAATAGACATAGCGGGACCTCCTTATTTTAAGCGCGAAAAAATGGTTGCGGGGATTGCGCGGGGCGTCAGTGGCCGTGGGGCACAGGTACGGCGTAATCGCCGGTAAAACAGGCGTCGCAATGGCCCC
>ENA-UEYL01000789-UEYL01000789.1-human-gut-metagenome-genome-assembly--contig:-NODE-789-length-30321-cov-4.459099_pt1 | contig 30321 bp, 27 predicted proteins | sample MGYA00242941_ERZ507946 | MGnify/ENA primary metagenome ERZ507946 (study PRJEB26167, sample SAMN06115482) | human gut metagenome | host: Homo sapiens | place: China:Guizhou | collected 2015-03-11...
CATCCACGGCAACAAGAGCCAGACCGCCCGACAGCAGGCGTTGGCCGACTTCAAGTCCGGGGCCATCCGCTGTCTGGTGGCTACCGACATCGCCGCCCGGGGACTGGACATTGAGGAGCTCTCCCACGTGTTCAACTACAACCTCCCTGAAGTGCCTGAGACCTATGTCCACCGCATCGGCCGTACCGGCCGGGCGGGTCATGGAGGCACCGCCGTGGCATTTTGTGATTTCAGCGAAAAACCCCTGCTTAAAGAGATTGAAAAACTCATTGGCCGTGCCATTCCTGTGGTAGAGGACCATCCCTATCCTATGGTGGACCTCCAGGCCCCCAAGCGGGATAAGAACGGCCGCATCATCAACGAGGAGGACGCCCAGGCCCGAGCCGCCGCCAAGGAGCAGCGCCGTGCCCGGGATGAGGCCAGAAAAGCGGCCGCTCAGCGCAAGGCGGAAGCGGCGCAGGCTGCTCCCCAGCCTGTGGCTGAGACTCCGGTCCAGACACAGGAGGAGAAACCTGCCAAGTCCCGGCGCCGCCGCCGCAAGGCCAAGGCAAAGCCCAAGCAGGCTGAACAGGTACAGGCTGCCCCGGTGTCCCAAGTTTCTGAGCCGGAGCCTCAGGTCCAGCAGACCTCCCGCCGCCGTAAGCTGACCCGTCCGGGCAGCCGCATGGAGACCGGAAACGCCATGCCTCGTACCGATTTCTCCCGTCCCAATCCCCTGGCGGGCGATCATATCATGGACGCCACCGCCCGGCTTCTGGCGCCCCGCAAGCCCCTGAGCGTTCAGGAGTCTCCGCTGTCCCACCGCTCCGCGCCCCGCAGTCGCCGTAAGGAACGTCGGGGCGAGAAGGAACCACGGGTTGAGACAGTCCAGACCAAGGACAAAGGAAAGGTCAAAGCGGTCCCTTCCGCACCTAAGAAAAAGGAGGAGCCGGTCTCTGGGAAAAAGAAGAATTCCCGTCCGGACCGCCGCCGGGATCGTGGCCCCAGAGGGCCGATCGAGCCCATGCGCTCCAACCGGGTGAAGGATTCCACCGAGCAGAAGAGCCTGATGAAGCCCTATTACCTGGACAACTAAAGGAATATCTCAATAATTAATATAACTGGAGGGTATCAAAATGGATTATCAAGCCATGTATCAGCAGAAGCTGACCACCGCCGAAGAGGCGGTCAAGGTAGTCAAATCCGGTGACTGGGTGGACTACGGTTGGTGCACCAACCACCCCATCGCCCTGGACAAGGCCCTGGCCGCCCGTAAGGACGAGCTGCGGGACGTGAAGGTCCGCGGCGGCGTTACCATGTGGATGCCGGAGATCGCCAAGGCCGAGGATGCCGGTGAGCACTTCACCTGGAACTCCTGGCACTGCAGCGGCATTGACCGTAAGATCATGACCAAGGGCATGGGCTTCTTCAGCCCCATGCGCTATTCCGAGTTGCCCCGTTTCTACCGGGAGAACCTGACCGTGGACGTGGCTATGCTCCAGGTCACCCCCATGGACAGCCACGGTAACTTCAGCTTTGCTCTGGCCGCCTCTCACCTGGCCGACATGCTGGAGAAGGCCAAGGTCATCATCCTGGAAGTGAACAAGAATATGCCTTGGGTGTACGGTCTCACCGGCTGTGAGATCAACATCAAGGACGTGGACTATGTTGTGGAAGGGGATAACCCCGAGGTCGCTCAGCTGGGCGGCGGCGGTGAGCCCACCGCGGTGGACAAGGCTGTGGCCGAGCTCATCGTGCCTCAGATCCCCAACGGCGCCTGCCTGCAGCTGGGCATCGGCGGCATGCCCAACACCATCGGCGCTATGATTGCTCAGTCCGATCTGAAGGACCTGGGCGTTCACACCGAGATGTACGTGGACGGCTTTGTGGACATGGCTATGGCGGGCAAGCTCACCGGTAAGAACAAGGCTCTGGATAAGGGCCGCCAGGTGTACGCCTTTGCTGCCGGCTCCAAGAAGCTGTACGACTACGTGGACCGCAACCCCGACGTGATGGCTGCTCCTGTGGACTACACCAACGACGTGCGGGTGCTGGCTCAGCTGGATAACTTCATCTCCATCAACAACGCCATTGATATGGACCTGTTTGGCCAGGTGAATGCCGAGTCTGCCGGTCTCAAGCATATCTCCGGCACCGGCGGTCAGCTGGACTTCGTGATGGGCGCTTACCTGTCCAAGGGCGGCAAGAGCTTCATCTGCATGTCCTCTACGGTCACCGGCAAGGATGGCACTGTGAAGAGCCGCATCGTGCCCACCCTCACCCCCGGTTCCATCTGCACCGATCCCCGCTCCTGCGTGCACTACATCGTCACCGAGTACGGCATGGTCAACCTGAAGGGCCTGTCCACTTGGGAGCGCGCCGAGGCGCTGATCTCCATTGCTCACCCCGACTTCCGTGAGCAGCTCATCCAGGACGCTGAGAAGATGCACATCTGGCGCCGCAGCAATAAGTAATTTGCGAATAAATATTTTGGCAGCAGGAGCGATCCTGCTGCCTTTTTATTTATAAGAAACGGAAAGAAAGATTGCGTTATGCATGGATTCCATGCTAGGATGACGGCGAGGATATTTCATAGGAGGCGATTGGAATGAAAAAGAAGATGCTGATTCCCTGCATCATTGGCATCCTTTTAGTCCTTCTGGGGGGAGGTCTGTTTCTGTACTGGAGGACGTTGGGAGCACCTGTCATCGGTACGATCCATGGCCCGGAGTGGGATGTTCTCACCGTGGATGGCGTGTCTTATGAGCGTACCGACAGTGCCCCGGTTCATGGGACCGACAAAGGGAAGTTTTTGGGCATTGCAACAAGCGGAGATACCCGCTTCCGCATCTATGAGATCCCGGGCTATGACTCCTATCTATACGGCCAATGGGATTGGGAAGGATTCATGTACGAACGTGTCCCATGACTGCATTTGGCTAGAGAAACAGCAACAGCCCCGCCGAACGGCGGGGCTGTTTTTTACGCTTCCAAGCTCCAAATAAAGTTTTCCAGCTTCAGACGGCTGCCCACTGTGGTTCCCTCGGGCAGCAGAAACATAGTGATAGAGTGCTCTTGCCCCTGATCGCCGAGCAGTTGAGCATAGTCGCCGTTGATATCCGTGACGGTGTAAAAAATAGGTTCCATCCTGATTCCCTCCTGCTTTTTTTAAAGTATAACGTATGTTTCCTTTCCTGTCCACCTTGTTAAAACTATCCCGTTTATTGGACATATCATTTGCTATACTCAGATCATCCAAAGAAGATATAAACAAGCATCAAGGGATATGGAAAGGAGCATACGCCATGGATTACAGCATTGTTTGGGTAAGAGGACATGTGGAGGTATATGACTGGGCCGGGCGGTTCTGCTTTTCCGCCGACAGCGAGCGGGAGGCTCGTGAGGAACTGGAAGGTGCGGCCTGACGGCGGTATCACAAGGATTTTCTTACATTCCGCGAAAAAATGTGCTAAAATATAGTTACAGCGTGTGGTTCTGAGAACGTAAGTCCAGTTGTCAGAACCACACGCTTTTTCATTTTTATCAGAATGGGGGAGCCTTGATGTTTTCAATTGGAAGTCTCATCGTATACAGCGGTACTGGTGTGTGTCGGGTGGAGGCAGTTGGACCGCCTCCGTTTGATCCGGGTTCCAAAGTGGAGTACTACACTTTGATCCCGCTGCAGAGTACGGGGACCATCTATGTACCGGTAGATACCAAAGTATTTATGCGGCCGATTCTCAGCCGGGAGGCAGCTCAGGAATTGATCCGCCGTATTCCGGAAATCCAACAGGCGCAGCTGGAACATCTGGATTACCGTATGCTGGCCCAGCGCTACCGCAGTTTTCTGGACAGCCATTCCTGTGAGGATCTGGTCCAGCTTATCAAAACTGCGTACACCAAAACCAGAGCCAATACCCGCAGCGGAAAGAAGCCCAGCAAGGTGGACCAGGATTTTCAGAAGCGGGCAGAATTTCTTCTCCACGATGAGCTTTCGGCCGCTTTGGATATTCCGTTTGATGAGGTGGGGGACTACATCACCCGACAGGTGGAGCAGATGAAACAGACCGGATGAAATTCAGGAGTCGATATACGCCCGTACCCGCAGCTGGACGCCCAGACTCTGGGCAATGGAGCGGCTCTCCTCAATCTCAGCGGGATCGGTTCCCTTATCCACCACGGTAAATACCACGTGGGGGACATAGGTTTTGGACTCTTTGGCAAAGTCCAGCATGGCCTGGTAGGCTTCCTCGCCCTGGATGGGGTGGCACAGGGCCACGTAATCAGCGGCGTTGTTGGCATTGAGGGAGATGGACAGGGTATCGATGCGTCCCTTCAGCTCCGGGCATACGTCACGGCCGTTGATGAGATTGGCATGGCCGTTGGTATTGATACGCACCGGGGGCAACTGGTCCCCGTAGTGGGCCTTCAGCTCGTCTACCAGCCAGAGAATATCGTCCAGACGGTAAGTGGGTTCGCCGTAGCCGCAGAAGACGATTTCACGGTAGCTGGGGATGTCCCGGCTGAGGAAGCTGTCCAGAGCCTCCTGGCGGGTGGGCTCCCGCTCCAGCCACAGGGAGTCCTCCGTATAGATGGAGCCCTCTTTTTTACCATGGCGCAGACAGAACTCACAGTTGCAGTTACACTTGTTGGTGAGGTTGACGTACAGTGCCCCCTCGTATTCGTAGGTGATGGTCATATCCCTTATGCCTCCTCGATGTGGAAAAACCGTTTGCCGTTTTCCAGAGTGATGCGGGCCACCTCTTCCGCGTCCATGCCCTTTACCTCGGCGATCTTCTCCGCCACCAGATGGACCTTTCCGGAGTCGTTGCGCTTGCCGCGGAAGGGTTCCGGGGTGAGATAGGGAGAGTCGGTCTCGATCATGATCCGGTCCATAGGCAGCCAGTCGATGACCTCCAGAGCCTTGCGGGCATTTTTATAGGTGATGGTGCCGGTAAAGGACAGCATCCATCCCAGCTTTACCAGCACTTTAGCGTCCTCCAGACTGCCGGAGTAGCAGTGGTATACGCCGCTGACCTGGGGATGGGAGCGGACCACTTCCAGGCAGTCGTGGTGAGCCTCACGGTCGTGGATGATGACCGGCAGCTGAAGCTCCTGTGCCAGCTCCATCTGCCGGTGGAAAACCATCTGCTGGAACTCCTTGGGGGGATTTTCTTTCCAGTAGTAATCCAAGCCAATCTCACCGATAGCCTTTACCTTGGGATGGGCAGCCAGGGCTTTCAGTTCGTCCACCCAGCTGTCCTGCCAGGGACCACAGTCGGAGGGATGTACCCCTACGGCAGCGTAGACGAAGGGGAACCGGTCAGCCAGCTCCACGGCGGTGCGGGAGGTCTCCAGGTCGCAGCCGGGATTTACAATGAGCGCCACATCCTGCTGGGGCATACCGGCCAGCAGTTCCAGCCGGTCGGCGTTGAAAGCCCCGGAATCATAGTGGGCGTGGGTATCAAATACACGCATAATTCTTCCTCGATTTCCTTTTAAAATGAAACAGATGCCAATGAAGGAGGTGGAAGCGGCCCGTAGTTGGGCCGCTTCCACGATTTATACAACTATATAATATCATACTGCCCGGGGGTACAAAATGCAAGAGGTTACGCCTGCGGGGTGAGATCCATCACGTATTGATCGCCGGGGCGGCCTTCCTGCGTTCCATCATCGAAAAACTCCTGGAAGGTAAATTGAAAGGTGCTTTGATCGTCAGGTACTTGATAGACCAGAACGCCGCTGCGGCTCTCTCTGGGGGCGAGCTCATATTCTGTGGGCAACTGCTGATCACAGTAGTACTCCACCGGCATACACCGGGTATCATCCTGGCTCATACTGTCCCAGGAGAGCTGAAAATCGCTGTCGAACATAGTTACCGCTTGAGGGTACGTGCTCTTCAGTGTCAACTCCACCACTACCAGCTGATCCCCCTGCGCGCTGATATAGCCGCCGTACTCTTGGGTGGATTCTACTTCGGTTACCGTATAATCAAACCACGCTGTGGATACTGTGTCGCCCAGGGAAAAGTGCTGGTCTGTGTCATTCTGTCCGCTGCTGCAGCCGGTGAGCAGCAGGGCGGAGGCCAGCACCCAAGCCAATCTTTTTCCGATGGGGGCCACCTTCTTTCGTTCTTTTTTGAAATTATACCCGACACAGCCCGGAAAGACAAGAGGGAGCGGCCTGGTTGTAGTCAGTGTGCTGGTTCTTTTTTGCATATCTTATTATTTTTTATCGGTTTCGTAACCATCTTGCCTCTGTGCGGTTGACGGCCCGCCGGTTTCCGGATATAGTTATTTTTGTTCAAAAGAGCGGCACGCCGGCCAGCGTCGGCGTCCAAAAACTGGCTCGCTTCCCGCCTTGGCGTAAAGCAGCCAAACCTGGTTGGTTTTTTCTGGACAAGGTCGGGCGCTCTATGATAAAATTAGTTATCACAGTTTCCGCCGAAGCTGGCGCCTACCTGGGAGCCAGAGCCAACAACTACATCATAGAGAAGGAGATCAACATGGAAATCCGCAAAATTTTCGTCGTCGGTTCCGGCCTGATGGGCAGCGGTATTGCCCAGACCGCCATTCAGTGCGGCTATGAAGTGATCCTGAATGACCAGAGCAAGGCCGCTCTGGAGCGCGGAGTGACCGGTATCACCAAGCGCCTGGAGCGTCTGGTGGAGAAGGGCAAAATGACAGCCGAGGAGAAGGACGCCTGTCTGGCCCGCCTCACCACCTCCGTCAGCGTTCACGTGGCCTCCAATGTGGATCTGGTCATCGAGGCCATCTACGAGAACCTGGAGGCTAAGCAGGCTATTTTCCAGCAGCTGGATAAGATCTGCGACAGCCGCACCATCTTTGCCTCCAACACCTCCTCTATCTCCATGACCAGCCTGGCTGCTGCCACCAGCCGTCCTGATCGCGTGGCTGGCCTGCACTTCTTCTCCCCCGTGCCCGTTATGAGCCTGGTGGAGATCGTCTACGGCCTGCGCACCTCTCAGGAGACCATCGACATCGTCACTGAGGTCGGTAAGCACATGGGCAAGCGTCCCATCCTGGCTAAGGATAAGCCCGGCTTCATCGTCAACCGTATGCTGCTGCCCATGCTCAACGAGGCCGTACAGGTCCTGGACGAGGACATCGGCTCCGTGGAGGACGTGGATGAGGGTATGCTCCGCGGCTGTAACCACCCCATGGGCCCCCTGGCTCTGGCGGACATGATCGGCCTGGACATCCTGCTGGAGGTTATGGAGACCTTCTACATCGACCTGGGCGACACCAAGTACCGCCCCGCCCACCTGCTGCGCAAGATGGTGGCCGCCGGCTATCTGGGCCGGAAGTCCGGCGCTGGCTTCTATGTCTATGAGGAAGGCAAGAAGGTCGGCGTCAACCCCGTGCTGGTTAAGGGCTGATCCCCCTTTACCATAAATTCACTGTTTCCGCTCTGAACCGCTCCCTGGGGCTCCGCCGGGCCCCAGGGAATCTTTTTGTGTCATTCCCTCGGAAAGGAGAACCTCTTTGGAAATGCGCGAATATTGCCCCCTGGACTGCCCGGAGCTGGCCCGGCTGTTCTATCAAACGGTGCATACTGCCAACGCCGTCGACTATACTCCCCAGCAGCTGGATGCCTGGGCGGACGGGCATACCGACCTGGCTGCATGGAACCGCTCTTTCCTCAGCCACTATACGCTGGTGGCTCAGCAGGAGGATCAGATCATCGGCTTTGGCGATATCTGCCGGGACGGCTATCTGGACCGGCTGTATGTGCATCCAGACTGGCAGCGCCAGGGCGTTGCCACAGCCCTGTGTGACCGGCTGGAGGCATGCTGCGGCGCATCCCGCCTGTATGCCCATGCATCCATCACAGCACTGCCCTTTTTTCAGGGGCGGGGCTACCAAATGGTGCAGGAGCGCCAAGTGGAGCGAAAAGGAATCCTGCTGACCAATTTTTTGGTGGAAAAGGAGCCGCGGCTCTGAACGTGTTTCCAGCGCTTACATTTTAATAAAAATGCCGGACCTTTTTCAGGTCCGGCATTTTTTATATCAGCACATTTTTGCGCCCGCGGGGATCTTGTCATCCAGCATGACCAGGTTCAGCCGCTCCTCACCCTTTTCGGTGTGGACGGCGGAGAGCAGCATGCCGCAGCTCTCCTGGCCCATCATCTTGCGGGGAGGCAGGTTGACGATGGCCATCAGGGTCTTGCCCACCAGCTCCTCAGGCTTATAGTACATGGCGATGCCGGAGAGGATCTGACGGTCCACACCGGTGCCGTCGTCCAGGGTGAACTTCAGCAGCTTGTTGGACTTCTTCACATTCTCACAGGCCTTCACCTTGACCGCACGGAAATCGCTCTTGCAGAAGGTGTCAAAGTCGACCTTCTCCTCCAGCTGGGGCTCCAGCTCCAGAGCGGGCAGAGCGGCCTTCTTAGCCTCCTCAGCGGCCTTCTCCAGCTCCTCCAGCTCCTTGGCAGCGTCGATGCGGGGGAAGAGGTTGTCGCCCCGGGTGACGGTCACGTCAGCGGGCAGGCTGCCGAAGACAGCGGCGCTCTCCCAGGTGGAGCAGGCATCGCAGGCGCCGATCTGGCGCAGGATCTCAGCGGCGGAGGTGGGGATGAAGGGAGTCAGCAGGATGGCGCACACCCGCAGGGTCTCCAGCAGGTTATACATGACAGTGGCCAGACGCACGCCGTTGGCCTCCATGTCCTTGGCCAGCACCCAGGGGGCATTCTCATCGATATACTTGTTGGCCCGGGAAATGACCTTGAAGATCTCGCTCAGAGCGTTCTGGAAAGCATAGTGCTCCATCTGCTCCTCGTAGCGGCCGCGCAGGGCGGACACCATGGCGGTGAGCTCCTCATCCAGGGCGTCGGCCTGGCGCTCCTTGGGCAGAGTGCCGTTAAAGTACTTGCCCACCATGGATACGGTGCGGCTCAGGAGATTACCCAGGTCGTTGGCCAGATCCACATTGATGGTGTTGATGAGAGCCTCGTTGGAGAAGTTGCCGTCGGAGCCGAAGGGGAAGGTGCGCAGCAGGAAGAAACGCAGGGCGTCCACGCCGAAGCGCTCAGCCAGGATATAGGGGTCCACCACGTTGCCCTTAGACTTGGACATCTTGCCGCCGTCCAGCAGTAGCCAGCCGTGACCAAATACCTTCTTAGGCAGAGGCATGTCCATGCTCATGAGCATAGCGGGCCAGATGATGGAGTGGAAGCGGACGATCTCCTTGCCCACAAAGTGGACGTCGGCGGGCCAGAACTTCTCATAGTCGTCGTACTTGTCGTTGAGGAAGCCCAGAGCGGTGGTGTAGTTGAACAGAGCGTCCACCCACACATAGACCACATGGCCGGGGTCAAAGTCCACAGGCACGCCCCAGGTAAAGCTGGTGCGGGAGACACACAGGTCCTCCAGGCCGGGCTTGATGAAGTTGTTGACCATCTCATTGACACGGGAGCGGGGCTCCAGGAAATCGGTGTCCTCCAGCAGGTGCTGGATGCGGTCAGCATACTTGCTCAGACGGAAGAAATAGGCCTCCTCCTTGGCGTCCTGAACCTCACGGCCGCAGTCGGGGCACTTGCCGTCCACCAGCTGGCTCTCGGTCCAGAAGGACTCGCAGGGCTTGCAGTACTTGCCTACATACTCGCCCTTGTAGATGTCGCCCTTCTCGTACATCTTCTTGAAAATCTTCTGAATGGCGGAGACGTGGTAGTCGTCGGTGGTGCGGATGAAGCGGTCATTGGAGATGTTCATCAGCTTCCACAGATCCAGCACGCCGCGCTCGCCGGTGACGATCTTGTCCACAAACTCCTTGGGGGAGACGCCGGCCTCCTTGGCCTTGTCCTCAATCTTCTGGCCGTGCTCGTCGGTGCCGGTCAGAAACAGCACATCATAGCCGCACAGGCGCTTATAGCGGGCCATGGCGTCGGTGGCCACGGTGCAGTAGGTGTGGCCGATGTGGAGCTTATCGCTGGGGTAGTAGATAGGGGTCGTGATATAAAAGCGTTTGCGTTCCATGATAATACTTCCTCTCGCTCTCAAATTGTTCCATTATCCATATCCTCCTGGGGCATTCGCGGACCCAGGGGAGTGGGAGAAAAGCGCCGGGCGGACAGAGCCGTCAGAGCGCCGAAGCTACACACAACAAAGGAGATTGCCAGCAGGGAATCAAACAGAGACAGGCGGTCAGCCAGAGCGGTAAGCCCAAAGTAGACGCCCATCACCGCAAAGACGGTAAAACTGCGGCAGCGGGGCCGGCGGTAGAAGAAAGCCGCCTGGCCGTGGAGAGCCAGCAGCAGGAAAACCGCGGCCAGCAGGGGAACAAAGGAATTAAGCAGGACCGGGTCACTGGAATAGACCTGGTAGAGCCGAATGAGCCAGGGCAAAGCGGCGTAGGCGGGCAGAGTAGCTGCCAGACGGACCTGCTCACCGGACAGTGCCCGGTAGTTGGATTTTCCAAGCACCAGAGAGCCGATAGCACCGGCCACACAGCCCAGAATGGAAAGACCCAGCGCCGCAGGCAGCAGATGCCGGGAGGGATCAGCCTGCCAGGCCTGCAGATCCTCCATCAGCTGAGGAACGCCGGCAGCTGCCGAGACCAGAAAGCCCATGCCTGCCACCACCATAAGGGTCATATAACCGGTGGAGGAACACTGGAAGGCACGGTCGGCTTCCTCTTCCGAAATGGTCCGGCCGCCGGAGCACAGGACCAGCGCCAAAACGGCAACGACCGCCGTCAGGGCCAGCAGAGCCCAGGTGGCGGGAGCGCCGTGGGTAAACAGGTTGGTCGTGGGGTCCAGCGCCGAGGAGCGCTGCCACAGCCGTACTGCAAAGCCCGCCGCGCCGCCCACCAGGGCAAGAGCGGGCAGGGCAAAGTCTTTTCTCATGATTGGCCTCCTAAACCAGGGGACAGAGGGGTCTGTCCAGGGATAACTATCCAATTATATATTACCCAACTGGAAAATACAAGGGCAATGCGCGCAGAATTCCCCTTGTCCAGAGGAGTGGGTCACAGTCTGGGACGTCCCTGAGAGCCGCCGCCCGGTTTGCGGAACTGGAGATACATGGCTACCACCAGGGCCACCAGAGCCGCAATGCTGATGATCAGGGAGACTGCTCCAGACAGAAGCTCCATGCGCAGCAGAATTTCCGAGATGGCCAGACAGATCAATGCGACAAGCAGCAAATTGCGGGCAGTGGGATTCATCCGCTTCCGGGTGCCGTCAGTAGCAAATTCTGATTCCGCCACGGGAGCGGTGGTGTAACCGCGCTTTCCTTGAGGATGACGCTTTTTATGTTTCGTTTTGCTCATAGTCAATCTTCTCCTGACAAAATGATACCGCCGCCCAGTACCACGTCGTCCTGGTAAAAGACCACCGACTGGCCGGGAGTAATGGCGCGCTGGGGTTCTTGGAAGGTGAGCCGGGCGGTGTCCGGACCGGTCTGCTCCAGGATGGCGGGCTGCTCTGTCATGCGGTAGCGTACTTTGGCCATCACCTGGATGGGCTGGTCCAGCCGCTCCATGGCAATGAGATTAAGTTGTCCGGCAGTCAGGCTGCGGTGAAACAGGGCGGCGTTGGAGCCCAGGGTGACGGTGTTGTCCTGGGGGCTGAGCCCGGTTACATACAGTCGGCCCTGGTTGGAGGATACCCCCAGCCCCCGCCGCTGGCCCAGGGTATAGTGGATGATGCCCTGGTGGCGGCCCAGAACGTTGCCCTGGGGATCAACAAAGTCGCCTGACGGATAGTGTTTCCCGGTGTGGTGACAAATAAAGGAGGCATAGTCCCCATCCGGGACAAAGCAGATGTCCTGACTGTCGCTTTTCCGGGCGCTGACAAGCCCCTGTTCCAGGGCGATGGCGCGGATCTCATCCTTAGAGAGACGTCCAAGGGGAAAGCGGGTGGCGGCCAGCTGCTGCTGGGTGAGGGTCCAAAGCACATAGCTCTGGTCCTTATCTGGGTGGAGGGCCTTTTTCAGCAGCCAGCGTCCGGAGCCGGAATCCTGTTCCACCTGGGCGTAGTGGCCGGTGGCCAGCAGAGGACACCCCATCTCCTGGGCCGCCTGGAGCAGGGCACCGAATTTGATTGCCCGGTTACACAGCACACAGGGATTGGGAGTCTGGCCCTGTTCATAGGCCTGGACGAAGGGATCCATCACCTCACGGCGGAAGGATTCCGACAGATCCAGGGTGTGGTGAGAGATACCCAGGCGCTGGGCCACCGCCTGGGCGTCGGCCACATCCCGGGCGGTGTGGCACTGGGAACGCTGGTCGGGGGGCAGGGCGTCGGGTGAGAACAGAGACATGGTAAAGCCAACAGGATCGTAGCCTGCCTGCTGTAAGAGCCAGACAGCGGTGGAACTGTCCACACCGCCGCTCATGGCTGCCGCAATGGGATTCAAAGGGTAACCTCCTTAAAAGCCGCCGGGCGGCCGGTAAAATCAAGGGGAAGTATACCATATTTTGTCCTTATACGCAACCGAAAGCCCATTGCGGCGGGAAAATCTGGGGGAAAAGGTGTATGGAATATTCCAGCGGGACAAAATGCACAAAGGGGAGGATTCCGGGGAAAAAGGGGAAATTAGCCCCTAAAATCGACAAATTCAGCACAAAGCAGGCTGCAAAGGAAAAAGAAGGACGGATAATTTCCAGAAAAAATACATTTGGTATATGTTGATGAAAAAACTGCCGAAAACACAATATCTAGTGGACACGGCCTGCGGGGCATGCTATAATCAAAAACCGTTACGAATAAGGCTGGGGCGGCCCGGCTTTTCATATCTACATCACGAACGAGAAGGAGAGCACCTATGAGAGCCCTTATGAAAGTTGTCAAGCGTGACGGTTCCGTTGTGGACTACGACCGCAGCAAGATCATCACCGCAATCCAGAAGGCGAACGCCGAGGTCTCCGAGGAGGAGCAGCTGAGCCTGGACCGGATCGAGGCCATTGTCAGCCGCATTGAGGATCTGGGCCGGGATAAGCTGCCCGTGGAGGAGATCCAGGACCTGGTGGAGCAGGGCCTGGTGAATGAGAACAAGTTCTATCTGGCCAAGACTTACATTATCTACCGTTATACCCGGGCTCTGGTGCGCAAGCAGAACACGACCGACGAGTCCATCCTCTCCCTGTTGCGCAATGAGAACAAGGAACTGGCCGAGGAGAACTCCAATAAAAACACCATGATCGCCGCCACTCAGCGCGACTACATTGCCGGCGAGGTGAGCCGGGACCTGACCCGCCGCATCCTGCTGCCTGAGTATATCTCCAAGGCTCACGACGAGGGCGCCATCCACTTCCACGACGCTGACTACTTTATCCAGCCCATCTTCAACTGCTGCCTCATCAACATCGGCGACATGCTGGACAACGGCACCGTGATGAACGGCAAGCTCATTGAGTCCCCCAAGAGCTTCCAGGTGGCCTGCACCGTCACCACTCAGATCATTGCCTGCGTGGCCTCCAACCAGTACGGCGGCCAGAGCGTGGATATGAGCCACCTGGGCAAGTATCTGCGCCGCAGCCGGGAGAAGTTCCGCAAGCACATCTCCTATGAGTGCGCCGGCCTGGTGGACGAGGCGACTGTGGAGCGTCTGGTGGATGACCGGGTGCGGGACGAGCTCAAGAGCGGCGTGCAGACCATCCAGTATCAGATCAACACCCTCATGACCACCAACGGTCAGTCCCCCTTTGTCACCCTGTTCCTCAATCTCCAGGAGGGCGACCCCTACCTGGAGGAGAACGCCATGATCGTGGAAGAGGTGCTGCGCCAGCGTCTGGAGGGCATCAAGAACGAGAAGGGTGTGTATATCACTCCCGCTTTCCCCAAGCTGGTCTACGTGCTGGACGAGCACAACTGCCTCAAGGGCGGCAAGTACGACTATATCACCGAGCTGGCCGTCAAGTGCTCCGCCAAGCGGATGTACCCCGACTATATCTCTGCCAAGAAGATGCGGGAAAACTACGAGGGCAACGTGTTCTCTCCCATGGGCTGCCGCTCCTTCCTGTCTCCCTGGAAGGACGAGAACGGCAACTACAAGTTTGAGGGCCGCTTCAACCAGGGCGTGGTCTCCCTGAACCTGCCCCAGATTGGTATTCTGGCCGGTGGAAACGAGGAGAAGTTCTGGTCCTTGCTGGATGAGCGGCTGCGGCTGTGCTTTGAGGCTCTGATGTGCCGCCATGAGGCCCTGAAGAACGTCCACTCCGACTCCAGCCCCATCCACTGGCAGTACGGCGCCATTGCCCGCCTGCCCAAGGGTGCGCCCATTGAGCCTCTGCTCTACGGCGGCTATTCCTCCATCTCTCTGGGCTACATCGGCCTTTATGAGGTGACCAAGCTCATGAAGGGAGTCAGCCACACCCAGCCCGGCGGCCAGGAGTTTGCCCAGAAGGTGATGGCCCGGCTGCGCAAGGCCTGCGACGACTGGAAGGCGGAGACCAACATTGGCTTCGCTCTCTACGGCACTCCCGCTGAGAGCCTGTGCTACCGTTTCGCCCGCATCGACAAGGAGCGCTTTGGTTCCATTCCTGATGTGACCGATAAGGGCTACTACACCAACAGCTATCATGTGGATGTGCGGGAGCACATCGACGCCTTCGATAAGTTTACCTTTGAGAGCCAGTTCCAGAAGATCTCCACCGGCGGCTGTATCTCCTATGTGGAGATCCCCAACATGCGCCACAATCTGGAGGCCCTGAAGGAGGTTGTCAAGTTCATCTACGACAACATTCAGTACGCCGAGTTCAACACCAAGAGCGACTACTGCCAGTGCTGCGGCTACGACGGAGAGATCACCATCAACGATGATTTCCAGTGGGAGTGCCCCGTCTGCCACAACACTGACCAGAGCAAGATGAACGTCACCCGCCGTACCTGCGGTTATCTGGGGGAGAACTACTGGAATGTAGGTAAGACGAAGGAAATCAAATCCCGCGTTCTGCACCTTTGATCCGCTTTCTTGAAAGAACGCTTGGCAAAGAACTTCCTGCAAAGCTGCGCTTTGCCTCTCCGTGCCCTCCGGCCGCTGCACGGCTGGAGGGCACGGTATTTTTAAAGAAAATCATCTTTATGTTTCCGCCTGGGCGGAAATGCTATGAGGCTGAAAACTATGAACTATGCTGACATCCGGCCCATCGATGTGGCCAACGGCCCGGGTATCCGGGTTTCCCTGTTTGTCTCCGGCTGCACCCACGCCTGCCCGGAGTGCTTTAACCCCGAGGCCTGGGACTTCCAGTATGGAGCGCCCTTTGGCCCGGAGCAGGTGGAACAGATCCTCTCAGTGCTGGGCAAGTCCTATGTGCGGGGACTGTCCCTGCTGGGTGGCGAACCCTTCCACCCCAACAATCAGAAGACGGTGCTGGAACTGGTCAAGCAGGTCCGACAGCAGTATCCCCAGAAGGATATCTGGTGCTACACCGGCTACCTCTTTGAGGATCTGGCTGCTGGAAAGGTGGGGGACTATGGCCGTGCTCTGTTGGAACAGCTGGATGTGCTGGTGGACGGTCCCTTTGTCATCGCCCAGAAAAATCTGAGCCTGCGCTTCCGTGGCTCCTCCAACCAGCGTATTTTGGAGGTTCAGCCCTCTTTGGAGCGGGGCGAACCGGCGCTGTGGGACGAGGCCAGTGTGGAATAAGAAAATCCCGTGCTTCCTTTGGTAAGGAAGCACGGGACTTTTTGTGCTTATGATTTGGAAATCTCTGGGTGGGCACCCTCTGCCTCCACATGGGAGTTGGCACGTACCAGAGCAAAGGCTTTTTTGCGTACGATCAGGAAGAAAATAATGTGTACCGCGCCGGTCACAATCCAGGAGATGGGATAGGAAATATACAGATTTTCCGGGGTGCGGTCCACCTGGAAGATGGTGAAGATCCAGACAATACGAAGGCCGCAGGCGCCGATGAGGGAGACAATCATGGGGCCTACCGAGTAGCCAAGGCCGCGCAGGCTGCCTACCATGGTGTCCATGATACCGCACAGAGCGTAGGTTCGGGCGATGTAGCCAAGACGGATGATGCCCTGCTGGATGACGTCCTCCTCGCCAGGGGCATAAATGCTTACCAGAGGATGGCCAAACAGATAGGCAAGGTTGCCCAGTACCACACCGGTGATGATCACGAAGGTCTGGCAGTAGATGAGAGATTTATCCACACGCTTACATTCGCCGGCGCCGTAGTTCTGTCCCGTGAAGGTGAGATTGGTCTGATAGAAGGCGTTCATGGCCTGGTAGACGAAGTTTTCAATGTTGGCGGAGGCGGCGGAGCCAGCTACTACCGTGGAGCCGAAGGAGTTGATGGAAGACTGGATAAGCACATTGGACAGGGAGAAGACGATACCCTGGAAACCGGCAGGCAGGCCAATTTCCATGATCTGTCCTAGAATGTGCCGGTCGATGTGCATATCCCGCAGGTTCAGGCGCAGGGGGCCGTCCTCGTGGGTGAGGCACATCAGGACCAGACCGGCCGAGATGTACTGAGAGATGGTCGTGGCCATCGCTACGCCAGCCACGCCCATGCCCATCAGGATAACCGACACCAGATTCAGTACCACATTCACCACGCCGGCAATGATCAGGTAGAACAAAGGACGCTGGGTATCGCCCTGGGCGCGAAGAATAGCTGCGCCGAAGTTGTAGGCCATAGTGGCGGGCATACCCAAAAAGTAGATGCGCAGATAGAGAGTGGACAGGTTGATTACGTCCTCGGGAGAGGACATCCATACCAGAAGCTGATGGGACATGATGGCACCGAATACCGCCAGCACCGCGCCGCTGACCAGAGCCATGAGAATGGAGGTATGTACCGCTTTGCTTACCATGTCATGGCGCTTACCGCCCAGATTTCGGGCCACTACTACGTTGGTACCAACCGACAGGCCCACAAACAGGGCGATGAGCAGGTTGATCAGGGAGGTAGTGGAGCCTACGGCGGCCAGTGACTCCTTGCCTGCAAACCGACCGACCACGATGACGTCTGCGGCATTAAACAGGAGCTGGAGGATACTGGATGCCATCAAGGGAATGGCAAACTTTAAAATCTTATCCGCAAGTGATCCATGGCACATATCCATCTGGTGGCGCGGTTTGCCTAACATGGAGCGATCGACCTTTCTTCCTGTCTTCACGTTGCCAGCTGGTGCTTTTTTGGATGGTTTGCCTATATTATAACACGCTGAGCCGGGGTATGTGAAGAGAATTTCACAAAAATAGCAGGCCGGAAGAAACTCTGAATATACCAGGTTTCTTCCCGACCAGACAAGAGTAAATCATACAACAAATATTTCCTGGAATCAATAGCAAAACAAACAGGCATGGAGAGGAAAACGTCCTCTTACCATGCCTGTTTTTGTATACGTGTGCCAAATTCAGGTGGGGACAGGGCTGGATTGTGCGATGACCAGCAAGTCACCAGACAAAATAACCGTGTCTCCGCCCGGAATGATGGTATCCAGTCCACGCTTGATGAGAATGACCAGCGTGTGGTTTGGAAGATTGAGATCACGCAGCTGTTTCCCCTGCCAGCGGTGGCCGCGTTCCACGGCCACTTCCTGAAGGGACAACTGCTCCCGGTCCTCAAAACCTCGTGCGGCGATGACCAGCAGATCTCCCGCCTGAAGCAGCGTATCGCCCTGAGGGACAATGGTTTGCCCGGACCGGGCGATCATAACGACCAGCAGATCATTGGGCAGCAGAAGATCCTTCAAGGTCTGGCCGGTCCAGGGGTGAGACTGGTCCAGATGCACTTTGATAAAGTCAATGCTGCTCTCTTCCTGGTAGTCATTGAAGGTTTTGCCTACATCACCGGTGTGGTCGATCATGGACAGCCGGGCAGATATCCAGGGCAGTAGGGTACCCTGAATGGAAATGGACAGCAGAACGATGCAGAACACCAGGTTGAACAGGTGATAATGGGTAGAAGCGCCGCCCAGCACTGCCATAATGGCAAACACGATAGAGGCTACACCGCGCAGACCCGCCCAGGATACCACACCGATCTGCCCCAAAGAGGGGCGGAAGGGGAGCAGCAGCAGACCCACTACGGCAGGACGGGCAATGAGGGTGAGAAAGGCGGTGATGGCCAGAGCAGGAAGAAGTACAGCGGGCAGTTCCACTGGGGTGACCAGCAGGCCTAGCAGGAAGAAGATAAGTACCTGACACACATGAGTGATCACATCAAAGAAGTGGACCATGTACCGCTTCTGGGGCAGGCTGCACCGGCCCAGCCAAATACCGCACAGGTAGACGCTGAGGTAACCGTTTCCGCCAAGCACAGAGGGCAAAGCGTAAGCGGTGATGACCATAGAAAAGATGAAGATGGTCTGGTTCTGATCCGACTGGAATGTGCCTCGTCCTAAAATCCAGGCAGACAGCCGACCAAGCAGCAGGCCTCCTGCGGCACCCAAAGCGATCTGCTGGAGCAGCAGAAGAGGAACTGAGATTTCCTGCCTGGTGAGGACAGCTACCGCGACGGAGGTGAGCATATAGGAGATGGGGTCGTTGGAACCAGATTCGAGCTCCAAAAGAGAGTCGGTATGCTCTTTTAGAGCTAACTTTTTAGTGCGCAGGATATTGAACACCGAGGCCGCGTCAGTGGAGGAGATCACCGAGCCGATAAGCAGGCTCTCTGCCCAGGACAGATGGAACACCAAATGGACAAAGACCGCCACACTGCCGGCGGTACAGGCCACGCCCAGGGTGGACAGGACGACGGATTGCACTGCCACCGGGCGGGCAGCAGTCAGATTCGTGCCGAAGCCGCCGTAAAACATAATAAAGATCAGACTGACAGAACAGATGGTGTTGACTGCCGCATAATCGTCAAACTGGATGTGCAGAAGGCCGTTTTCTCCAAAACACATACCCAGGGCAATAAAGACGAGAAGGGAGGGGACGGCTAGTTTTTCCACCCAGCGGTTCATTAGAATACAAATCAGGATAACGGTACCAACCAGCAAAAGAACGTGATCCATTATCTACCTCCTTAAAATGCAATAATATAACTATTATAGCATGGAAACAGGAGAAAAGACGAAAAGATCGTGGAAATACTGTTAAAAAAGTATAAAGAGGAGCGCTTTGCGCTCCTCTTTACAGTGGCAGAAATTGAAATAATCAGGGGGTGACTGCCCAAACCCGGGCGGGCAGACCGGTAGCGCCGGTAATGCGGGGGAAGGACACCATCACCACCGCGCCGGCAGGGGCTACCTGATCCAGATTGCACAGCAGCTCCACCTGTACCTTGCCATGGCTGAGCACATACCGCTCGCAGGCCAGGTCGCCGGCCTGAGCAGCCAGGGCGGAGGCGTCGGTGTCAATGGTTTCATGGCCGTTGGCAGCGGCGGAGCGGGTCTCATAGATATACTTCAGGGCATCCATGGACCAACCGGGGGTGTGCTCGCCGCCCTCGGCGCCAAAGTTGGACAGGGCATCCATGCTGGGCCAGCGCTTGCTCCAGTCAGTGCGCAGGGCCACAAAAGCGCCCTCGGGGATGGGACCGTACTTGGTCTCATAGTCCAGAATATCCTGGACAGTTACCGCATAGTGCACATCCTGGGCCACCTTGTCGGACACGTCAATGACGCACAGAGGGAAGACCAGCTGCTCCACGCCGTAGGCCTCGGAGGAGACGCCTTCTTTGTCAAAGTGGCTGGGGAAGTCGATGTGGGTGCCGAACTGACCGGGGAAGCAGAAGGTCTGGATGAGACAATCCAGCATGGGGTTGCCCCAGTCATACACGGTCTTGCACAGCTCCACCGAGCCCTCGGGAATTCCAGCCCAGAAGGGACTGTCGTTGTCCAGGGGGTGAGAGAGCTCTACCCACTTGTACTCTTTGGCCCGCTTCAGGCCTTCCCAAAGTTCGTACATAAACAACACTCCTTTATATATAATGGAAATAGGATAAACAAAGGACATCGGTCCGGGATCAGTTTGCCCGGACCAGGAGCAGGACTGTCTCCACGTGAGCGGTGCGGGGGAAGAGGTCCACGGCCTGGACCTTGACTGCCCGGTAGCCCAGTTCCTCCAGACGCTTGGCGTCCCGGGCCAAAGTGGCCGGGTCGCAGGAGACATAGACGATACGTTCCGGGGCCATGGAGGCCAGAATGGCGGGTACCTCCGGTGCTAATCCCTTCCGGGGTGGGTCCACGCAGATGACTTGGGGACGCACACCCTCCCGGGCAAGCTGAGCGGCCACTGATCCCGCGTCGCCGCAGAAGAAACGGGTATTATTCACCTTGTTGCGTGCAGCATTGGCCTTAGCGTCCTCAATGGCCTGGGGGACGATCTCAGCCCCAATGACCTGCCCCGCCGTCTGGGCCAAAGCCAGAGAGATGGTGCCGATGCCGCAGTACAGGTCCAGCACGGTCTCTTGTCCAGTGAGGGAGGCAAAATCCACCGCCTGGGTATAGAGCCGCTGAGTCTGAGCCCAGTTGATCTGGAAAAAGGAGGGGACGGACAGCCGGAAGGTCATACCGCACAGGGTCTCCTCCAGGAAATCCTGGCCCCACAAAGTGCGGTACTCAGGACCTAAAATTACGTTGGTATCCGCCTGATTGATGTTGAGAACCAGACCAATGAGTCCCGGTTCCACTTTGCACAGAGCCTCCACCAATTCGGAAACCTGGGGCAGCTTTTTCCCGTTGGCAACCACACAGCACAAAGACTGTCCCGCCTGGTTGGTGCGCACATAGAGGTGACGGATCAGTCCCTGACAGGTGCTCTCGTCATAGGCAGGCACCGACCACTGTTCCATCCAGGCCTTGAAGGCCTCTCGCAGCCGGGTCACCGCCAGAGGCTGGAGGGGGCAGTCCTTCACATCCAGCACGTCATGGCTCCGGGGACGGAAGTAGCCGATGGACAGGCCCTGCTTTCCCTGGGCCACGGGCAGCTGCACCTTGTTGCGGTAGCGCAGGGGATCTTCCGCCCCAAGCACCGGAGGCAGCTCCAAATCCAGGCCGCCCAGCCGCCGCAGAGCGTCATTGACCCGGTCCCACTTGGCCGTCAACTCCTCCTCGTAGGTCATGTGACGGTATTGGCAGCCGCCGCACTTGCCGCTGATGGGGCAGTCGGGCTCCACACGAGCGGGGGAGGGGGTGAGCAGCTCCACGCCACGGCCCCAGGCGATGTTCTTTTGTACCTTTAACAGCTGAACCTTCCAGTCCTCTCCCCGGATGGTGCCGGGAATAAAGACCACCCGGCCATCCAGCCGGGCCACACCGAAGCCCTGGGCGGTGTAGCTGTCGATGTGCAGATCATGCAGTGAATTTTTCTTCCAGTCGGCCATGAGGCGCCTCCCACATGTTTGTTTTCCCCCATCATACCATGTCTGCCCCCGCTGCGTAAAGATAAAAAACCCCGCCGGTTTTGCACCGGCGGGGCAGAAGGTGTGGAAAAATCACATGGCGCTGTGGAAGGTGCGCTGGATGACCTCCAGCTGCTGCTCCCGGCTGAGGCGGTTGAAGTTCACCGCATAGCCAGAGACACGGATGGTGAGGCTGGGATACTTCTCGGGGTGATCCATGGCGTCCAGCAGAGTTTCCCGGTGCAGGACGTTCACATTCAGGTGGTGGGCTCCCTGGACAAAGTAGCCGTCCAGAATAGCCACCAGATTGGCACGGCGCTGGTCCTCGTCCTTCCCCAGAGCCTCGGGGACGATGGAGAAGGTGTTGGACACGCCGTCCTGACACACAGCACGGTAGGGGATCTTGGCCACCGAGTTGAGGGAGGCCAGAGCGCCGTTCACGTCACGGACGTGCATGGGGTTGGCGCCGGGAGCGAAGGGCTCACCCGCCTTGCGGCCGTCGGGGGTGGCGCCGGTCTTCTTGCCGTACATCACGTTGGAAGTGATGGTGAGGGCGGAGAGGGTGTGGATGGCATTGCGGTACAGGGGGTGCTTTTTCAGCTCGGCGGAGAAGTAGGAGACGATCTCCACGGCGATGTCATCCACCCGGTCGTCGTCGTTGCCGTACTTGGGGAAGTCACCTTCAATTGTGAAGTCCACGGCTACGCCCTGCTCGTTGCGGATGGGGCGCACCTTGGCAAACTTAATGGCGGACAGGGAGTCGGCGGCGATGGACAGGCCGGCCACGCCGAAGGCGGCCAGCCGCTCTACCAGAGTGTCATGAAGAGCCATCTGGCTGCTCTCGTAGGCGTACTTGTCGTGCATATAGTGGATGATGTTGATGGTGTCCACGTAGAGCTCAGCCACATAGGCCAGTACCTTTTTATAATTGGCCAGCACCTTGGGGTAGTCCAGCACTTCGTCCATGTCGTGCTCGATGCCGGGGACGATAACGCCGCCTTTTTTCTCATCCACGCCGCCGTTGATGGCGTACAGCAGGCTCTTGGCCAGGTTGGCCCGGGCGCCGAAGAACTGCATCTGCTTGCCCACCGCCATGGCGGAAACACAGCAGGCGATGCAGTAGTCGTCGCCGTACATGGGGCGCATCAACTCGTCGCTCTCGTACTGGATGGAGTCGGTGGCAATACTCATCTTGGAGCAGTAGTCCTTAAAGCCCTGAGGCAGATCCTTGCTCCAGAGGACGGTGAGGTTGGGCTCGGGGGCAGTGCCCAGGTTGGTAAGGGTGTGGAGCATCCGGAAGGAGTTCTTGGTGACCAGAGTGCGGCCGTCGATGCCCATGCCGCCGATGGACTCGGTGACCCAGGTGGGGTCGCCGCCGAAGAGCTCGTTATACTCGGGGGTGCGCAGGTGACGCACCAGGCGCAGCTTGATGACAAACTGGTCGATGAGCTCCTGGGCGCCCTGCTCGTCCAGCAGACCGTTGTCCAGGTCGCGCTGGATGTAGATATCCAAGAAGGTGGACACACGGCCCAGGGAGGTGGCGGCGCCGTTATTTTCCTTGATACCGGCCAGGTAGGCCATGTACAGGTTCTGCACCGCCTCATGGGCGTTTTCGGCGGGGCGGGTGATGTCGCAGCCGTACTTGGCGGCCATGGAGGCCATCTCACGAAGAGCGCGGATCTGCATCTGGACCTCTTCGCGCAGGCGGATGCGCTCGTCGGTCATGGGGCCGTCCAGCATGTCCAGATCCTTCTGCTTCTCTTCAATAAGGAAGTCGGTGCCGTACAGGGGGACGCGGCGGTAGTCGCCCACGATGCGGCCGCGGCCATAGGCGTCGGGCAGGCCGGTGAGCAGACCGGCGTGGCGGGCGTCCCGGGTACGCTTGGGATAGGCGTCAAAGACGCCCTCGTTGTGGGTCTTGCGGTATTCGCTGAAGTGAGCGGAAATTTCGGGATCCAGCTGGTAGCCGTACTGCTCCAGGGCGGACTTGGCCATGCGGGTGCCGCCGTAGAGATTGACGATCCGCTTGAGGGGGGCGTCCGTCTGAAGCCCTACGATGACCTCGTTTTCCTTGTCGATATAGCCGGGGGCGAAATTGTCAATGCCGCTGACGATATGGGTTTCCACATCCAGAATTCCCTGGTGAAGCTCCTGGAGGAGCAGTTCCTCGCACTGCTTCCAGACTTTTTTCGTGCGCTCAGTGGGGCCGGTCAGGAAGCCCTCGTCCCCGGTATAGGGCGTGAGGTTTTTTTGAATAAAGGAGCGCACATCCACTGTTCTCTGCCACTGTCCCCCGCGAAACCCTTCCCACTGGGGTGCCTGCTTGCAATCCATAGTCAGTTCCTCCTCATTGATCTTTTGTTTTATCATTTCGTTCATTTCAATTTGCCGGCACTGGAAGAAACATCAAAGGCAGCGGTTCCACTGGGCGAACCACTCCTGTTCCAGTGCGGCACAGCGGTCCTTGTCCATCTCCGGCACACCGGAGAGGGAATAGGGACGGCCAAGCGCGGCATACTTGCGCACGCCCAACGTGTGGTAGGGGAGCAGTTCCACCCGCTCCACCCGGGGAAGTGTCTTAATATAATCCCGGAGTGCGGCCATGTGGGCACCGGAGTCCGTCAGGCCGGGGACCACGACGTGCCGCACCCACATGGGGACATCCGCCCGGCGCACGGCTTCCACGAAGTCCTGGGGCCGCCGGATGTCACCGCCGGTGAGGGCGTGATAGCTGTTCGGATCTTCATGCTTGACGTCAAACAGCACAAGGTCGGTGTGGGCCAGAATTTCTTGATAATTGCCGCACCCGGCTCCGGCGGTATCCAGGCAGGTGTGAATGCCGTTTTCCTGGAGCCTCCGCAGCATCTCGGCAAGAAATTCCGGCTGCATCAGCGGCTCTCCGCCGGAGAAGGTCACGCCGCCTCCTCTTGCAAAATAGGGGCGGAAGCGCAGCAGCCGCCTTGTCAGTTCTTCGGCGGTGATTTCGGTGCCGCCGGTCATGGGCTGTGTGTCAGGATTGTGACAATAGCGGCAGCGCAGCGGGCAGCCCTGCAGAAACACAACCGCCCGAACGCCCGGGCCATCTACCAGACCCATGGATTCCAGGGAATGAATTGTTCCGGTCAAAGAAGTCTCCCTTCTGCCCGGGCATAAAAAAATACCGTCCGGGCTGCAATGTGCGCCCAGACGGTCGGCATTTTCAGAATCATACTCCATGTGGTCTCCCACTTCCGTCAGTCATATGATCTGAATTCAACATACAACAACGGCGGAAGGAAAGTCAACAGGGGAAAGAAAAGGTAATACCATTTTCTCTGTTTTGACAGAATTTATAGACATTTTGCGGCGGTTGTTGTGCGGATTGGGGAGGAATTTGAAGGAAAAGACGCCGGTTTTGTGAAAGGTCAACCGCCCAATGTGACATCTTGCTTTTGATACCACTCCAGTGCCTGAAAAAAATCCTCAGGCTGAAAATCAGGCCATAGCCGGTCTACAACAAAGAAGTCGGCGTAGACGGACTGGACAGGCAAAAAGCCGGATAGCCGGCGCATTCCGCCCCAACGGATTACCAAGTCAACGCGTGAAATGTCATGGGAATGGAGCTGGCTGCAGATTTTCGGACGATTCTGGCCGGGGGAATGCAACTTGGCAAGATCCCACTCCCATCCATAATTAACAAGGAAATTGACACGAATGCCGCCGCCGTTTAGGTCCGTTCGAGTTGTGTAAGGCAGCAGCTCCTTGGGAAATGTAGGTGCATCTTTATCACCGACTACAAGGAGTGAAACGGGGTCAGAGGCAATGAGATTCACAGCCTCAACACATGCTGAAGAAAAGGCCTGGACTTGCTCCGGAGGCCGTCCGCAGTTATCGGTTGTGAATCCATAATAAGTGATTTCCTGGACTCCGGCGTTTCTTGCCAGTCTCAATAAGTCCAGCCCCGGTGTTAAACCATGTGCGTAGCCGTCCTTTTTTTGTAATCCTGCGCGTTTGGCCCAGCGTCTGTTTCCATCTGGAATAATTCCAATGTGCTTTGGAATTCGCATACGATCACCTTCTTTCGGTTTAGTATTTGCGTTCCATAGGAAAATGATACATTCCAAGATGAAATTGACGGGCCTTGAAAATTCTGCTGATGAAGCAAGGATATTGTTTCTCTATCATGCATGGTGTGCTTTTAGGAAGAAAGCAAGCAGGAGCAAGAGAAAATCATTTCTCTTGCTCCTTGCGGATTGCTGCTGATAGAAATGGAAAATCCAACTGTAGTCCCGACTCGGATCATGTGACTTGGCAAGCCCTCGATGTTCAGTGCAGTATGAAAGCTTTTTTAAAGCAGCCAGTTATGGAAGAGCGTATTTGAAGCTCGGCACGGGGTATTTAGGCGGGGAAGCAGAGGCACAAGCGTATTGCGGCAAAAAAGCCGAAGCAGGCAGTATCAAGCTTGCTTCGATAAGGGTTCTGTAATAAACAAAATCGAAGTGGCGGGATTTGAATTCCACACCCGAAAGAATTCAGCCCTGTTTTCAGGGTTTATTTTTTCTCAAAATACCACCAAGAAGCCCTTTTCGACTCCTTTTTTTGCCGGTTTGTTATGACCGCCCTTGGTTCCACGTTGCGCCTTAAGGGAAACTCAAGGGAGAAATATTGCCAAGGAGGAGAAAGAACATGTCGGTCCAGAATCAAAATCCGGGTCTTGTAGATCCGATGTATGCGCTGCGGGAACCGGTTCCGTATCCGCAGCAGGGAACGCCGCAGTATGAAGTCTGTCCGGTTGTTCCGTACACGCCTGATTACCAGCTTATGCAGGTGCTTCAAAATGCACAGACAGAAAATGGGCGCCTGAAGGAGCAGCTGAAGCAAAAAATTTTAAAGGAGGAAGCGTTCAACCACATCATCAAAATGCATGGGAATGCCTATTTCGTCAATTTGGCAAGCGGCCGGTTTGCGCAGGCGACGGAGTTCGTTTTTCGGAGTGTGGCCAAAATCATCTATGACCCGCTCTACGGGCGCAAACCGCAGTTACAGGTTGCGGTAAGCTCCCGGGATGAGCCGGGGCTGATTGACTGGGAGGACTTCTTGAACGATAAGAAGTGGATGGCGTTTCTGGAACAACTCAGTCACTCGGAGATCAAGACGTATCGCTCCGTAAAGCGGGTGGCCCTGCTGCTGCGGAGCGAGGCCAATACGATCATGACGCAGACCATGGTTCCGTATCTGGCCGGTTGGCGTGAGATGGATGGCAGCCGTCTCTATTACACCTTTTCTGATTTTCGGACCAGCGCCAGAAATGGCACGCCGGAATTGTATACAAGTGCCTGCAAAGACCTTCCGGCCAATGCAAAGGCTGCGGCAGAACGGTTTGTGCATCGCTTTGCCCCAATGCAGAATCAGTCGCTGCGCTCCTTTTGCATGATCTGGATGCACATGTCATTTCTCCAGACGCTCCTTTTGGAGCAGGGCATCCATCTGACCAAGATCCCGGTGATTCAAACGGAAAATCCGACGGTGCAGGCTTACCTGCGCAGCGTATTCACCGTTTCACCGACTGGTGTACTGAATACGAATGTGTCCCCTGAGGAGTTTTCACGGGCACTTCTTTCCTGTAAGGACCAGCCGAGTGTGATTTTACCGGCGAAATTCGGGAAGAATGCCACCGAAAATATGAGGATGCTGGATCAGGTGATATCCAGCGGAACCGTGATCTTAAAAAAGAGAGCGGCCATATTGGGTCAGTGTTCTCTTGGGACACTGCCGGTGCTGCTTTCCGATGGAGACAGTATCATTTGCTCTTATGGAATCCCGATTGCGGCGGAAGCAAGGTACTTTGATCTGCATTCGTGTGCGGCCGCCGCAGTAGAGATGTCTTCCATGGCGGACTACTGGACTGTATTTCTGGCGTACACCCACCGGCACCTGGAGGAGTTGAACTGCTCACTAAAAGAGCGGATGGCCGAAGCTCTTTCCGATTCCTCAGACCGCGAATATACCGCAGAGCACGCCCAGGTATTGGGTGCAATGTGGGGCGTTGCAGAGTTCATGCGGGCGTTTATCCGGGAGATATCCCTGGATGCGGCTGCAATTTTGGATGATCGCTGGCTGGAGGATACGATTTCCTGGCTGGAGGAGGGTGACGCCCAGTACACGGCGCCTGGAGGACTGGCGGACGCCTTTTTTGCCACCGCGAGACAGGCGATCTGCCAGCGCAGATTTCCGTGCTATCGGGTGGGACAGATTTTGCCTTCCATTCCTCGGGGTGCCATTTACTTAAATGGGGAGGAGATCTGCCTGGATAAATGCGCAATGGAGCAGATCTGCGAGACCGCTGGCCTTCAGATCAACGCTGTTAGGCGGGAGCTTGCTCAGCAGGAATATTTTATCGGAAAAGGGGTCAACAGTCAATCCTACCAGACCCGGATTTCCTTGCGCTGCGGGGGAGGGGAGCCTCGCTTGCTCCGCATCTACAAGTTCCGGCGGGATTGTTTCGAATATTTGGGAGAACCGCTGTTGTTTCAGGAGGTGTAAGGAATATGGACTTTACGATACAATTGGGGGCTTCCCGTATGGGAGCAGAGCTCATCTGGAGTGGAAGCTCCAATTCCCACCTGTATGCGTCTGGCCAGAGTGGCAGCGGAAAGAGCTGCTTCTTGAAGCACTGTGCTGCGCAGCTGCCCGGCCAGGGGGTGCGCTGCATTGTCTTCGACTATACGGGGGACTTGCATTCGTTCGGCGTGCCCTGTGACTGTGTGGATGTCAGGACGCAGGTGCGGATTGAGCCGTTCCGTCCGCTGTTTCTTGGAAGGGGATGCTTGGAGCAGCCGTATGATATTGCGGCACGGGCAGCTGAGACGATCCTGAGTATCGGCGGTGTGCGGGGCGGTTTGCAGAGAGTCTGTCTGCGGAACGCCCTGACCGCGTATATCAACCAGGGGAATGCGCAGCTTGGGGTTTCGGGCCTGATCGCGCAGATCCGGAATGATCCAAAGCTCGCCCAAACCATGGCTCCTACGCTGCTGCGCCTGCAGGATCTGGACAACCTGCTGTCAGCTGCCTCACAGAACTTTTCCTGGGCACTTGACCAGCCCGGAATTACCGTGCTGCGGTTTGATGCGCTTCCGAATCTCTCTTCACAGACCATGATGACGCAGTTTTTGCTCTTTGATCTGTGGTCAGAGAAACTCAGTCGGAGTGAGTCCGGCTGCCCGGTTGTCGTGGTGCTGGATGAGTGTCAGCGCTTTCGGTTTATGGAAGACAGCATTTTCACGCGCATTTTGCGGGAAGGGAGGAAGTACCATATTTCCGGCTGGTTTGCTTCCCAGTGGATCCAAGACAAAGGAACGGCGGAAGCACTGAATCAGGCAGCGCTGCAGGCATACTTTTATCCTGGACATGATCGGGTCAATGTCCTCGCCAAGCGGCTTGCCCATGGAACACCTTACGCGGAGGACTATAAAATGCTGCTTCGTGAACTGAAGATCGGTGAATTTTTGTATATCGACACTGGCGGAAGGCCGATTGTGAATTGTGTCCCCAGGAGGGAGGAGAAAGAAGTGCTGGGTGATTTGCTAAAATAGAGAGTCTACTGCTCGCAAAGTGCATTCCAGACCTGCTTTTTGCACCGGCCGAGACTCTTTTAGCAATACTCTCGGCAAAAAGCAATGCCCCGGCAGGATCACCTGCCGGGGCAAATTATTTTTTAAAATGAAATAACAATACGGTAAAGAGATGTGTGACACAAAGCATATCTCTTGTGGACGCTTTCTTCCCTGTGAACAGAATCTCAAGCAGATGATTTCGCAGTGGTTGATGTGTCCTAAGAGATGCCGTCTTATATACTACCAAATATATATGCTCAAATTTATGTTATGACGATTGAAATAAAACATCATGAAAAGGAGGAACTCCGATGAATGATAATAAATCCAACAACAGAACGAAAACGATCAAAGCTCGCCTCTCCGAGTCAGAATACCAGGCGATTTCAGAACAGAGACAGGCCAGTGGTCTGAATGAGAGTGAATTTGTACGCCGCGCACTTTTGGGAGTCAGGATCTCCGGGAGCGGAGCGGGGAATCAAAAGGCCATGGTACATATCTGCGAACTCCATACGCTTTTAAATCAGGCGCAAGCATGTGTAGACAGTGCGATCCTGGATGAAATTCAAGAGGAGGTTTCTGCATTATGCCGGTGCTTATCATGATGAATAAACCCTACAACGATGGGGAAGCGTTGGAGACGGTGGTGCATTATATCCTCCGGGCGGGAAGCGGATATTGCGGCGGATATGGAGTGGATCTCAATTATCCAGTCCAGCAGATGCAGCAGGTTAAGGATTTGTGGGGGAAGGACCATGGCCGCCGGGTCCGCCATTTTATTTTATCTTTCAAAAGGTCCGAATCAATTGGGTATGACCAGGCCATGAAGCTGGGGTTTGAGATCTGCCGGTATTATGCTGACTATCAGTCGGTTTATGGCCTTCATCATGATACCGGTCATCTTCACCTTCATTTTGCTGTCAATACCGTCTCATATCGGGATGGAAAGATGTATGCAGGGGATGTATCAGACTGGCACAGCCTGCGGGGATACATCCAGGGACTCATGCCTCAGTGGTATGTGGACTTGAGGGTTTCGGACGGGACAAACAGCCGGGAAGAAGATCTGGAAGAATAGGAGATTTCCTCAGTGGTTTTTTCGGCCTTGCGGTTATATATAGGGGACGGCGGCGGATATAGTCCTCGGCCCATATGGCCCATATTGGGATGGACGAGATCCTGTGTAATGGCCCTGTAAATAATAGGGTTCCGCTCTTGCTGGATATTGGAATTCACAGTATACTAAACGTGATTATACGTGAATCAGGCGCTCGATAAAATGCAGAAGAACCGGCTTTTTATTTATGATTTATGAAATGCCAAGATAACGGAGAAGCGTGAAGAATGATGACAGAGAGAAAAGAAATCACATCCAGCGGATGGATTGCGCCTCGCAGCGGTGTCAATGACCGTGTCCCCTATGAGCATCAGAAAAAGGCTATGGAGTGTATGCACCGGATCAATGCCGATACGG
>ENA-UEYL01000809-UEYL01000809.1-human-gut-metagenome-genome-assembly--contig:-NODE-809-length-29908-cov-4.206631_pt1 | contig 29908 bp, 16 predicted proteins | sample MGYA00242941_ERZ507946 | MGnify/ENA primary metagenome ERZ507946 (study PRJEB26167, sample SAMN06115482) | human gut metagenome | host: Homo sapiens | place: China:Guizhou | collected 2015-03-11...
TTCGCATTACTCAAACAATTAAACAAGGTAGACTTTCCAACATTCGGCAGTCCGACAATACCACATTGTAAACCGCAACGGCGTGCTGTTCCCCCGCAAGATCAACGGCCGTTTCGCCATGCTGTCGCGTCCGAGCGACAACGGCCATACGGCTTTCGGCGACATCTTCTACTCGGAGTCGCCCGACATGGAGTTCTGGGGCCGCCACCGTCATGTGATGTCGCCCGCGGCCTTCGAGGTGTCGGCATGGCAGTGCATGAAGATCGGTGCGGGTCCCGTGCCCATCGAGACGAGCGAGGGCTGGCTGCTGCTCTACCACGGCGTGCTGCGCTCGTGCAACGGTTATGTCTATGCGTTCGGTTCGGCGCTGCTCGACCTCGACCAGCCGTGGAAGACGATCGCCCGCAGCGGCCCGTACCTGATTTCGCCGCGCGAGATTTACGAGCTGACGGGCGACGTTCCGAACGTCACGTTCCCCTGCGCGTCGCTCCATGACCCCGAAACGGGCCGGATCGCCGTCTATTACGGATGCGCCGACACCGTCACGGGCCTTGCCTTCGGTTATATCCCCGAAATCGTCAAGTTTACCAAGGAAAACAATATTCTCTGACGATGCTGCGACGAACGCTCTTAACTGCTGCGCTCGCCGCAGCCGTTTTCTGCGCACCGCTGCGTGCGCAGGAACCTGCCGACTGGGTCGATCCATTCGTCGGCACGACCAACTTCGGCACGACCAACCCCGGCGCGGTGTGTCCCAACGGCATGATGTCCGTGGTTCCCTTCAACGTGATGGGTTCCGACGAGAACGTCTACGATAAGGACGCCCGCTGGTGGTCCGCGCCCTATGAGTTCCACAACAAGTTCTTCACGGGCTTCGCCCATGTCACGCTGAGCGGCGTGGGGTGCCCCGAACTGGGATCGCTGCTGGTGATGCCGACCACGGGCGCGCTCGACGTCGATTACCGCAATTACGGCAGCAAGTACACCGGTGAAACCGCTTCTCCGGGCTACTATTCGAACCGGCTTTCGAAGTACGGCGTCCTTGCCGAAGTGACGGCCACGCCGCGCAGCTCGGCCGAACGCTACACCTTCCCGGCGGGCGAGAGCCATATCCTGCTCAATCTGGGCGAGGGCCTTACCAACGAATCGGGAGCTTGGGTGCGCCGCGTGAGCGATACCGAGGTCGAGGGCATGAAACTGCTCGGCACGTTCTGCTACAACCCGCAGGCGGTGTTCCCGATCTATTTCGTGATGCGCGTCTCGAAACGCCCCTCCGCCACGGGATTCTGGAAGAAACAGCCCCCCAAATACGGTGTCGAAGCCGAGTGGGACAAGGATGCCGGCAATTACAAGCTCTATACGCACTACGACCGTGAACTTGCGGGCGACGACGTTGGCGTGTGGTTCAGCTACGAAACGACGGAGGGCGAGCAGCTCGAAGTCCGCATGGGCGTTTCGTTCGTGTCGGTCGAGAATGCGCGCCTGAACCTCGAAGCCGAGCAGCAGGAGCGTTCGTTCGACGACATCCGTGCCGCGGCGCGCCGCTCGTGGAACGACGATCTGGGCCGCATCCGCGTCGAGGGCGGCACCGACGCGCAGAAGAAGGTTTTCTATACGGGACTCTATCATGCGCTGATCCATCCCAACGTGCTGAGCGACGTCAACGGTGAATACCCCGCGATGGAGAGCGCCGAAATCCGCACCGCCGAGGGCAACCGCTATACGGTTTTCTCGCTTTGGGACACCTACCGCAACCTGCATCAGCTGATGACGCTGGTCTATCCCGAACGCCAGTTGGAAATGGTGCGTTCGATGATCGGCATGTACAAGGAGTGGGGCTGGCTGCCGAAGTGGGAGCTTTACGGTCGCGAAACCTTCACCATGGAGGGCGACCCGGCCATCCCGGTGATCGTCGATACGTGGATGAAGGGCCTGCGCGATTTCGACATGGACGCCGCTTACGAGGCGATGCGCAAGTCGGCCACGACGCCCGGCTCGCAGAACAGGATGCGCCCCGACATCGATCCCTATGTCGAAAAGGGCTACGTGCCGCTGGGCTTCTACGCCCGCGACCTTTCGGGCGACAACTCCGTGTCGCACGCGCTGGAATACTATATCGCCGACCATGCCTTGTCGCTGCTGGCCGATTCGCTCGGCCGCAGGGAGGACGCGGCGCTGTTCCGGAACCGTTCGCTCGGCTATAAGAACTACTACAGCCCCGAATCGGGCACTTTCCGTCCGATCACCGGGGAGGGCGGTTTCCTGACGCCGTTCGATCCGCGGCAGGGCGAGAATTTCGAGCCGGTTCCCGGTTTCCACGAAGGTTCGGCATGGAACTATACGTTCTATGTCCCGCACGACGTCTACGGACTGTCGAAGCTGATGGGCGGCCGGCGCAAATTCATCGACAAGCTGCAAATGGTCTTCGACGAGGGGCTTTACGATCCCGCGAACGAACCCGACATCGCCTATCCCTACCTTTTCAGCTATTTCCGGGGCGAGGAGTGGCGTACGCAGCGCGAGGTGAACCGCCTGCTGGCCAAATACTTCACCACTGCGCCCGACGGCATTCCCGGCAACGACGATACCGGAACCATGTCGGCGTGGGCCGTCTTCTCGATGATGGGCTTCTATCCCGACTGTCCGGGCGAGCCGTATTACACGCTCACCTCGCCGGTTTTCGATCGGGTGACCGTTACGCTAGACAGGAAATACTATCCGGCCGGGGAACTTGTCATCGAGACGAAGCGTCCCGATTCCGGCGCGGTCTATATCCGCTCGATGACGCTCGGCGGCAAACCGCTGAAGCGATACCGCATCGGCCACGACGAGCTGCTGCGGGGCGGACGGCTGACTTTCGAACTTCAAAACCGCAAATAGATGAGACTCTTCCGCTGGATATTCGTTGTCTCGCTGCTGCTCGTCTCGTCCGGAGTCCGGGCGCAGACCCGGCTGACCCGCAACGGCAAACCTGCGGCCCGGATCGTCGTGGCGCAGCAAACTGCCGCCGATCTCACGGCTGCGCAGCTGCTGCAGCGATTCGTCCGCGAATCGACCGGTGCGACACTGCCCCTGCTGCATGACGTGACGCCCCGCAAGGGCGACATCCTGATCGGAGCTTCGGACACCGCGGGACTTGCCGAGGACGGCTTCCGCCTTCGCACGCAGGAAGGCGTGCTGCGTATCAGCAGCGGCGGCGACAAGGGGGCGGTTTACGGCGTCATGACGCTGCTGGAACGTTACTTGGGGCTGGATTATTTCGCCGCCGGGGTCTATGACCTCGACCGGAATCCGACCGTCACGCTTCCGGCGATGGACTTCGCCGAAAACCCGGCGTTCCGCTATCGCCAGAGTCAGGGCTACGGCATGGCGCAGGACTCCGTGTACCGGCTGGCCCTGCGTCTGGAGGAGCCGCGCGACATCTTTGCCGGAGGCCTGTGGGTGCACACCTTCAACAGCCTGCTTCCTGCGTCGGTCTACGGCGCGGAGCATCCCGAATACTACTCGTTCATCAACGGCGAACGCCGTCCGGGGCGCGCCAGCCAATGGTGTCTGACGAACGACGAGCTTTTCGAACTGGCGGCGGCGAAGGTCGATTCGATCTTCCGGGCCAACCCCGGCATGAACATCATTTCCATAAGCCAGAATGACAGCAATTTCACCTACTGCCGCTGCGAGGAGTGCGAGAAGGTCAACCAGTACGAGGGCGCGCCTTCGGGCAACTATATCCGCTTCCTGAACAAGCTGGCGGAGCGTTTCCCCGACAAGGAGTTTTCGACGCTGGCCTACCTCTTTACGATGCAGCCCCCGAAGCACGTGAAGCCGCTGCCCAACGTCAATATCATGCTGTGCGACATCGACTGCGACCGCGAAGTGCCCCTTACGGACAATGCGTCGGGCCGCGAGTTCATCGAAGCGATGGAGGGGTGGGCGGCCCTGTCGGACAATATCTTCGTGTGGGACTACGGCATCAATTTCGACAACATGGTCGCTCCGTTCCCCAACTTTCCGATCCTGAAACCCAATATCGGGCTTTTCCGGCGCAACCACGCCACGATGCATTTCTCGCAGATCGGCGGCTCGTACGGCGGCGATTTCTCGGAGATGCGCACCTATGTGGTCGCCAAGCTGATGTGGAATCCCGATCAGGATACCGATTCGCTCATGCTGCGTTTCATGCGCGGTTATTACGGACCCGCTGCGCCTTATATTTATCAGTACGAAAAACTGCTCGAAGGCGCATTGCTGGCGGGCGGCCAGCGGTTGTGGATATACGATTCTCCCGTCTCGCACAAGGACGGCATGCTCAACGCCGCCTGCCGCAAGCGTTACGGAGAGCTGTTCGACTGCGCCGAGCGGGCCGTGGCGGGGGATTCCGTCCTGCTGCGCCGCGTGCGCCTGACGCGTCTGCCGCTGATGTACTCCAACCTTGAAATCGCCCGCACGACGGCCGACAAGGACCTCGGCGCCGTGGTGAGCGAGCTGGACGCGTTCGAGAAATACGTGACCCAATTCGGCGTGAAAACGCTCAACGAGCGCAATAACAGTCCGCAGGAATATTGCCGGCTCTACCGCAAACGTTACCTTCCTGCGGAGAACTCCAATCTGGCGCTGGGCGCGCGGATCGTCTGGATCGACGCTCCTGCGGAGAAATACCGGGCGTCGGGCGAGAAGACCCTGACCGACGGTCTTTTCGGCGGCGCATCGTTCGTCGAGAGCTGGACGGGCTGGGAGGGCAAGGACGGCGCCTTCGTCGTCGATCTGGGCCGCGACACGACCTTCTCGACGGTCGAGACCGATTTCCTGCACCAGCTGGGCCAGTGGATTCTGCTGCCCCGTTCGGTGCGCTACTCCGTCTCGTTCGACAACGCGGACTGGACCCCGTTCGGGCAGGTGGAGTTCCCTGAGGACCAGTCGGTGCCCGTGAAGTTCGTTCCGGCTGCCGTCACGGCCGCACAGCCGGTGCTGGCCCGCTATGTCAAAGTCGAAATCGAAGGCGTCAAGACCTGTCCGCCGTGGCATTACGGCGTAGGCTGCCCCTGCTGGTTCTTCCTCGACGAAGTGACCGTAAAATAAAACGTTGCGAAAAATTTTAAACGATTGCATAATGAAACCCAAGCATCTTCTTTCCTTATCCGTTCTGCTGATCTCGGCCGCCTGTTCGCAGCCTGAGCAGAAGCCGCTGACGCAGTATGTCGACATGTATATCGGCACGGGCGGCCACGGCCATGTCTTCATGGGGGCCAACGTTCCGTTCGGCGCCGTGCAGCTCGGCCCCACCAGCATCCCGCAGTCGTGGGACTGGGTGTCGGGATACCACATTTCCGATACGACCGTCATCGGTTTCAGCCATACCCACCTCAACGGAACGGGTATCGGCGACCTGTTCGACGTCACGGTGATGCCCGTCGTGGGCGGGGTGACCTACGCCCGCGGCACGGAGGACGACCCGCAGTCGGGGCTTTGGTCCTATTTCAGCCGTAAGAACGAAAAAGCCCGTCCGGGCTATTACGCCACGCGGCTCGACCGCTACGGCGTCGATGTGGAGCTGACCGCCACCAAGCGCGTCGGGCTGCACAAATACACCTTCCCCGCGTCGCAGGAGGCTGCCGTGGTCTTCGACCTCGAAAACGGCGGCTGCTGGGACAAGGCCACCGAGACCGCATTCGTTTCCGACGGACTCCGGCTCAGCGGTTACCGCTATTCGACGGGCTGGGCCAAGGATCAGCGCGTTTACTTCACGGCCGAATTCTCGAAGCCGGTGAAGAATATCTCCTATCCCGATGCGTCGGAGACGGTTCCGGAGGAGGGCGACGTTACGGTCAAGGGCCGTTACGCCCGCGTGGAGTTCGATACGACCGACGGCGAGCCGCTTTATATGAAAGTGGCGATTTCGCCCGTGAGCATCGAGAACGCCAAGCTCAACATGCAGGCGGAACTTCCCGGCTGGGACTTCGCCGCCACGGTCAGGGCGACCAGCCGCAAATGGGAACGCGAGCTGGGCAAAGTCGCGGTCAAAGGTTCGGACGATGCGGCCCGCCGTATCCTCTACACCGGGCTTTACCACGCTTTTCTCCAACCCAACCTCTTCAACGACTGCGACGGAGCATACCGCGGCGCCGACGGCAAAAACCACGAGGACCCCGGACACGAGACCTACACCGTATTCTCGTTATGGGACACCTACCGCGCCGCGCATCCGCTCTACACGCTGCTACAGCCCGAACGCGTACCCGACATGGTCAATACGATGCTCGACATTTACGACGAGCAGGGTTATCTCCCCGTCTGGCACCTGTACGGCTCCGACACCCGCGAAATGATCGGCATCCAGTCGGTTCCGGTCGTCGCCGACGCCGTTATGAAAGGATTTCCGGGCATTGATTACGACCGCGCCTTCGAAGCCATGAAGCGGTCGATGCTGAGCGACTACAAGGGACTCGCATGGCTCCGCACGCAGGATTACATCCCGTCCGACAAGGAGGGCGAATCGGTCGCCAAAGGGCTGGAATATGCGCTGGCGGACGGCAGCATCGCCCTTGCGGCCGAAAAGCTGGGCTGCGAAGAGGATGCCCGCCTGTTCGGCAGGCGCGCCCGATTCTACACAAGTTACTGGGACCCCGAAACCCGATTTTTCCGCGGCCGCAACCTCGACGGATCGTTCCGCGAACCGTTCGACCCGTTCCACTCGACCCACCGCAACGACGACTACTGCGAGGGTACGGGGTGGCAGTACATCTGGCTGGTGCCGCACGACGTCCGGGGGCTGATTTCACTTTTCGGCAGCGAAGAGGCGTTCACGGAGAAACTCGACCGGCTCTTCACCGTCGAGGGCGACATGGGCGAACAAGCGTCGGGCGACATATCGGGCCTGATCGGCCAGTACGCCCACGGCAACGAACCGGGACACCACACCGTCTACCTTTACGCATACGCCGGACAGCAGTGGAAAACCGCCCGCATGGTGCGCCGCATACTCAACGAAATGTACACCGACCGGCCCAACGGACTGGCGGGCAACGAAGACTGCGGCCAGATGTCGTCGTGGTACGTACTTTCGGCGATGGGATTCTACCCGGTGAATCCTTCGCTGGGAATCTACGTCCTCGGCAGTTCCAAATTCTCGGAAATGACCATCCGGACGGAAAACGGCAAAAAATTCACGGTAAAGGCCGAAGGCAATTCGGAACGCAACATCTATATCCAGTCGGCGGAACTCAACGGCAAACCCTATCCGTACGCCTACATCCGCCATAGCGACATCGTAAAGGGCGGAACGCTGCGCCTGACAATGGGTCCGCAACCGAACAGGGAGTTCGGCGCCGCTCCGGAACACCGTCCCTTCGAACGTTAAATTACAGATAACCCGACCAACAAACCGACCATGAAAACCCTACACCAGAATCTTTCGTTTCCGGCGCTGGCCCTGCTGCTGGGCGCCTGTTCTCAGCCGGAAGCCCAAATAAACATCGACGCGGCACAGCGCGGCGCAGAGGTTCCCTCATCCCTGTACGGCATCTTCTTCGAAGAGATCAACCACGCGGGCGACGGCGGACTCTACGCCGAGCTGATTCAGAACCGCGGATTCGAAGACAGCTCCGTACCCGAAGGCTACCGGATCGAAGGCGATAAAATCTATCCGCCCGCCGTCTGCAATCACCTTACCGGCTCGAAGCCCCATCCCGATCTGGCATTTCGCTGGACAACGGACGAAATACCCGCATGGTCGCTCGAACAGTTGGCAGGCGAAGGCGCGACCATGCAACTCACGACCGAATATCCGCTCAACAGCGCGACTCCGACGGCGCTGAAGGTCACGCTTCCCGTTCAGGGACGCGTCGCGCTCTCCAATACCGGATTCTGGGGCATCAACATCGAAAAGAACAAAAGCTATTTCCTGCGTTTCAACACCTCGAACGGCAACCGGTTCGACGGCAAAGCCACCATCAAACTCGTCGGCGCCGACGACACGGAACTCTGCAACCGGCCGCTGGCCCTCGACCCTGACAAATCTTGGTGTCAGTATTCGGGCGAACTCGTAGCTGCCGGCACTGACCACAACGCCCGCTTCGTCATCGAACTCGAAGGCAAGGGAACGCTGCTGCTCGATTACGTTTCGCTCTTCCCGGCCGAGACGTTCCGCAACCGCGAAAACGGACTGCGCAAGGATATCGCCGAGACGCTCGAAGCCATGCGTCCGGCATTCGTCCGCTGGCCGGGCGGCTGCGTGGTGGAGGGCATCACCCTTTCGAACCGCATCAAATGGAAGGAAACCATCGGCGATCCGGCCACCCGTCCGGGTGTTTACGACACTTGGGGCTATCGTACCACGATGGGCTTCGGCTACCACGAATTCTTGCAGTTCTGCGAGGACATCGGTGCCGACGGCATGTTCGTCTGCAACGTGGGACTGGGCTGTCAGGGCCGCGCGGGCGACGCATGTCCGGAAGAGGAGGTGGACTTCTTCATCAACGACGCACTCGACGCCATCGACTACGCATTGGGCGACGGCACGACCGCGTGGAGCCGCAAACGCGTCGAGAACGGTCATCCCGAACCTTTCCCGCTGAAATACGTCGAAATCGGCAACGAAAACTGGGGTCTGGTCTATGAAAAGCGTCACGACAAATTCTACAAGGCCATCAAGGCGAAATATCCGCAGTTAAAACTCATCTCGACGCTCGGACTGGGCGGCCAGCACCGTCACGAGAAGGTCGATATGATAGATCCCCACTGGTACGTGTCGCCCGAATTCTTCTTCGCCAGCGACAAACTCTTCGACCAACAGGAACGCGGGGATTACGAAATCTACATCGGCGAATACGCCGTCAATCAGAATGTCGGCGGCGGCAACCTGCTCGGCGCACTGGCCGAGGCGGCGTTCCTTACGGGCGTCGAGCGCAACTCCGACCTTGTGAAGATGGCCTCCTACGCTCCGCTGTTAGAGAACGTCAATGACCGCGTCTGGCCCACGAACCTTATCTGGTTCGATTCCCACCGCGTCATGGGACGCTCGTCGTATCAGGTACAGAAGATGTACGCCGAAAACCGTCCGTCGTTCAACGTTTCGACCACCTTCGAACAACCGGCGATTCCGGTCGAGGTCAAAGGACAGATCGCGCTGGGCGGCTGGAATACGGACAACGAATACAAGGACCTGAAAGTCACGCTGGCCGACGGCCGCACCGTCGAGGCCGACATGACGCAGGGCTGGACGCCCCAAGAGGGTACATGGACCGCCGGGGAAGGCACGCTGAAAGGCTCCGGTCCCGGCGTGATGCGCTGGAACCTGTGGAGCGCACCGGAAGCGTTCGGCGACTGCTCGATCTCGCTCAAGGCCCGCAAGACCGCCGGAGCGGAGGGATTCCTCATCTACTTCGGCATGCACGACGGGCTGAACGGCTACGTGCTCAACATCGGCGGCTGGGGCAACCAGACCACGGCTTTCCAGCGCATCGACGGCAACGACATGCCGCAGATTCCCAACAACATCTCGCAGCATGTGGAGGAGGGACACTGGTACGACATCCGCATCGACGTCAAGGGCGGCAAATTCACTTACAGCCTCGACGGCAAACAGATGCTCGAAACGACGATCGAGAACATACAGCGCTATGTAGTTTCGGGTTACGACGAGAGTACGGGCGAACTGATCGTCAAATTCGTGAATGCCACCGAAGAGCCGTTCACCACGTCGATCAACCTGCAGAACGTAACCTCCGTGGAGCGTAAGGGCAAAGTCGTCACCCTCACGTCGAACGATCCCAAAGACGAGAACACGCTCGACGATCCGAAGAAGGTATTCCCAAGGGAAAGCACCTACAACGGCTTCTCGGAAAGGTTCGACTACACGTTCGAACCGTGGTCGCTGACCGTGCTGCGCATCAAGGCCGAAATCTAAACGTCGCATGAAAGGATAACCCGCCTTCCGGAACCGGGCTGCGGATTATCCTTTTTTCAAAATTCCGAACCGCATGAAAAAGATTCTTTTCACCCTGCTCTCAGCTGCCGTCGCCGTATCGGCCGCGGCCGGCGACAAAAACTACCTCCGCTATGTGGATCCCTACATCGGAGCGGGCGGCCACGGCCATGTTTTCGTCGGGGCCTGCGTTCCCTTCGGTGCGATACAGATCGGACCGCAAAATATCTTCAAAGGCTGGGACTGGTGTTCCGGCTACCACTATTCGGACAACGTGCTGATCGGATTTTCGCACACGCACCTCAGCGGTACGGGCTGCACCGATTTGGGCGACATCCAGATCATGCCCTTCACGGGCGAAGTGCGCACGCGCCGCGGCGAACAGGACGACATCTCGAACAGCTGTTCAGCCCATTACCGGCATGAAAACGAGCGGGTTTCGCCCTATTTCTATTCCCTGACGCTCGACAACGGCATCCACGCCGAACTAACCGCATCGCGGCGGGTCGCATTCCACGAATACACGTTCCCGGCAGGCGAAGAGGCCCGTCTGCTGATCAACCTCCGCGAAGGCAACGGATTTCAGTCGTTCGCCTCGTCGCTACGGCTGGTCGATGCCCACACCGTCGTCGGACACCGCATCGTCAAAGGCTGGGCGCCGGAACACCGCGTCTACTTCGCACTGAAAAGCGACCGCCCGATCGCCGAACTGCTGGTCTTCAACGACGACGAGCCGGCCGGACGCAACGAGCTGGAAGGCGAAGGCGTGAAGGGCGTGGTCTGCTTCGAAGGCAGCGTCGAGAAACTGGCACTGAAAGTCGCCGTTTCGTCCGTAAGCACCGACAATGCGCTGGAAAACCTGCGCAAAGAGATTCCCCACTGGAATTTCGGCACGGTGATGACGGCGGCCCGCGACGCATGGGAAAAGGAATTGGAGCGCGTCGAGATCACAACTGCCGACAAACGCGCCAAGCGCATCTTCTATACGGCCATGTACCACACGATGATCGCCCCCACGACCTACTGCGACGTGAACGGTGAATTCCGCGGCCACGACAATAAAATCCGCAAAGCCGATCGGACGAACTATTCGACCTTCTCGTGCTGGGACACTTACCGGGCGCTGCATCCGTGGTTTACGATCATCCAGAGCGACCGGGTGGGCGACATGGTCGCGTCGATGCTCTCGATCTGCGACCAGCAGGGCAAGCTTCCGATCTGGCCGCTGATCGGCGGCGAGACCAACCAGATGCCCGGCTACGGCAGCGTACCGATCGTCAGCGACGCGGTAGTGAAAGGAATCCGGGGAATCGACGCGCAGCGCGCCCTGCAATGCGCCGTGCAGACGGCCACGCTTCGCGGACAGGCCGGCATCGGCTATGTGCTGGACCGGGAGTATATCCCCGCGGACAGGGAGTTCGAGGCGACGTCCAAAGCCATGGAGTATGCGGTGGCCGACTGGGGCATCGCCGCCATGGCGCACAAACTCGGCCACAAAGAGACGGAGCGAACTTTCGCCCGGCGCGCCCGTTACTGGAAACACTATTTCGACGGCGACATCAATTTCATCCGCCCGAAATTCGACGACGGAAGCTGGCTCACGCCCTACAACCCGTTCCAGTCGGTCCACGGCGGCACGGGCTACTTCGCCGAAGGAACGGGGTGGCAGTACACCTTCTTCGTGCCGCAGGACCCCTACGGGCTGATCGAAGCCATGGGCGGCGACGAGCCGTTCCGCGCAAAAATCGACTCGCTGTTCCGCGTCTCCGGCGACATGGGTCCCCACGCTTCGGCCGACATTTCGGGGCTGATCGGCCAGTACGCCCACGGCAACGAACCCTCGCACCACGTCATCTATCTCTACAACTACGCAGGCCAGCAGTGGAAAACCGCCGAACTGGTGCGCTACGTACAGCACCATTTCTACACCGACCGACCGGACGGCATCATCGGCAACGAGGACTGCGGACAGATGTCGGCATGGCATATTCTTTCGGCGTTGGGTTTCTATCAGGTCAATCCCTCGTGCGGGGTCTATTCATTCGGCAGCCCGCTTTTCGAGAAAGCGGTGCTTAATATGCCCAACGGACGCAAATTTATGGTGACAACAGAGAACAATTCCGCAAAAAACAGCTATATTCAGTCCGTGGAACTGAACGGAAAACCTTATCTGAACTCTTACATCGCATACGAAGACATCGTTCGCGGCGGCACGCTGAAATTCGTCATGGGCCCGCAGCCCAACTACGACTTCGGCTGCGCCCCCGAACACCGTCCCTACAACGAAACACGCCAATAAAGACGCTATGAATACGAATACCAAACGATTGCTCTGCACCCTCGCCGGCACGGCGGCCCTGCTGACGGCGGCCGGAAACGACGACGGGAGTCGCATCGAAATCGATCTCGGCAAACGCGGGGCCGAAATTCCCGCATCGCTCTACGGCGTCTTCTTCGAGGAGATCACCGGTTCGGGCGACGGCGGGCTTTACGCCGAGATGATCCGCAACCGCGGCTTCGAGGAGGGCGTACTCCCGACGGGCTGCACGCTCGACGCCGACGGGTATGCCGCCGCACCCCACGCGCACTGTTATTCGAACGACTCGGTCAACCGCTTCCGCGTGCGGTGGAGTCCCGATCTGGCGATGACGGGCTGGCGGACGCAATACGCCGACGGCTCGCAGGCCGCTTCGTCCATTACCGCCGAATATCCGCTCAACGCCGCCACACCCCACGCCCTGCAGCTCGATCTTGCCGCGGCGCACGGCGAAGTGAGCGCCGTGAACAGCGGCTACTGGGGAATCGCCGTCGAAGCGGGCAAGAGCTACGATCTGGAATTTTACGTCCGCGCGGAGAAAACCCCGTGGTGCCGCGCCGCAATCGTCACGCCCGACGGGCAACCTGTTGCTGCGAGCGACGTGCGTCTGACGACGGACGGCGGGTGGCACCGCTATACGGCGACCTTCACCCCGTCGGAGACCGGCAGCAAAAACACCCTGCGCCTCACCTTTCCTGCCGAAGGCCGCGTATGGATCGACTACGTGTCGCTCTTCCCGCGCGACACCTACAAAGGCCGCGCCAACGGACTGCGCAAGGATGTGGCGACGATGATCGAAGAACTGCGCCCGGCGTTCGTCCGCTGGCCCGGAGGCTGTATCGTCGAAGGGCTGACGCTCGACAACCGCGTGAAATGGAAGGAGACCATCGGCGACCCGGTAACACGTCCGGGAGAGTACAACCTGTGGGGTTACCGCAGTACGTACGGATTCGGCTACCATGAATTCCTGCAGTTCTGCGAGGATATCGGCGCCGAGGGCATGTTCGTCTGCAACGCGGGCATGTCGTGTCTGTTCCGCAACGGCGACTATGTACAGGGCGACGAACTCGAACCGCTGATCGAGGAGGCGCTCGATGCCATCGAATACGCTTTAGGCGATGCAAAGACGACCAAATGGGGCGCCGAACGCGCCAGAAACGGTCATCCCGAACCCTTTCCGCTGAAATACATCGAGGTCGGCAATGAAAACGTCTTCGCCCGCTATGCGGCCAACTACAATCGTTTCCACAAGGCGATCAAGGCGAAATATCCGCAGCTGACGGTTATCTCGGCGCTGATGTTCAGCGACGACATCAAGCGGCTGGACAAAGTGGAGATGATCGACCCGCACTATTACGAGACCGCCGACTGGTTCTACAACAACGCCGACGTCTACGACAAGCTCCCGAAGAAGCTCCCCTATAAGATTTACGTCGGCGAATACGCCGCCATCGGGCAGTCGAATCTTTACGCGTCGCTGGCCGAAGCGGCTTACCTGACCGGCGTGGAGCGCAACGCCGACAAAGTGCAGCTGGTCTCCTACGCCCCGCTGATCGAAAACGCCCATTACGGCCGCAACCACCTGATGGTACTCGACAACAAACAGGTTTACGGACGCACGAACTACCATGTGATGAAACTCTTTTCGGAGAACCGGCCCGATGTGAACGTTCCGCTCTGCATTCTCGGAGAGCAGGTCGCAAAACCCCACTCTCCCAAAGGATTCATCGGCCTGAGTACGGGCAACACGGCGGCGCAGTTCCGCGACCTGAAGGTCACGAGCAACGGCCGCACCCTCTACACCACCGACTGGAGCGACCTCGACACACGCGGGGAGACGATCCGCGGCGAGTGGAAAGCCGCAGGCGGCGTCCTGACCCAGCCAGTCCCGGCCGGAGATGCGCTCCTGCGTCTGAAAGATCTCGAAGCGGGCGACTGCACGATCACCCTCAAAGCCCGCAAGACGGCCGGACACGAAGGGTTCCGCGTAGTCTTCGGCATGCAGGACGACCGCCGCTATTTCATGGCCGACATGGGAAGCCACTCCAACGAGTCGGTCCTCTTCCGGGAGATCGGCGACAAAGGTTCGGTTTCACTCTTCGACTACCGCAATCAGGAGCCGATCGAAGCGAACCGGTGGTACGACGTGCGCATCGAAATCCGTGGCAACAAATGGAAGTGCTACCTCGACGGTGAACTCAAATACGCCTACGACTATACGATCGTCAACAAGCACTACGCCGTCGCAGGTCTCGACCGCAAGCGCAACGAACTGGTCGTCAAACTGGTCAATGGCCGCACGGAGCCGTGGCGAACCTCGCTGGCGCTGAAAGGCGGGAAAGCCGCGCCCGGCGAAGCCCGGCGCATCGAGCTTGCATCGGCGTCGATCTACGACGAAAATTCGTTCGAAGAACCCGAAAAAATCACCGCCCGCGAATCGGCATTCCGCATCGAAGGGCGCACCGTACCCGTAGAATGCGCCCCCAACTCGCTCACCATCCTGCGTATACCTCTCGACAAACAATAAACTCAATACCCCGATGACAAAGTATCTGAAACTGATTTCCGCCATTGCCGCCCTGCTGTTTGCGGCATCGTGCGGCAGCACAAAAAACGCACGTAAAAGCCTTTCGGGAAATCCCGTCTTTCCGGGCTGGTACGCCGACCCCGAAGGCGCCGTCTTCGGCAAGGAGTACTGGATTTTCCCCACCCTTTCGGACCTCTATGCCGCACCGGGCGAGGAAATGCCGGCCTACCCCGCCGAGAAAAGCTCGGCAGTCCACCAGCTATACAACATCCAGACCTACATGGACGCCTTCTCGTCGAAGGACCTCGTGAACTGGACCAAACATCCAAAAGTCCTCACCACCGACGCCGTGAAATGGGTAAAATACGCCATGTGGGCGCCGGCGATACTCGAACACAAGGGCAAATATTACCTCTTCTTCAGCGGCAACGACATTCAGAACGACCACGAATACGGCGGCATCGGTGTCGCCGTGGCTGACCGTCCGGGCGGCCCGTACAAAGACGCACTGGGCAAACCGCTGATCGACCGCATCGTCAACGGCGCACAACCCATCGACCAGTTCGTTTTCCGCGACGACGACGGTACGCATTACATGTATTACGGCGGCTGGCACCATTGCAACATGGTCAAACTGTCGGACGACCTGCTGAGCGTCGTGCCGTTCGACGACGGCGAGACGTACAAGTCCGTAACGCCTGAAAACTACGTCGAAGGACCGTTTATGTTCAAGCGCGGCGGCAAGTACTATTTCATGTGGAGCGAAGGCGGCTGGGGCGGTCCCGACTACAGCGTGGCCTATGCCATCGCCGACTCCCCGTTCGGGCCGTTCGAACGCATCGGCAAAATTCTCCAGCAGGACCCCGAAATCGCCACCGGAGCCGGCCACCACTCGGTGATACGGATTCCCGGCAGGGACGAATACTACATCGTCTACCACCGCCGCCCGCTGGGCGCGACCGCCATGGGGCACCGCCAGACCTGCATCGACCGCATGGAGTTCGATGCAGACGGCTTCATCAAACCCGTAAAAATGACTTTCGAAGGGGTCAAACCCGTCCGGATCAAATAACAAACAAAGACCATGAAACGCTATCTCTTCTTAATGGCAGCCACGGCCTGCATGCTCTCCTGCGCAGGCAATGGCGACAGCGGAAACGGCGTCGAACTGCTCGATGCCGCCGCCTTCAGAACCAAAATCGACGGGAAACCCGTCGGACTCTACACCCTGCAAAACCCCGACGGCATGACCGTGCAGCTCACCAATTACGGCGCCCGCGTCGTCGCGCTCTGGGTTCCGGCCGCCGACGGCCGCTTCCGCGACGTGGTATGGGGATACGACAGCATCGACGCCTATCTCCGCACGGCCGACAAATACTGCGGACCCGTCGTGGGACGCTTCGGCAACCGCATCGGCAAAGGACGCTTCACGCTCGACGGCAAGGAGTACCAACTGACGATCAATAACGGCGAGAACCACCTGCACGGCGGTCCCGGAGGATTCGAATGCCGCGTCTGGGACGCCCGCGAGACCACGACGCCCGAAGGAAATCCCGCCGTCGCCATGTCCTACCGCTCCGCCGACGGCGAAGAGGGCTATCCGGGCAACCTCGACATCACGGTCACCTACTCGCTGACGCCGGACAACGGACTGGTTATCGACTACGAGGCCACGACCGACGCTCCGACAATCGTCAACCCCACGAGCCATGTCTACTACAACCTGCACGGCACAACGGAGCATTCGACCGACTCGCACCTGCTGACCATCCATGCCAGCGGCTTTACGCCCACCGACGCGGGTCTGATCCCCACGGGTGAAATCCTCCCGGTCGAAGGCACGCCGCTCGACTTCCGCACGCCGCATGCGATCGGGGAACGCATCGGACGAACCGACTACGAACCGCTGGCATTCGGAAACGGCTACGACCACAACTGGGCGCTCGACAAGCCTGAAGCGGGCACGGTTTCGCTGGCTGCCGAGGCTTATGAACCCGCGACGGGCATCCGGATGAAGATCTACACCGACCAGCCGGGACTCCAGTTCTATGCAGGACAGGGCATGGACGGCAAGGAGGTCGGCAAACGCGGCGACCGCCACAACTTCCGCTCCGGCATCGCCCTCGAAACGCAGAATTTCCCCGACGCACCCAACCACGACAACTTCCCGTCGTCGGTGCTGCGTCCGGGAGAGACCTACACGCAGCATACGGTCTACGCATTCGAAACAGACGAGCAATAACCAGCCCCCTGACAACGGAAACCCGGCGGCAAACGGACTTCGACCGGACCGAAACCGAACGCTCCAACGTCGTACATCCCGCCGTAACGATACGCCGTGAAGCCGCGACGCTCTGCGCACCGGGCCGGCCCTTGCCGACAAACAAGGACAGAAACAGACAAACAAAGAACCGGGCAAGTCCTTCGGGAACCTCTGGAATTTGCAAACAACACTGTAATTTAATAAGTTGCAGCGTTGTTTTTTTATGAGGTAATGATTTAGAAACGCAAGTATCGAATAAACTTACATCGAGGTTCATCCTGTCAAACAACTCTATATAATAAATATGCAAAATATCTGATAAAAAAGTAAATGGGATTTTTATTACTTTATTTGCCGATCTATGGCAGACATCAGCGTCACCGTGGATCATTTCTTCATTTGAGCGGAATGAAACGGTCTGGAGCGGATATAGAAATCGTTTTCTGAAGGCTTGGATTGTCTTGTGTATCCTTAACGCAGAAAATCATCTAACCCCAACAATTATGGATTGTGTCTTTATGGAAACGAGTGCCTATAAAGAGTTGCAGGCGCACCTTCAACTCCATGTAAAAGATGCGGGACCGGGTTGTTAACAAATCCTTTTGTCAACCTCTCACACCGGTCAATGGACAGCCATAAACCAAGAGGGTATGCGCTGCCTCTAATGGAAATTCCTTGGTCAATCAGCTTTCTGTCATAAGCCAACGATAGTGCAAGCTAAGCGCAAAAGCAAGTTTACTTGTATTTTGCCGAGACGCAGCCTGTCTAAGGCAGAACCAAAAATAATGCAGGCCGCGGGCAAAACCGAACGATTTGTCGGCTTTTACCCGCGGCCCGCATCGTTTAACCGTCCGGAAGGCCCGCTCAGCGACGTCCCCCAAGTTTCAGATAACGGTCGTAGAGACGGTCGTAAACCGCATGACGCTCCATATCGGGAATGTATTCGTTCGAGAAGCCGGGGCACATCGCACGCTGAGCCTCCTGTACCGAGCCGTAGAGTCCTGCGGCGACCGCCGCGAACATCGCAGCACCCAAGGCGCAGGCTTGGTCACTGGCCACCACCCGGATCGGAACGCCGATAACGTCGGCCATCGTCTGCATCACGAAAGGCGATTTGCGAGCGATGCCACCGATAGCGAGAATATTGTCGATGGGTACCCCCTCTTCGAGCATCCGCTCGTTAATGGCCCGAGACCCGAAGACCGTCGCTTCGACCAGCGCCTTGTAGACCGCCGGTGCCGACGTGGCGAGGGTCAGTCCATGCAGCGCACCCCGTACCCGGGGATCGGCATCGGGCGTTCGGCGTCCATTATGCCAGTCGAGCGCCACGGGATCTTCATCCGTCAGGGGCAGCCGTTCGGCCTCGGCCGTCAGCTCCCCGAGAATTCGCTCTTCAAATTGCGGGTCGCTTCCGGCGATTCGCTGCAGCGGCCACGCCATCATCCGACGGAACCAAGCGTACAGATCGCCAAAAGCGGCCTGCCCGGCCTCGAATCCGATATATCCGGGCAGCACCGAACCGTCAACCTGACCGCAGATGCCGCGCACGGTCCGGCTGCCGACCTCCTCGTAAGTGCCGACCACGATGTCGCATGTCGAGGTTCCCATCACCTTGACCAGCGTTCCGGGGACGATCCCGGCCCCGACGGCCCCGACATGGCAGTCGATGGCCCCCACGCCGACGGCAATGCCCGGTTTCAACCCCAGCCGGGCGGCCCACTCGCCGCACAGCCGGCCGACGCACGTATCGCCAGTGACGGTTTCGGAATAAAGATGGCCGCGGAAGACGCCCAGCAGCGGATCGACCGCTTCCAAGAACTCCGGCGCGGGGAGTCCGCCCCACGAGGCGTGCCACATCGCCTTGTGCCCAGCCACGCAGCGGCTGCGGGCAATGGTTTCGGGGGTCGTGTCCCCGACTAACAGGGCGCTGATCCAATCGCAGTGCTCAACCCACGAATAAGCCGCCGGCTGCAATCCGGGCGAACGGCGCAGGCAGTGGAGCATTTTGGCCCACACCCACTCGCAGGAGTAAGTGCCGCCACTATAACGCGTGTAGTCGATTTCCCATTTTTTTGCTAAATCGTTTATTTCATCCGCTTCGGCGAGGGCCGTATGGTCCTTCCAAAGCACGAACATCGCATCTGGCTCCTCGGTGAACTCCGGCAGCAGGGCCAGCGGGGTGCCCTTGGAGTCAGTCAGCGCCGGAGTCGACGCCGTGGTGTCGAAGGAGATGCCGCGGACGGCATCGGCTACGTCGTGGCCGCAAGCCGCCAAAGCATGGCGGACAGACGCTTCCAACGATTCGACATAGTCAAGCGGATGCTGGCGGTAACGGTTGTGCGCGGGATCGCAGTAGAGCCGCTCGGCCCACCGGGGATAGGCTACCACCGCCGAGGCGAGTTCCGCCCCGTCAGCGGCGTCGACGACGAGGCACCGCACGGAATCGCTCCCGAAATCGATGCCCAAAAGATAATTGGTTCGAGATTGCATAGTTATTTCGGTTAATGGTTGAATGCTTCTTTCACAGCCCGCAGTCCACCGGGTATCAGGTCGCGGAGAAGCTCTTCGAGCAAGGCTTCGTCCCCCTGCAGGTGGAAGATCTCCTGCGCGTGACACAGCGTTTCGCCGGGCCGCAGGAAAGCTGCCGGCGAAGAGGTTTCGATTTCGAAGAACGGCCCCATCACCTCGCCGGTCTCGGTCGGTCCGTCGTTGTAGGCGTTGACTACATCCCCGCCGAACGGGTTCGCCTGCGCGCCCCAGCGGCTATCCACATAGCGGTCGCCCGCCGCGGAACGCCGGTAGCGGACCAGCGTCACGTGATGCGCCGCCGCATCGTAACTGCCGCAAAGCCCCGTATCGTGGCCCGCAGGCAATCCGATCTTCGACCGGAACTCTCCGTCGATCCGCAAGCATACGAGTCTTCCGGAGACGGAGAGCCGGTCGTCCGGAAGCGTTCCGAAATAGTCGCTGTTGACGGCCGCCCGCGCATCCTCCCCGTCGCAGGGGAGAAAAACGGTGGTCGACGGCGACGGCGTGAACATCCCGAGCATCCAGAGCGACGGTGCACCGCCCGCGGACGTCCATGCGTCAGTACCGCAGTTACCGATCCGGTTTTCGCTGCGATAGGCCACCACTGCGAGTTCCGGCGGCAGGGCACGCCCCAGCGATGCCTCTGCCTGCCGGAGCGAAAGGAGTTCGACCCGCCGCGTCACCCCGATCTCAAAGCGGGTTTCGGCGGCGTTCCGGAGCGACATCTCGGCTTCGAAACGCACCTGCCGGGCGTCGCGCCCGACCACCCGGAAAGGCTCGGTGTCCAGCGCCGCCGGGACCTGCCAGTTGGCATACACCTGCTCGGCGCCGGGTGCGAAATAGAGCGAAAAGGGACCACCCTCGGGACCGAGCCAAAGGCGTTCTTCCCCGCCGAAAGGATTGAATCGGGATTTCCGCACCCCTGAAGCGATCAGCGAACGGTTTATCCAACCGTAGCCGGGTCCTCCGGTTCCAGTCGCCGTCGAGGTTATCACCCGTCCCTGCCACTCCGGAACCAGATAGACCCGCGCTCGTCCCGATTCGTCGGACAGCTCCACGCCCCGCACCCCGCAACTTTCCAAAAATGAACGCATTTCACCGTAAGTTTTCATATTTCGAAAGGGATAAAATCAAAAAATCAGTGAAAAAATTTGTTTATTAAAACGTTTTAATTACTTTTGCAAAAGTAACAGAAAATCCCAGATATTGCAAAAAATCGCAAAAAATATGCGTACGAAGCGTGTAACCATAAAAGATATAGCTACGGAGGCGGGCGTTTCGATCGCCTTAGTCTCGTTCGTGATGAACAACAAGGCCGACGGTAAGGACACCTACCGCGTGAACAAGGAAACCGCACAGCGTATTCTGGAAGTCGCGCAGAAACTCAACTACCAGCCCAACAACGCCGCCCGTACCCTGCGCAGCGGTAAGACCAACACCATCGGCGTCATCGTTTCGGACATCTCAAACAAGTTCTTCGCCGACATTGCCCGGTGCATCGAGAACCATGCATATAAACATAAGTATACCGTGTTGTTCGGCAGCACGGACGAAAATCCGCAGAAGCTGGAGAATCTGATCGAGGTCTTCCGCAACAAGGGCATCGACGGGCTGGTGGTCGTGCCGTGCGAGGGCGCGGACGAGATCATCCGCGACATCGCACGCCAGAACATCCCGCTCGTGCTGCTCGACCGCGAAGTGCCCGATCTGGAAGTCAGCAGCGTCGTGCTGAACAACCGCCGCGCCGGGTACGAAACGACCGAAGCGCTGATCCGGCGCGGATTCACCCGCATCGAGATGATCTCCTACTCGATGGGGCTTTCGAACATCCGCGAGCGTGAAGAGGGATACCGCCGTTGCATGCAGGCACACGACATGGCCGAAAACACCGTCATACACCGCCTGCGCCACGACAAACTCGCCAAGGTCGAGGATATCATCCGCGAGGCCCGGCACCGCCGCGTCGAGGCTTTCCTCTTCGCCACCAACACCCTAGCAGGTCAGGGCCTGAGTGCTATTTTCCGCAACGGCTGGCGTGTGCCGCAAGATTTCGCCATCGCCTGCTTCGACACCAACGAAGCCTTCGACATCTATAAAACCGCCATCGCCTACGTCCGCCAACCCATCGAACGGTTCGGGACCGATGCCCTCGATCTGCTGATCAAGAGCATCGAACAACGCGACGAACCCGGGAGCAGCACACGCATCGTGCTGACGCCCGAGATCGTCGAGAGCACCCCCGAAGAGGTGCTGAGAAGCCCGGAAGAGGTAGTAACAGAAAGCTAAAAACATTTGCCTCAAAGCTAAAACGATTTACAAGAAACCAACATAAAACCATGAACCCGGCAATCCATCCGTTTTACAAGGCGAGCGTTCTCGCCGTCCGCAGTGCCATGCTGACCGCCGCACTCTTCGTCACGACCTCGGTACCGGCCCGAACGTCGCATACAGTCCGTCCCAAGGGAGAGGGTGACACTCCGACCCAATCCGACCCGGACATTCTGCGCTACAACAACCCAGACCTCACGGTCGACTTGGGAGTCGGGCTTTGGGGCATTCCGCTGCCCGTAGACTACGACGGCGACGGTGTGAAAGACCTGCTGGTGTCGTGCCCCGACCGCCCCTACAAAGGACTCTATTTTTTTAAGAACATCGGAACGCCCCGCCATCCCCGTTTCGCCGCCGCCGAGCGCATCAGCGAGAAGGGGATGAACAACATCCGCCTCTCGGAGGTGGACGGCAAGCCCTACGTCCTTTCGAAGAATTTCGAATATCCCGACTTTTTCAAGGCTCCCTACGCCAAAACACGGCGTCTTCACTACGAAGGCGAGGAGCTCGGAGCGACCTACAAGAAGTCGCGGAGCAATATGTGGAATTACGTGGACTGGGACGGCGACGGCGACAAGGACATCCTCGTGGGTATCGACACGTGGGACGACTACGGCTGGGACAACGCCTTCGACAGCCTCGGACACTGGACCCGGGGGCCGCTGCACGGCTACGTCTACCTGCTGGAAAATACTGGCAGGGGATATGTCAACCGCGGTAAAGTGGAAGCGGGCGGTGCCCCGATCGATGTCTACGGAGCGCCTAATCCGTGTGTCGCCGACTTCGACGGCGACGGCGATCTGGACCTGATCTGCGGCGAATTCATCGACGGCATGACATGGTTCGAGAATATCGGATCCCGGACGGAACCCCGTTTTGCGGCGGGGCGCCCCCTTGCAAACAAACACGGGGAGATCCGCCTCCATCTGGAGATGATCGTCCCGGTGGTTTCGGATTTCGACGGCGACGGGCATCCCGACCTCATCGTCGGCGACGACGACGGCCGTGTGGCTTGGGTGCGCCACACGGGAAAGGTCAAAAAAGGCATGCCACAATTCGAATCTCCCCTCTACTTCACCCAGCAGGCCGACCTTGTCAAATTCGGAGCCCTCTCGACTCCCTGCGCTTTCGATTGGGACGGCGATGGGAAACAGGACATCATTGCCGGCAATTCCGCCGGCGAGATCGCTCTCATCCGTAACCTCTCGGGCGACGGAAATCCCGTGTGGGACGCTCCGCGCCTCTTTACCGTCAACGGTAAACCCATCCGCATTCAGGCCGGAGAGAATGGCACGAGACAAGGTCCCGCCGAACGCAAATGGGGCTACACGGTACTCTCCGTGGCCGACTGGGACGGCGACGGACTACCCGACATCATCGTCAACTCGATCTGGGGCAAAATCGAATGGTTCCGCAATCTCGGCACCAAAGACGGACTGAAACTCGCTCCGGCGCAGTCTGTGCGCGTGGCATGGGAGGGCGAGACCCCCAAACCCGCATGGAACTGGTGGACGCCCGAGTCCGGCACGCTCGTCACGCAATGGCGCACAACGCCCGTGGCGATGGACTGGAACGGTGACGGGCTGACAGACCTCATCGTCCTCGACCATGAAGGTTACCTGGCTTATTACGAACGTTTCCGCACGCCCGAAGGCGAATTGCTGCTCCGTCCCGGCCGCCGCATCTTCCACGGCACGAACTGCTCGCTGTACGAGCGGAAAGAGGGCGTATTGAATGCCTCGGAAGGATTGCTGCGGCTGAATGGTGTGGAGGCCGGTTGGTCCGGACGCCGCAAAATCTGCTTCACCGACTGGGACGGCGACGGACGGCTCGACCTAATCGTCGACAGCCAAAACGCCGCGTGGTTCCGCAATGTCCGCGAGGAGAACGGCGATGTATGGTACGAATACATGGGCAACCTCTCCGACCGGGTGCTCGCCGGACACTCGACCTGTCCTACACCCGTCGATTGGAACGGCGACGGACGCCCCGAATTGCTGTTAGGTGCCGAAGACGGCCATTTTTATCTCATCCCGAACAATACCGATAAACAAATCCGATAAACCATGCAAATTCCGAAATTACGGGGGATCATTCCCCCGATGATTACCCCGCTCAAGGGCGACGACGAACTCGACCGCGAAGGAACCGTACGACTCACGGAGCACCTCGTCGCCGGCGGAGTCCATGCCATTTTTCTGCTCGGCACGACGGGCGAAGCCCAGAGCCTGACCTACCGGCTGCGTTATGAATTCGTCGAACTGGTATGCCGTCAGGTCGCAGGACGCATCCCCGTGCTGGTCGGAGTCACCGACACCGCCTTCATCGAGAGCGTCCGGCTCGCGGAGCATGCCGCCAAATGCGGCGCCGTCGGCGTCGTGGCCGCCCCGCCCTACTACTTCGCCCCTTCGCAGCAGGAGCTGATCGAATACTACACAGCGCTGGCCGACGCCCTGCCCCTGCCGCTTTACCTCTACAACATGCCGTCGCACGTCAAGGTCTTCCTCGAACCCGCGACCGTCAAGACGCTGGCCAACCATTCGAACATCATCGGACTGAAAGACAGCTCGGCCAACATGACCTACTTCCAGACACTCCTCTACCACTTGGGGGACAATCCCGACTTTTCACTTTATGTCGGACCCGAAGAGCTGACGGGCGAATGCGTCCTGCTCGGTGCCGACGGCGGCGTGAACGGCGGCGCAAACATCTTTCCCGAACTCTACGTCGCCATGTACGACGCCGCATGCGCCCATGACATCGCCCGCGTCCGCGAAATCCAGCGCCGCATCATGCAGATCAGCACATCGGTCTATACCGTCGGAAAATACGGATCGAGTTACCTGAAAGGCGTCAAATGCGCACTTTCGCTGCTGGGAGTCTGCAACGACTACCTCTCGTATCCCTACCGGAAATTCCGCACCGAGGAGCGCGCCCGGATTCGTCAGGCACTCGAAGCGCTGGGCGCCAACTGCAACGTATAACCCATAACAACCAACCCTCATGGAGATAACCTTACTCGATTACCTCGTATTTTTCGTCTTCGTGGGCGGCGTCGCCCTCTTCGGCTGCAGCTTCTACTTCCGCAGCCGCAAAGGCGCGGCCGCATTCACCGCCGCCGAAGGATCGCTGCCGACATGGGTCGTGGGCATGTCGATTTTCGCCACGTTCGTCAGCAGCATCAGTTTTCTCGGCCTGCCCGGCGACGCCTACAAAGGCAACTGGAATCCCTTTGTATTCAGTCTCTCGATCCCTATCGCCACATGGCTGGCCGCCAAGGTATTCATTCCCCTCTACCGCAGCGTAAACAGCGTCTCGGCCTACCACTACCTCGAAATGCGTTTCGGCTACTGGGCGCGCTGCTACGTGGCGGTCTGCTACCTGCTGACGCAACTGGCGCGCATCGGCTCGATCCTGCTGCTGCTGGCCCTGCCGCTGAACACGATGTTCGGCTGGGACATTCAGACCATCATCATCTGCACGGGAATCGCCACCCTGATCTACACACTGCTGGGCGGTATCGCCGCCGTGGTCTGGACCGACGCCATACAGGGCATCATTCTGATCGTGGGTGCCCTCGCCTGCGCCGCGATCCTTACCTTCACCATGCCCGAAGGCCCCGGACAGCTCTTCGAAATCGCCGCGGCACACGGCAAATTCAGCCTCGGCAGTTTCTCGCTGTCGCTGACCGAACCGACCTTCTGGGTGGTGCTGATCTACGGCCTTTTCGTCAATATGCAAAACTACGGCATCGACCAGAACTACGTACAGCGCTATATGACCACCAAATCGACGGCCGAAGCCGTGAAATCGACACTCTTCGGCGGTCTGCTCTACATCCCCGTCTCGCTCGTCTTCGTCTACATCGGCACGGCGCTCTTTTCCTATTATACGGCCCGGCCCGAACTGCTCCCCGCCGGCACGCCGTCCGATCAGGTCTTCCCGTGGTTCATCGTCCACGGGCTGCCCACCGGACTGACCGGACTGGTCGTCGCATCGCTCTTCTCGGCCGGCATGTCGACCGTCGCCACGAGCATCAACTCCTCGGCGACCATCGTACTGACCGACTTCGCCAAACGGCTCTCGAAAAAGGAGCTTACCGAAAAGCAGAATATGGGTACGCTCTACGCCACCTCGTTCGTCGTCGGCACGCTCGGCATCGTCGTCGGGCTGCTGATGATGCGTATCGACGGCGTGCTGGACGCATGGTGGAAGCTGGCGTCGATCTTCAGCGGCGGCATGCTCGGACTGTTCCTGCTGGGCGTCGTCTGCAAGACCGTGCGCCGGGTACACGCAGTCGTCGCCGTGATCCTCGGACTGCTGACCATCGCGTGGATGAGTCTCTCGCCGCTGATCAACGAAGGTTCGCCCTTCTACCGTTTCCACAGCCCGCTGCACACCTACCTGACGATCGTCTTCGGTACGACCGTCATCTTCCTGACGGGCTTCCTGCTGACGAAACTCACGCACCGCAAAGCCGAAAACGCATGAAAACCCGACTGAAAACCGGACTGTTGCTCTGCGGCGGCGTATTGGGCGGCAGTGCTGCCGTCGCAGCCCAGAAGCAACCCAATATCCTGCTGGTACTGAGCGACGACCAGAGTGCCTTCGCCGTCGGCTGTTACGGCAATGCCGACATCCGGACGCCGAATCTCGACCGTTTCGCCGCAGAGGGCGTGCGCTTCAACCGCGCCTACGCCACCTCGCCGCAGAGCGTGCCTTCGCGCGCCTCGATCATGACGGGGCGTTCGCCCGTGGCGGTGAACATGACCCGCTTCAACGTGACGCTCGCCCGCCGTTTCCGTGCTTTTCCCGAATACCTGCGCGAGAACGGCTACTATACGGGCGTCGCCGGACGCGGCTACCACCTCGACGGCGCCGTCAGCGGCCGGGTCGGAAAGATCAAGGAGGTCGAACTCTACTATGCGGAGCATGGCTATAAGACCTTTCCCGACCGGCTCGACACCTGCATGGTCGTCGCCGACGCCCGCAAAGGCGAGAGCCATTGGAAGATCAACGCGCAGTTCCGGACCTTCATGGAGCGCCGTGACAAGGACAAGCCCTTCTTTCTGCAACTCTCCTATTCCGATCCCCACACGCCTTACGACGCCCCGAAGGTGCACGACCCCCGGTCGCTGACCCTCCCGCCGTTCTATCCCGACACGCAGCTGGTCCGCGAATACATGGCGGCCTATTACGACGAGATACACCGGATGGACTCCGATTTCGGAGAGGTACTGCGCTACCTCGACGAACACGGCCTGAGCGACGACACGATCGTTATTTTCATGGGCGACAACGGGGGAGCGCAGTTCATGGCCAAAGGCACGCTCTATGAAAACGGAATCCGGGTGCCGTTCATGGTGCGCTGGCCCGGGCACATCACTCCGGCTGTGACGGACGTTGTGGTCTCCAACGTGGACATCGCTTCGACCTGTCTGGCTGCCGCCGGACTGCCGGTTCCCGAAGAGATCGAGGGCGAGGACCTCCTGCCCCTCATGACGCGGGGCGAAACCCCGGCCGAAAGGTGGGTATACTCCGTGCGGAGCTGCCACGCGACCAATTCGCTGCCGACCGACACTTCGGTCTTCGACCAGATGCGTTGCATTGTCGGCGAACGCTACAAACTCATCTACAACCTGCTGCCCGGCCAGCCGTGGGTACCCATCGACTTCGCCGGAACGGAGATGTTCGCCGAACTGAAACGCATGCACGCGGGCGGCCGGCTCGACGCGCTTTCGAGCCGTCTCTATTTTTCGCCGACACGCCCGATGTTCGAGCTATACGACCTGCGGAACGATCCCGGCGAACAGCGCAACCTGATCGATGATCCGGCGCTGAAAGAGGTCCGAAACGACCTGATCCTGAAACTTACGTACAAGATGATCGAGGACGAAGATTTCGTGACGCTCCCTCATCCGATAATTTACGAATAAGAACCCAAAAATCATCCGACCTATGACAAACCATCCTAAAATCGGTATCCGTCCGATCATCGACGGCCGCCGCGGCGGTATCCGCGAATCCCTCGAAGAGATGACGATGGGCATGGCCCTGAGCGTCGCGAAACTCTACGCCGCGAAGCTGCGCTATGCCGACGGCGCTCCTGTCGAATGCGTCATCGCCGACACGACGATCGGCGGCGTGGCCGAAGCGGCCGCCGCGACCGACAAATTCCGCGACAACAACGTTGGGGCCGTCCTCTCGGTAACGCCCTGCTGGTGCTACGGCTCCGAAACCATCGATATGGACCCGCTGATGCCCAAAGCCATCTGGGGCTTCAACAAAACCCAGCGTCCGGGAGCCGTCTATCTCGCCTCGGCGCTGGCCGGGCATAACCAGAAGGGGTTGCCCGCATTCGGTATCTACGGCTCCGAAGTGCAGGAGCAGGACGACAACAGCATCACCCCCGACGTAGAAGAGAAGCTGCTGCGCTTCGGCCGCGCGGCCGTCGCCGTCATGGAGATGCGCGGCAAATCCTATCTTTCGATCGGTTCCGTGTCCATGGGCATTGCCGGTTCTATGCCCGATCCCGATTTCTTCCAAGAATATCTGGGCATGCGCAACGAAGCCGTGGACTGCTCGGAGATTGCACGCCGCATCGAACTGGGCATCTATGATAAGGAGGAGTTCGGACGGGCCATGGCCTGGGTCGAAAAACACTGCAAGACGCACGAAGGCGAGGACCTCAACCCGGAACACCTCCGCTATTCGCGCGAAAAGAAAGACGAGGTCTGGGAGTATGTGGTCAAGATGACGATGATCTTCCGCGACCTGATGGTCGGCAATCCGAAACTCGCCGAAATGGGCTTCGAAGAGGAGGCCGCCGGACACAACGCCATCGCTGGCGGGTTCCAAGGCCAGCGACAGTGGACCGACTTTCGTCCCGACGGCGACTTCTCGGAAGCCATCCGCAACACGTCGTTCGACTGGAACGGCATCCGCGAAGCCTACACCTTCGCCACCGAGAACGACACGTTGAACGGCGTTTCGATGCTCTTCATGCACCTGTTGACCAACCAAGCGCAGCTCTTTTCCGACGTCCGCTCCTATTGGAGTCCTGAGGCCGTAGAGCGCGCCACAGGCAGGAAACTGACGGGCAAGGCCGCGAACGGCATCATTCATCTCATCAACTCAGGAAGCAGCACGCTGGACGCCTCGGGTGCGATGTCCGACGCCGAGGGCAACCCCGTGATGAAACCCTTCTGGGAGATCACCGAACAGGAGGCCGAGCGGTGTCTCGAAGCGACGACTTGGCATCCGGCCGGCCGCGAGTACATGCGCGGCGGCGGTTTCTCGTCGAAGTTCTTCACGCGCGGTGACATGCCGGTCACGATGTGCCGCCTGAACTTGATAAAAGGGCAGGGACCGGTTCTGCAAATCGCGGAAGGATGGGCCGTGAACGTCGACCGTGCGATCTTCGCGCACATCGACAAACGCACCGACCCCTCGTGGCCCACGACCTATTTCGCACCCCGGCTGACGGGCAAGGGAGCTTTCAAAAACGTCTACAACGTGATGAACAACTGGGGCGCCAACCACGGTGCCATCACTTACGGCCACGTCGGAGCCGACCTCATCACGCTCGCCGCGATGCTCCGCATTCCGGTCTGCATGCACAACGTCGACGAGGAAAAGATCTTCCGTCCTTCGGTCTGGGCCGCCTTCGGCTCCGACCCCGAAGGATCCGATTTCCGGGCCTGCAACAACTACGGACCCGTCTACCGTTGAAAAGCTTAACCTAAATGAATCCGGAATATGAAAAAACTATTACTTGACGGATTATTCGTCTGCATCCTGTTGCTTTTGGGCGGCAGTGTGTCTCCGCTCTCGGCACAGAATACCCCTGCGGCGAAGATCACGGGAGAGATACGCGACGACAGAGAGCATCCGATGGCTGGTGTCGCCGTGCTCGTACAGGGTACGAACAAAGGTACTACGACCGGGGCCGACGGTAAATTCACGATCAATGCCGCCGCGAACCAGAAACTCGTGATTACCATGCTGGGATACGTTACGCAGGAG
>ENA-UEYL01000819-UEYL01000819.1-human-gut-metagenome-genome-assembly--contig:-NODE-819-length-29652-cov-6.507253_pt1 | contig 29652 bp, 25 predicted proteins | sample MGYA00242941_ERZ507946 | MGnify/ENA primary metagenome ERZ507946 (study PRJEB26167, sample SAMN06115482) | human gut metagenome | host: Homo sapiens | place: China:Guizhou | collected 2015-03-11...
AAACTCAGTTGATTCTGCAAGAACAATAAAATATCTGAAGTATCTACACTATCTGAAAAGTGATTACCTAACAAAGAATGAAAATTGACTCGAGAAAATACCGAATGTTGACTCCATTCATTACTGACCAGTTTAGCATCCGCATGCTTCGTACCATATAAGCAAGGAAATAGAAGAACGTTTTTGTTATCAAGCGATGGCAAGGTTGCTGTACAATGGATAACGGTAACATTCATGAACCGCGTCAAGAAATTGGTCATTAAATTCATTAAATAGACTGTTTTTATCGGAAGAGACTGTATTTCATCAATAATGATGACACTGTTAGCAAATTTGCAAAAGCGCCGCAAGTTAGATGACTTTCCTTTGAAAAGCGTATTTGTAAACTGTACAAGGGTTGTTAGGACGACAGGACTTTCCCAACTATCTCTCAGATAACTTTTCAAGGAATATTCTTCTTCTGACATTTCCGGCGTATCTTCCACTACATTAGAATGATGCTCCAGAACATGTTCTTCTCCTATGACATCTTGGATTTCACGCGCGTTTTGCTCCAATACCGAAAGATAAGCTGTTACATAAAAAATTCTTTGATTTCCATGGATACGCGCATGTTCTACGGCATACCTCAGACTACTCATTGTCTTCCCAGCGCCTACTGGTAAATCAAGCACATAACATCCATAGGGAGTCCTTTTAGCGGATTGAAGGACTTCATTTGCCAGTTCAGAACGCACCTTGTTGATGGTTGAATCACCAGCATGAGAGGCATACCCTTCATACAACTTTTCTATACGAGAATGCATTTTCTCCCATATCATGTCAACCTGGGATTTTTTTAAAATTGGATCAACATCATTACGATTCCAGTTCGATGAATTATAAATGTCTGCTTCTTTAAGGATTGACAGAAGCAGCCGTACGGTTGCCCCCCAAAAAAAATCCTTGCAACTTTTCTTACGTTGTGGAGAAGTTTCTGCAGCAATGTCTTTTATTCGTTGGTTCCAAACTTTAAATTCATTGTAGCCAAGCAAAAACAATTGACTTAGGTTTTTCCCCCACGCTTTTTTGGATAGTTGGTTTAATCCATCCAAACATTCTTCCAAATTAAGCCCATCAACTTGTTTTTCCAGCTGCAATTTTACATGCCTAATCCGGGATTCAGTCCTGTAACAATTATTGTCCAAAATATCATAAAGACCATGATGTGCAAGGATAGGATACGTCAACAAATCGCAATAATCATCCAATCCTTTGACATCTTTAAACTGGGTTGACTGTACAAAACGATTCTTGATTGTCAGTAAACAGTATCCGCCATAGGACGAATGATCCCCACCTGAACCTTTTTTCCCCTGTATATATTCCTGAAATTCACTCAGACTCTTCCCTGCGTCGTGAAGAAGTCCAATAAGGGCGCAAATATTTCCCACACCTAATTCTTTTCCCCTACTTTCAGCATATAGGGCCGTATCAACAAGATGTTCCGCTAAATATTGTGATACCTCCCTATCTTCATCTTTGCTGGTATGAGCAAGCAGAGAAGAAAAATCTCCAGTCAAAAAAACGCCCCCCTCCATATAAAAAGAATTGCATTTTTTGATTATAAATTTTAAAATCGCACTGACTTTTGCCCGTATTCATTCCTAATCACTATTATACGCCCTCAAAATATTTAATCAACCTTTTTGTGTCCATTAAAACGGACATAAGAAGGTTTTATTTCAAAATAATTATAAGATATTAAATAGATTGCAAAAAGGGTCATTTTATTTCAAAAATTCGAAAAGTATGTATACAAGGTAGTGGCTTTTGTGAAGATAAAGGGAAATAGAAAAGAAATTAAGGGAATATGTCACAAGAAAATACTATAAGGTAAAAGCGAGGGATAAGACTGCAATGCACGGCGCCAAACCTCACTACCGTTCGTTTGGAGACGTCGGGGCAAAAAACGGCCCTCCTCATCCACCACCAACCAAGCCTGCTTGGTGGATACCCCCGCCTTGGTAAGGCGGATCGATGCTGCGCATCGAGTTCTGTGGCAAAAGACCCGATTAAAGTCGAATCATTTTAGCGCCCGGTCACGATTTTTTGCTTCTCTATTGCTAAGGCACAGAGAGCTCTCAAAATCGGTCGGAGATTGACGTACTGCCTTTTTAGGGCGGATTGGCCTCGCGGGTCGAAGTTTTAAAGCAAAAGCCTACAATCACGACTGTTCAAGCCTTTGCACCAAACCTAAAGAAAAGCACATAAATCAAGCCTTACCCCGAATCATATCATGAATTCGAGGTAAGGCTTTTTCTTCTTTCTTATTTTGTTAAGGGAACGCTCTTATAAGATAGGAGCAATAGATAAATGAATGAAATCTCCGCAAAAACTGCTGAATTGTTTTACTCACAACTGCCTCAATGGGACTAATTATTAAGTGGCAGAGCCAGCCAGCGAAGATATCCTTACCTAGCTGCTGTTAGCAAGCTTAGTCAAGCATCAGCGCCACAGCATCTTATTAGAACTTCCAATTCAAGCCGGCACGGATATTATACGTCCTTGCAAAATCATTTCCAAAGTACCGATCCACATCGACGTAGAACTGCTGGTTCTTGCCAATCTGGGAGGTGTATCCGACACCGAGGACGCCCCACGTGCCTTGGCTGTCGCCGGGGCTTCTAAGGTAGGTATCGTCGGCAGAGACGGCAAGGTCCGTGCCATCAAGGAATTCGTGGAGAACGCTTGCTTTCAGGTAGAACTTTTGGTCCTTTTCTTTATTGAGGTCCCTGACAAGATCAAAACCCAAGCGGCCAATGAGGCTCCAGCCATGATCCGCGTCAACCTTGATGCCCATTGAGTCGGTAAAGTCATAGCTGCCAAGATAGGAGCCTTGGACCTGCACCTGCGGTACAATGCTCCACTTTTCGCTGACCTTATCGACTTGACCAAATTCGGCGGAAAGGCTGACGATATTTTGATCATACTCGCCTTTGTAGATGTTTCCTGTCTGGCCATCTGTCGATTCATAGTCCGTATTGAAGCGATGGAACTTGATATACGAATCTAAATAGCTGTAGGAGCCTTTTTTCCAGGCAGGTTTTTGGTCCATTTCCGCCTTGGACGGGATAAATTTCCACGTGTCATAAAGCGCAAGGCCGGTATTTTTTACGGTAAGATGGCTCGCATAGCCTTCCAGATGGCCTTTTGTCTTGCCATAGAACCCAGAAAGGCTCAAGCGATGCTTTTCCGTTTCTTCGTCCTTGAGGACCTTACTATAGCCCACCTCATAGGTATTGCCGTCAAGTTCGCCCATGCCGTCGATACCAAGGTTCTGATAACGAAGGCGGGCCCAAGCACCGTCATCAGCACCGGGTGTAAAGTACTGGGACTCACCGGACCGGTTTGTAAAGGTATCGAGATCTGATACATGACGCCAGACCATCTTGAGGGACTTATCAGGAGAAGCACCGCCGGCATTGGGTTTTGTCCCCAGCTTCTTTTCCAGATAGACGTTCTTGCCGCCATAAGTTTCTGCCACCGTGTCCGTCGATGGTTTTTTCGTATGGGTATCGCCGTTATACTGAGTCGTATTGTTCAGGGCGTCATTGTCATAATCCGCGTATCGGACGGTCAAGGCATCATTGGTGACACCATGGGCCACATAGTAGGAGCGGCCTTCCACAAATTCATTCTGCGAATCCTTCACCGTCGCAAAACGTACACGGTCCCCATCGGACATCTGTTTGTCCAGGGCTTTGATGTTCTTGATGAAAAGGGTCTGGGCATCGCTCGTTCCCTTCTCAATATAGAGCATGTCACTCTGGGTGTTATCGTTAAAGTCAAGGTCCATGGCAAAGGTGTGGCTGCCCGCAAGGGTCCCAATTTCAAGGGCGTCACCGCCGTCTTTGAAATAAACTGTACTGCCTGTTCCCGAAAGGTTCGTCACGGCCGATGAGCCCGTCATCTTCCAGAGAGCACCTTCGCCGAGGGTAACATCAATGGTGCCAATGGCCGCATCATGTCCGCTTCGGCTCGTCACAAGGCCCGTATCAGCCGTACCTTCAAAATAGCTGGCGTTTTGAAGGTCCATGGTCACTGCACCGCCTTTTGTGGCGCCACTTTCACCAAAAGCAGTAACATTTCCTGCTACATTCATGATGGCCTCGTCACCTAAGGCCTTGATGCTAACCGTGCCCGCACCGCTGGCCTTGATGTCGCCTGCAATATGGCTCTGTTTCTCATAGGTCAGTTCAACCGATGTTTTTGCCGTTTCGCTGTCTTTTCCATCACTTCTGATGGCGGTACCGCCCGCATTGACCGCAAGTTCAGTCTGGCCTGCAACGAGGATGGCTGCATCATTCTTGGCGCCATTAGTTTCAGCAACAAGGCCCTGGTCTCCGCCTTTAAGGACGTTTTTGGCGCCCTTTATGGTTAGGTTTCCTTCCGAGACATGAGCTGCAGCAGAAGACCCCAAGACTTGATTGCGCTCACTGGCCTCAAGTAGGACTGTACTGTTTCCATCCACCCGGATTCCTGTTCCCGTCGCTCCCTTGATTTCCGACGCATCCGCAATGACTTCATTATTTTGACCGGTAGCCCGCACAGAGCCACCATAATAGTCATACCGTTCATTTTTGAATCCTGTCGTTTTAATGCCATAATAACGCGCATTTTTAGGGAGCTCTCGACCAACTTCCTGGGCTGCTTTTGCTGCCTTTTCCCCATCAGGGCGGACCTCTACGAAATTGTATCCATTGGGAGCAGAAAGGGTAACGTCCCCCGCCACGTTCCCAATCCCAGCAGCATAAGACCTGTCCCGAGCCACCGACTCAGCCGCAAGAGAAATGATATTATTGCCCTTTTCCGCTGTGAGCAGAAGGATTCCATGATCTCCGCCATAAAGACCACTTAAAATTCCTTCCCCCTTAGAGCCGACGGTAATGCGATTATTGCCCTCTGTCGCCGTCATCGTAATCTTGCCAAAATTGCTCGGAATGACGCCAGCTGTTTCTTGAGCCGCCTTGCCGCTATATACTGCGATTTCGTTTTCCTTGGCTGAAAGCACAACTTGAGAGCGGTAGCGATCCCCGTCGTACCATTCAATGGGATATTTATAAGGTCGATAACCATCTCCTACCATCGACGTAGATTGCGCCCCAATTCCATACGTAATGGGACTAAATGCGGAATGGACCGGTTCAACATAGATTCGATTGGTGCCTAACGGAGCATTCAGCACGACTTTTCCGCGAAGCTGCCACTCAGGAAGATAGCTCACCCACTCTCCGACTGGCCAATCCAAAAAATAACTGTCAACCCCTACTGTAATATCTTGAGCTCCTTTCCCGGTATAAATGGTATTATCGCCCTGCCGAGCTGTCACTTCGATCAGTCCGGAACCATAGGCCGAAAGGACGGTATGGTTTTGAGGGATGATCCGCTCATCATAGCCGGTTTCTTTCCACTCTTGATTCTTCACATATCCGATGAAGTTGCTCTTTCCTTTGATTTTTATATATGACGGAACAGACCATGAGTGGATGGGACCCGGTTTGCCATTGCCGACTATCTGGGTATCATCAGAGACTGTATAGCCAGCGTCAGTGATTACATAGGTATCTGGAGAAAACCCGATGGAATCAGTGGATGCCGCATCAGGGCTGTAAGCATCCTGAAGGACAACCCTCACGTCACCTTTTTGCGCTTCCATCTCAAGAAGTCCGACTTTTGGCATCGCATATATGGCTGCATTGACACGGGGAGATTCCTGCCAATAAGAATCGATATCGTCTACAGGAATATAGTTTGTGTTGGGTGTCATCAAAATCTTAATGTCCTGCTGAGCCGTAATCCAATGCGTTGCATACTGCAGATAATTAGAAAAACGGACTTTATCCTTAAGTTCATCTGAATCGTAGCCTGGGACAAACCACCATGTATCAGCTAAAAAGCCAATGAGCTGAGGTGTCTTGGACCCGTTAAACTGAGGATCATAAACAGGCGCACGAAGTGATGCCTCAAAAGAATCTGCATCAACCCCCCACCTCAGGTCAAAAGCTGAAGAAAGAAGATTCGTTCCATTATTGACTGCCAGATCTTCTTTGGTCAGTGTTTTATCCAGTACGATGGAAGCTGTCATTCCCATTTGACTGAATGAAAGCGTGCCGCCCAAGATAAGCAAAGTGCCTAGTACAATTTTTGATTTGATTATCTTTTTTTGATGGATGCGGTTCATTTCCTTTCTCCCCCATAATAGATTTTTATCTTTTTAATAAGAATATCCTGTTTATAGAGAGTATATTATATATATTTATTTGTCAATATCAATTATTCTTCTTAACTAAAATCTTTATTATATAATCGCGATGAATAAAAAGCTCCCGCAAAAATAACGGGAGCCAATAAAAATGATAGGGAAATTTGTATCAAACCCGAAATTCGCGTCTGACAAAACCTGGTACTTCAACACTGGCACCGGTAAGACGGCTCCTAAGGTCACGGGAATCAAAAACGCCAACCATCACAAATTTCTTCAGATTATCGAGGATCTCACCAAATGCAGCTGCCATTTTTCCATTCATCATCATGATGACTCACTCCTTCTCACTCGTAATCAAAGAATCTCATGGGGTCCCATACAAGGGGACGGGGTATGTTCCTTAACGGATCAAGGCCAAAGAGGTTCCAAAACGCGTCTTCCCATTCTTTCCACACCCACGGCTGCCCTTACGGGCTCGTTTTGCTTCATATCCATCCCTCCTTTTTTCGTTCGGAATATCCGAACGATTATTATTATACTCACTTTAATGTTTTGATAAAGCAGTTCAAAAATCGTTCACAATGTGAACGTTAAGATCAGCTAAATGATAAAGAATTAACGGTTAGATAACATAATTGTGCAGTAAATTCTCCTGTAAAGTGTTAAAATTACAAGTTTTTATCGAACACTTTAGATATTGTGAGATTCTCATCATCCTGTTTCGTAATTATGATGGGTCGTGTGGTGATTGGATGATGTATGTTGTAGTCACTATTATTATCCGAACTTTATAGGCTTTTATTGTTCTTTTCGTGCCGCCTTTTACGCAAAAAAAAATCCCCGGATTGAGTGAATGAATCACTCAATTGGGGGCCAGGATAGGAACTCATTTACTTATGAAGCTCTTTTCTAAACTGCAGCGGCGTGCGCATGGTCTGGAGTTTGAAACATTTGATGAAGTAACTGGTCGAGCTGAATCCTGTTCGTTGTGCGACAGCACTGACAGGAAGCTCCGTATTTCGCAGAAGGACCGCAGCTTTTTCAAGGCGGTATTTATTAAGGAACTGGTAAATCGTTTCGTGGACCGTTTCCTTGAAAATCCGGCAGCACTCGCTGCCGCTGTAACTTGTAAAGGCTGCAAGATCTGTAATGGCGAAGTTTTCATGGTAATGGGCCTTGATATAGCTCATAAGAGTCTTTGTGATGGACTGATGACGGGCTGATGTGGATTTTTTGGCCTTGGTAAAGGTCACATTCTTGATGAACAGGGACCAAATGCGATACATGACGCTCATGAGGTCCACTTCGCAGCCCATCTCCCCTCCCCGCTTGATAAGATACGCGCCCTGCACCTCGTCCATGAGTTTCTTGCACCAAGGAATCAGGGGATGAAGATGGACGGCCGTAAATTCCGGATTTTTTGTATAGGGCTCGACAAAATTCCGGTCTATATACGATCCACTGCGAAGACCTAGGCTACTGGGGCTCAGGTTCAGGCACACAAGGATGCCTGATTTTTGCTGCCGAGGAATCACGCGGTGAAGCTGCCCCGCATTCATGATGAGCCCTTCCCCAGGATGAAGTTCAAATTTTTGGTCAGTCAGCATCACTGCCATATCACCTTGGATGGCAAGCAGAATCTGGATTTTTTCATGCCAATGCCAGTTACTGAAGCCGAGCCGCTTTTTCCAAATGATTTCGTAATAAACGTCAAGGGGCAGGCCATGCTCCTCCGTGACCATCCCATCATAGTAGGGATGGATTCGCTGGTCTTCTTGGTTGTGACTAACAATGAGACGATCTAAGGGGACTCTCTGCATAAGACACCTCACCTCTTCCCCCAAAAGGGAAGTTCATTCTCTTTTTATCTTACCATAGGCGGCAACAGATAGAAAGCCGCATCCTTAAGGCAAGATGCCCGTACCATCAAAGGACGGAATAAACTTGTCATCAGCGGCGGGACTTTCCTGAATAAAACCGTCTTCGATGCGGCTTTCCAGAAAATGCAGTTCCACTTCTTCATATTCCTCATCTGTGAGCTTGCGATTGATTTCCGGGTACTGGGCCGCCGTGCAGCAGGGGATGAATTGGCGCATGAGGCTTACCATGACGTCGCCGGGGGAAAAGGTATCGGCAATCCAGTCGATGAGGCGCATACTGTCCTCGCCGTGACCAGGAAGGATCAAATGGCGAATGATGACGCCTTTTTGCATGATGCCCCGCTCGTCAAGCTCATAAGGCCCCACTTGGCGGAACATCTCGAGGATGGCCTTGGACGCTGTGGCAAAATAGTTTTTGCAGCGGCTGTAACGCTGGGCCAGGGCATCATCATGGTATTTAAGATCAGGAAGATAGATCTGGACCTTTCCTTCAAGCAGCCGCAAGGTCTCCACCCGTTCATAGCCGCTTGTGTTATAGACAACGGGGACCGGAAGGGTCGGCGTAAGCGATGGCAGGATGGTGGGCAGATATTGCGTTGCTGTCACAAGGTCAATATTATAGGCGCCTTGGTCAATCAGCTCCTGATAAATGGCCCGGAGACGATCCGCCGTCACTTCCCAGCCGTGGTTTTCCGTACTGATTTCACTGTTTTGACAGTAAACGCAATGAAGCGTGCAGCCTGAAAAAAAGACCGCACCGCTGCCGCCTTTTTGAGGATTTTCCCCACTGAGGCAAGGCTCTTCCCAGTGATGGAGAGCCGCACGTGCCGCCTTAGGCGTCATGGCGCAGCGACAAACACCGTACTGGCCAGGTCCGCCTTCATGAAGCGGACGCACAACGCCGCAGACAAAAGGGCAAAGGGTACAAGGTTCCATAACGTTCCTTTCTTTTGCATCGTATTTCCAGAGAAGACATAAAAAAACTCAACCCTGAAAACCAGGATTGAGTTTACCGCTTGCAGCTTAAAGGACCCGGGCCGCCCCAATATAGCGAGCACCCCAATAGCCGCCGAACACATCGGAAACGGTCACGCCCGTACTGGAACCAGCCTGAAGCATCTTACCATCGCCAATGTAGATCCCGACATGGGAAGGACCTGGTTCATACGTTTCAAAAAAGACCAAGTCACCAGGCTGAAGGTTCCGAGAAGAGACCTTTGGATAACTGTAATACTGGGTATCCGCTGTTCTGGGGATGCTGACGCCGATCTGACGGAAGACATACTGCGTATAGCCGGAGCAGTCAAACCCCCACGGCGTTGTTCCTCCAAAGACATAGGGTACACCTACGTACTCAAAGGCCCGGGAAATCAGTCTTCTGGCTGCCCCGCTGCCACGATAGGAACGTCCGCGGCTTACCCCATATCCTGCATACTGGGGCATCCTTTTTCCCATAAGTTTCATGTACGTGGAATCACCAATGATGCCATCTACTTCAAGGCCCATGCTGGCTTGATATTTTTTGATGGCTTCAACGGTCCTTTCGCCGTAGACCCCATCAGGAATCCCAATATCATACCCTTCCATGAGCAGTTTTTCCTGAATCGCGGCCACTTCCGGCCCTGATTCGCCTTGATGAAATGCCGCTGCATCCGCGCTCTGGAAAGGGACGGCAGCAAAACTCAGCATAAAGGCGGCAACAGCCCCCAGCATCATCCGTTTTAAAATAATGAACACACCCTCTCGATTCACCTACGAAGTTAGCTGCCGGGTTCGGGTCGAGACACCCTATTCCTAAAAGAAAGGAAATTCACCCCAACATTGGGTCCTCCGTTCGTATCCCTACGATTCGGTTTTATTAATTTAACGATTTCTGCACTTCACATTATAGCAATGGAAGGAAAAAAAGTCCAATATGTCACATTTTGTTCAAGAAATAGGAGAAAAAAACGCATTTGGTCAGTGCCTGTGGTACTGGCTGTAAAGCTGAAAGAGTAAAATGGCAAAAGATTGTACTGACGGCGCCAATAAGGGAACCGTAGGTCCGTTTCTTCTCCATACTCAGTCAAGGGACCAAAAGGCGCCATTCTATGCTCCGCTCTCTTCGGTCAGCAGTGTGTGCCTTTTATCCTTCCCCAGTTGCCGCCTCTACCCTTCCCCTACCAAAAAACTGCGGAGAAATTTCTTGTTTCTTCGCAGTTCTGGCTCTTACTTTTTAATGATATGCGCGATTGCGTCCACCGCTTTGTTTCCGTGTTTGATATGTTCCCGCACGATATAAAGGGGTCGATGCTTGACTTCCTCAAAGATGCGTCCCACGTATTCACCAACGATACCAATGCCCATCAGTTCCACTCCGCCGAGAAAGAACTCGGCGGCTGCAAGGGTCGTCCATCCAGGCACGGCTTCATCCATGATCCAGGCATAAAGGACATGGAGAAGGAGCAGCAGGCTGCCGAGGCCAAAAATGAGTCCTGCATAAAAGGCAAGACGCAGGGGAACCCGAGAAAAGCCCGTAATCCCGTCCAAGGCAAAACGCAGCATTTTCCTCAGGCTGAATTTGGAATGACCAGCAAAGCGCGGCGGTGCCACAAAAGGCAGGGTCGTCGTCCGAAAGCCCAGATTATTCACCATCCCACGGATAAAACGGGCCCTTTCATGGTAGGAATTAAGTGCGTCCACCGCTTTCCGGTCCATGAGCCGAAAATCAGAACCTCCCGGGGTAATCCGCACTTCGCTCATGGTATTGATGAGCTTATAATAAAGGCTTGACGTGATGTTCTTGAAGAAGGTGGCGTCTTCCGTCGCTTTGCGGACGGTCTGTACAATCTCATACCCCGCTTCCCAGAGGGAAAGGAGTTCCGGGATCATTTCCGGCGGATGCTGCAAGTCTCCATCCATGGAGATGACGGCATCCCCCTTGGCATGTTCCAGTCCGCAGGTAAGGGCCAGCTGATGGCCATAGTTACGGGAAAACAGATAGCCTTCCACGTGAGGATCTTTATCTGCCAGTTCACGGATCATGGCCGCGCTTTGGTCACGGGAACCATCATCGATGAAAAGAAGCTCATAATCATAAGATAAAGGCGCCATTACTTCCGTAACGCGCCTGTAAAACTCATGGATATTTTCTTGTTCATTAAAGACAGGAACTACAATGGATAGTTTTTTCATCATACAAATCACAGGCTTTGAAGAGGATCCAAATAGGCGGCTTTCGACTGGACGCCGACAAAGCGATGAGCTTCCTTGCCATCCTTGAAGTAAACAACCGTCGGAATGGCTGCAATACCAAATTCGCTGGCTACATCAGGAACTTGATCCACATCAACCTTGGCAACCTGCACATCATCCCGTTCTGCTGCAATCTGCGCAATCACGGGCGCCACCATCTTGCAAGGGCCACACCAGGTCGCCCAAAAATCAACCATGACCGGTTTCGTGCTTTCCTTAACAAGTTGATCAAAGGCTGCTTTATCAGAGATATTGATGATTTCCATAAAGATTCCTCCTGTACAATTCGAAAATGGATATGAGTGATCAGTAAGCCGAGTTCTGTTACGATAATCATTTATCTAGTTCCATAGTTGCCTATGGACTCAAGCGACACAACCCGGAAGGATCAGCGGGCCGCTTCATCCCTTCCCTATTTGGTCTTGCTCCGGATGGGGTTTACCAAGCCGGCCAATCACTTGGCCGCTGGTGCGCTCTTACCGCACCGTTTCATCCTTACCGGCGAGCCGGCGGTTTGTTTTCTGTGGCACTTTCCTTAAGGTCACCCTCACTGGACGTTATCCAGCATCCTGCCCTATGGAGCTCGGACTTTCCTCATCAGCTTGCGCTGCCGCGATTATCTTTCACACTCATATAAAATAAATATACTATACGGCCGCAGTGTTGTCAACGACACAAAATAAGCGTGCTGTTTTGCAGCGCGCCTTCCTTGCCGAATCAGCTGGCGGCGAGTATAATGTCCCTTGAACCAACAAGGAAAGAAGGATCATCATGATCGAAAAGAAACTACAGATCAACGAGGAAGGCTGCAGTATCCGCTGCCGCTTTTTCTGCCATGACAGCCGCAAGAACGAGCGCAGCTTTAAGCGGGCTGCCGTTGTGACCCACGGTTTTGGCAGCAGCAAGGACACGGCAGGCATCACGAATTTTGCGCAGCACCTAACCAGCAAATATAAGGACGATGCAGTCATTGCCTTTGATTTTCCCTGTCATGGCGAGGACGCACGCAAAAAGCTCCTCATGGACGAATGCCTGAAATACCTTGCCATCGTCACGGACTATGCCAAAAAGACCTTGGGCGCGGAAAAAGTCTATAACTATTCCACTAGTTTCGGGGCCTATGTGACGCTGCGGTTTCTCCTCAGTAAAGGCAATCCTTTTTCCCGCATTGCCCTCCGCGCGCCGGCCGTCACGATTGCCGAAAGCATGAACCGCTACCTTACGGAAGCGGACCGATCAGCCCTCAAAAAAGGCAAGGAAATCCTGGTTGGCTTTGACCGCAAGATGAAAATCGATCAGGCTTTTCTGGATGACCTTAAGACCCATGATGTACGGAAAAGCGAATTCTTTGACTTCGCCGATGATCTCATCATTCTTCATGGCACAAAGGATGAAATGATTCCTTTTGAAGAAGCAAAGACCTTTGCCGAAAATAACGTCATTACCTTTATCCCTGTCGAAGGAGCCAACCACCCGTTCCAGAACCCCAAGCAGATGGCTCTTGCCATCCACGAGATTGTGGAATTTTTTGGTGAGTAAGTGAAAAAAGGACGGAAGCCACGCGTTTGTGCGATGAGCCTCCGTCCTTATTTTGTTGCTCATTGGAACATGGCCCCAATGGCTTCTTCAACAGTCCGGCATTCGACCACACCAGCGGGTGCCTTTTTGCCTTTCATAAAGCTTCCCCGCGGCACGATGAAGCGCTTGAAGCCCAGCTGGGCTGCTTCCTTGATGCGCCGGTCCGTAAGTCCTACACGGCGCAGCTCGCCTGTAAGCCCCACTTCCCCCAAGCAGAGGATGCCTGGCCCAACGGGCACATTGCGGTAGCTTGAAACAAGGGCACCCACAATGGCAAGATCCACTGCCGGTTCCGTTATCTTCATGCCCCCAACGGCACTCACATAAGCATCTTGGTCCCCAAAGTTCATACCCATGCGTTTTTCAAGAATGGCAATGAGCATGTTGACCCGGTTATAATCAACGCCTACAGCGGTCCGCCGCGGCATGCCAAAGGGCGTATGGGCGGCCAGGGCCTGGATTTCAGCAAGAATGGGCCGGTTGCCTTCGATTGTGGCGGTAATGACGGACCCCGGTACGGGCGCTTCCTTAGTCTCAAGGAACAGTCCCGACGGATTGCTCACTTCCTGGAGGCCTTCTGCTTCCATGGAAAAGATGCCGCATTCACTTGTCGAGCCAAAGCGATTCTTGAGGGCACGCAGGACGCGGTATGTATAGGAACGATCCCCTTCAAATTGAAGGACGACGTCCACCATATGTTCCAGAAGGCGGGGACCGGCAATGTTGCCTTCTTTTGTCACGTGACCGATAATGATGATGGCGATATTTGATTCCTTGGCAAAATTAAGGAGCTTAGCCGTACACTCCCGTACCTGCCCCACACTTCCGGCGGCCGTTTCAAGCTCGCTGTTGTACATGGTCTGGATGGAGTCGATGACCAACAGTTTGGGCGCATCCTTTCTTGCTTCGACCAAAATGGTGCCAAGCTCCGTTGCGGTCATGACTTTTAAGGCATCGGACGCCGTGCCAAGGCGTTCAGCCCGCATCGCCGTCTGGGCCTCTGATTCCTCGCCGGATACATAAAGGACGGGAATCCCGCGATTGGCTGCTTTCATCGATACATCAAGGGTAATGGTTGATTTCCCGATGCCCGGTGCGCCCCCTAACAAGATGAGGGATCCCGGGACGATGCCGCCTCCAAGAACCCGGTCAAATTCGCTGATGCCCGTGGGTATGCGGCTGACCTTGACCTTATCTACTTCACGCAGCGTCTTGGGCGCCACGTGTTCTGCTGTTTTGAGATAGCTCGGGCGATGGCGGTCAACGGGTGCATCCACTTCTTCTACAAGGGAATCCCAGGCCCCGCATTCCGGACATTTTCCCAGCCATTTGACGGACGCGTAGCCGCATTTTTGGCAGACGTACTTGGTTACGGATTTAGCCACGGTCAGGCTCCTTTGGTCAGGGACTGGTAAGCAGACGCAATCATCTTTTCCTTATCCTTTTCCGTCACGTGATCCCCAAGGAATGAAAGGAAATAAGATAGAAGGCGGCCTTCCCGCATCGTAATCATGCGATGCTCCACGAGGGCGTCCACCATGCCTTCGGCCGACTCGCTTTGAGACGGCAGGGATATTTTTTTAGCTCTTCGCTCCTGAGGCAGACGGACAATACGGATGAATCCCCCATTGCCCCGTTTGGATTCCACTTCAAAGCCCTTATCCGGGGTAAAACGCGTTGTCAGGGTATAGGTGATTTGACTGGGCGCGCAGGAAAGCTTTTCCGCAAGCTGGCTTCTTTTGACATTGATGGAATCCTCTTCATTGGCAAAAAGCTCACTGATAATAAATTGTTCTATGACATCGGCGATATTTCTCATGTTGATGCCTCCTTGATAAAGGTTGGAAAAAGGAAAAGGACCCAAAGAACCCTCTCCGCTGATGACCTTCTCTTATTATATTTGACTTTTTGACATTTTTCAAGAGGGGACAGCCTATGAAAAAGACTGTGAGTCGTTATGCTCACAGTCTCTATTCGTCGTTCATGGCTATGCTCTTTGCGGCAGGGCCTCATTCCCTTTGTTTTTTTAATCCTCACAGGAAACCAATCTTGTTGGCACAAATCCGTAAAGAAGCAAAGCGTTTTCGTTCCTTTACTGCAAATCGATGGGCCGCTTGATGTTGTGGTTCTTTTCCCTGGTAAAGCCCCGCCCCATAACGTCCCGCGCATCTTGAACAATCATAAAGGCGTCAGGATCAAGCTGAGAGACTAGATCTTTGAGGCGCGCCACCTGAGTAAGTTTCACAACGCAGAAAATGACCTTCCGCGTTTCGTGGGTATAAGCGCCTTCCCCATCGATATAGGTCGCCCCGCGGCCCAGCCGATTGATGATGGCTTCGGCAATTTCCTTGCTCTGATTGCTGATAATAAAAACATTTTTCTTGTGATTGAACCCGTCATTGACGACATTGCTCATCTTGGCCACGCCAAAATAGGCAACAATGGTGTACATGGCCGGAGCCAGCCCAAAGCAGTAGGCACCAATGGACAGTAGGATGAGATTAATGATGAATCCTGTCGTACCAATGCTGATGGAATAAAACTTCTGCATGATGCCGCCAATGATATCCGTCCCACCCGTACTGCCGCCAACGCGGTAAAGGGTGCCAAGGCCGATGCCGTGAAGGACACCGGCAGCAATGCTGCAGAGCATCGGGTCAGTGACGGGAACGGCGCCATTTAGGAAAGAAAAGACGCGAATCCAGAAAGAAAGGGCGAAGGTTCCGTAGATACCGCTGACGAAATATTCCCGGCTCATCAGTTTATAGGCAAGGATGAAGAGCGGAATGTTAAAGACGATGTTCGTCACGTCTACGGTCCAACCAAAAAGATAGTATAAGATCATGCCAAGCCCTGTAATGCCGCCGCTCAGAAGATGGTTCGGCAGGAAAAACGCGTTCATGGCAATACCGGAAACGCAGGTACCGGCTGTAATCGTAAGATAGCGCTTCAGATGTCTGTTCAAGGGAAAAGCCTCCATCGTTTTCGCAGAGAATTCAGTCTATAGTGTACCATGGATACAGAATTTTAGGAAGGGGCGTTTTGAGCGGCACACAGATCGCGTCGATTTTCTGCACGAGGCTAGAAGTTTCTCCTATCTGGACCCATCTACATCCAAATGAGCCAAATATGAAAAAGGACATGGGGAAAATTCCGCAGTGCAAAGCGCTCATATTGTTCTCTAAGTTCCTTTTCTTGGTGAGACGAAGACGACGGTAAGGCAATCGGGTCTGTTCTCAGTACTCCGTTCTACATTTAGCATAAAGTTGAATCCCAAAAATTCTTAAGAGCCCTCAAAGCGAATACATATCAATTGTTCCGTTGGGGGCTCTCCTTCTCTATTCTTTTTCTATATGCCTCAAAAATGCCTTTGACTCGACTTAGTAAAGCCCTAACATGAAAAGAAACGGAGCTTGCGCTCCGCTCTTTCTTTTCTATCTTTTCCTAAATCGTATGATCTGTTTCACTGATCCACTTGAGGGTCGGTTCCAGATTCTTCTTGAGTTTTTCTTCCAGTTCCTTCACGTTCCGTCCATCAAAGCTCGTTGTTGTACGGAAAACACTGTTCACCTTGAGTTCACCGAAAAACTCGTCACGCAGGCGGTTATACATGATGATGAGTTGATCCCGTCGCACAAAGTCGGAATAGTCGATGAGGATGATGGACCCGTTGATATGCTCAATGGCGCGGCTAGGTTTGATGTAAAGCTCAAAGGACCCGATTTTTTGAGGCAGCGCTTTGCCGTACTCCCAATCATCGACCTTTTTTGCTTCATACAGTTCACCCAGGTTCACCTGTTCCGGATGTTCCATATTGCTGATGACGAGGGGCAGGTATTTCTTGGTCTTTTCTTCAAAGACGTTCCGTTCCTTATAGATCAGGCGGACATCACGGAAGGAATTGAGCCCCATGGTCCGCACCAAGATATAATCAAAGGTTTCTGCCGAATACGTTAAATCGACACTCGCCCTAAGCTCAGGGGCTTCATAACGGCAGATAAACAGGATCTGACCTTCTATGTAATCCGTTATTTTCTTCTTGAAAACGCCCATGGTCTCCGGCAGTTCCTTGATAAAAGCCCATTCATGGGTCTGTTTCTGGATTTCTTCGATTGAATCGTATCCCATCTCATTGCTCCTTCAAAAAAGAACCGCGAACACGTTCACGGTCCTTTCTTTTTTATGATCAGAAAAAGCGATGCATTTCCTTATTTATCCTGGGCCTTCTGACGGTCCATTTCCAACAGTTCCTCAAGACGGCCGCAGCTCATCTTGCCTTCATGGCACACACGCTGAGTAATACAGGTCGGTCCAGCATTTCCAAAGAGAATGGGGGCCACTTTTTTCACTTCTTCAAGCATCATGTTGGCCAGGTTCCGGATTTCCCATTGAGCACGATTGCAGCAGCGCAGCTCAAAAAAGTGCAGCAGGCTGCGGGCATTCATGGTGACGACAATCTTGGTTTCCGTCGCGTTGGGCAGGATATAGCGGGCATCCTCGGCGGGAATACCCGCTTCTGTCAGCTCATTGTAAAGGATTTGGATCTTGCCGCAGAGCGCATCGAATTTTTCTTTCAGGGCCGGATCTTTAGCAATGGTCGGCGGAACGATGGTTTCGAAGTCATGTTCCTTCACGTAGCGCTGACTCTGCTGCGAATAGGACGCAATCCGGTGACGGACAAGCTGATGGGTCAACACCCGAGATACGCCTTCAATGGCAAAAGTAAACGTGACGTGTTCAAACGTGGATGTATGCCCCATGCGGGCAAGCTGACGCACCAGACGGCGTACCTGGTCATCCGTCATGTCTTCTTCAATCTGAGCTGCCCCAATGGGGGAATAGCACAGATGGGCACTCATGGCAACGGTACGGTCCGGATCCGGTGTATGGCGGATCAATTTACAGCTGATCATAAGGTTATCCTCTCTTTTCGTTCATCATGGCCTGCTGAATCAGGGTAAAAGACGCCTTCATCAACGTTTCAAGGCGCGCCGTTTCCCCTGTAAGGTACAGCCATCCCATGAGGGCTTCAAAGGCCGTCCCCTGCCGATACTCGCGGACAGTCGCGCTTTTGGGAACTGTCGATTTCGTATTGCGTCCGCGGCGCACGACCTGGGCTTCTATTTCCGTAAGCTGCGGTTCAATGCCGTCCATGGCTTTTGCCTGCATGACAGCAGAAACCATACGGGCCGCCAGGTCATGAAGGACCTGGACGTGACCGGACACGGGCAAGAGACGCTTTCTCACATACAGGGAAAAAACGGCGTCGCCAATATAGGCCAGCTCAATGGGGTTTATCAGATGGGGGTCCACGTCCGGCAGAGGTCCGTCACAGACGGCAAGGGCGTGGTCCCGCATCTTCTTGTACGTTTCGAATCTCACTGTCTTTTCCACCGTACGCCTTGGGGCGTATCTTCCAGGATGATGCCCTTTTGGGCAAGTTCGTCACGGATAGCATCGGCTTTCTTGAAATCCTTGGCCTTCCGCGCTTCCTGACGCTCCGCGATAAGGGCTTCAATGGCCGCTGCATCTTCGTCTGCTTCTTTTACGGCTTCGGTCTTGGCGCCAGGCTCCTCTTCGAGGATACCGATGATAGAGGTCATTTCCTTCCAAGCTTTATCCATCAGATCGACAAGCTTACCATCCGGCTTTTGGCCGCCGGTCAAGACAGCCTGATGAAGAATGTTGATTTCCTTGCCGAGGGCAAAGAGATAGCTGATGGCAAGGGAGGTATTGAAATCGTCCCGCATAGCTTCGAGGAAGCTTTCCACAAAGCCCGTCACCTTTTCCCGCAGGGCAAGACTATCCTCATCAGGACCAACGCTGATGACGCCCTTTAGTTCGGTGAGGTTCTGCGCCGCCGTGCGGAGCCGTTCCAAGCTGCGGCTAGCTTCTTTGAGGCGCACATCGGAAAAGTCCAAGGGGCTGCGGTAATGGGTCTGAAGGATAAAGTAGCGGAGTACTTCCGGTTCATATTCCTTCAGGATGTCAAGAACAGTGAAGAAGTTACCCAGGGATTTTGACATCTTTTCTTCATTGATGGTAATGAAGCCGTTATGGACCCAGTAGCGCACGAAAGGATGACAGCACGTAGCGCCTTCAGATTGGGCAATTTCGTTTTCATGGTGCGGGAAAATCAGGTCACTGCCGCCGCCGTGGAAATCAAAGGAGCTCCCTAAATATTTCGTGCTCATGGTCGAGCATTCAATGTGCCAGCCCGGGCGGCCCTTACCCCAAGGGCTGTCCCAGGACGGTTCGCCCGGTTTGGCCGATTTCCAAAGGGCAAAGTCCATGGGGTTTTCCTTGCGTTCGTCCACGTCAACACGGGCACCGGCCATCATGTCGTCCAGCGTGCGGCCGGACAGTTCACCGTAATGTTCAAACTTTTCCACGCGGTAGTAGACATCGCCGTCAACGACGTAGCCGTACCCATGATCAATGAGCTGCTGCACCGTATGGATGATGTCAGGAATATGGTCAGAGACGCGGGGATAAACGTGGGCGCGGCGCACATGGAGCTTGTCCATGACTTCGAAATAGGCTTTGATATAGCGGTTAGCAATGACGTCCCACGTCACGCCTTCTTTATTGGCTTCACGGATGATTTTGTCATCCACATCAGTGAAGTTCTGTACATGGGTCACATCGTAGCCTTCATGTTCAAGGAAGCGATGGATAACGTCCCACACAACGAAAGGACGGGCATTGCCAATATGGGGATGGTTGTAAGGCGTGACGCCGCAGACGTAGATGCCCACCTTCCCCGGATGAAGAGGAACGAATTCCTCTTTTTTGCGGGTCATTGTATTATATACACGGATGGTACTCATGTCATGCTCCTTTCTTAGAGGCTCACATGGGCCTTTTCGAGGCTCTTCATGATGCGTTTTTCAACACGGTCAGCGCCAAGAAGAGGAATCATTTCAGCCAGTTCCGGTCCATGCTGGTTCCCCGTGAGGGCCACGCGGAATGGCATGTAGACCTGCTGGCCTTTCAGTTTGTTGCCTTTCTGGACAGCTTTGAAGACGCCTTTGACGCTGTCGTGGTTCAGTTCGTCCAAGCTATGGAAGCCTTCGATAAGGGCTTTCATGACAAGGGGCACCGTTTCTTCCTTGAGGACGGCAGCAGCTTCTTCATTTTCGAAGTCAAAGTCATCCGTGAAGTAAAGAGCAACCTTTTCCGGCACCTGGGCACCATAGTCGACCTGGGTCTGGGCCGTTGCGACAACGCGTTTCAGCCAGTCAAGCTTTTCCCCTGTTTCGTCGCCCGTCATGTAGCCGGCTTTCACCATAAAGGGTTTGGCAAGTTCAAAAAAAGCGTCCGCCGTCAGTTTACGGATGTGCTGACTGTTGATCCAGTTAAGTTTCTTGATGTCAAAGACTGCAGGGTTCTTAGCCACACGGTCCATGGAAAAGACCTTGCAGGCTTCTTCCATGCTGAAGATTTCTTCTTCGCCTTGGGGGGCCCAGCCAAGGAGAGCCAGGAAGTTATCAATGCCTTCCGGCAGATATCCCTGCTGCCGATAGGCGTCAACACTCGTCGCTCCGTGACGCTTGCTCATCTTCGTGTGGTCTGTGCCAAGGATCAGGGAAATATGGGCAAAGACCGGTTTTTCAAAGCCAAGGGCTTCGTAGACAAGGAGCTGACGCGGCGTATTGGACAGGTGTTCTTCCGCGCGGATGACATGGGTGATATGCATCAGATAGTCGTCGATGACCACGGCGTAGTTATAGGTAGGAATCCCATCACTTTTTACAATGACGAAGTCACCAATGCCATTTGAATCAAATTCAACATCGCCGCGGACCATATCATGGACGACAATGGTTTCATTTTCAGGAACTTTGAGCCGGATGGAAGGCTTGCGGCCCTCTTTTTCATACTGGGCCTTCTGTTCTTCCGTCAGGTGGCGGCATTTGCCCATATAGCGGGGCATCTTGCCTTCCTTGAGGAGGGTCTGCCGTTCTTCTTCCAGTTCTTCCGGCGTACAGTAACAATAGTAGGCCTTGCCTTCCTTGAGCAGCTGGTCTGTGTATTTCTTATAGATATCGAGCCGTTCCATTTGATGGTAGGGGCCATAAGGGCCGCCCACGTCCGCCCCTTCATCCCACGTAATACCGAGCCATTTCAAAGCGGCCTTGATATTTTCTTCTGATTCCGGCGTGGAACGTTTCCGATCCGTATCTTCAATGCGCAGTACGAATTTACCGCCCATGCGTTTAGCCAGAAGCCAGTTAAAAAGTGCGGAACGGGCGCCGCCGATGTGGAACGGGCCAGTCGGGCTCGGTGCAAAACGTACTCTCATTTCTTTTTCCATTGATATACGCCTCCAAATTGATTAACAAAAATCTTGATTGATCTCATTTCTTGAGGAGGACAACCGCTTCCGCAGCAATCCCCTCGCCTCTTCCTGTAAAGCCAAGTTTTTCCGTTGTCGTAGCTTTGACATTCACTGCGTCACCGGAAAGACCTAGGTCTTCTTGAAGATTTTTCAGCATGGCCCTTTCGTAGGAAATCAGTTTAGGCCGCTGACAGATAATCGTTACATCGGCATTATGGACATGCCAGCCTTTTTCTCCGACGCGGCCGATGACCTCCCGCAGCAGCTTCCTGCTATCGGCCCCCAGATAAGCATCATCGGAATCTGGGAAGAGGCGGCCAATATCCCCCATGCCAGCGGCGCCTAAGATTGCGTCCATCAAGGCATGAAGGGCAACATCGGCATCGGAATGACCTTCAAGGCCCAGTTCATACGGAATGGTGACCCCGCAGAGGATGAGCGGCCGACAAGGGACAAGGCGATGAACATCATAGCCTGATCCTACATGAAAATCCATGGCAATCTGCTCCTTTTTAAGAACGCCTTCGGCGCGAATCAAGTCTTCCGGCGTTGTAATCTTAAAGTTTTCCTCCAGACCCTCAACAAGGGAAACGGGATGCCCCAAGGCCTCCACCATACTGGCGTCATCGGTTACGGCAAGATCATGGGCCTTCACATAGGAAAAAGCCCGCCGCAAGAGTGCCGCGTCAAAGATCTGCGGCGTCTGAACGCGGTAAAGTTCGCTGCGTTTCAAGGTCTGTAGGGTTTCCTTCCCATTAGCGGAAACCTTGATGGTGTCCTTGACGGGAAGTGCGGCAACGGCAGCCCCGCTTTGCTTAGCCGCCAAAAAGACGCGTTCAAATAAGGCTGCATCCGCAAAGGGCCTTGCCCCGTCATGAACGGCTACCCAAGAAGCGGTTTCGGGCAAAGTCTGTAAAGCACAGGCTACGGAATCCTGCCGCTCCCTGCCGCCTGGTACAAGGGACCAGGATAAGGTGGGGAAAAAAGCCGCTTCATATTCCTGAAGCAGGGCCCGGGCTTCTATCAGTTCCTTTGGGGCAACGGCAATGACAACATGGGTAAGAAAGGCAATGCCGCTCAACGCATGAAGGTTGCGTACCAAGATTGGCACATGGCCAAGGGGTGCATAATTCTTATTATACCCCAACTGGGCTCGTTTTCCCATGCCAGCCGCGGCAATGATTCCATAAAGCTGTTCTTCCATCCGTCTCTCCCATCATTTCATTTTTGCAAAGATCATCCGTCCCGCCGATGTCTGCAGTACGCTTGTCACAGTGACGGGCACGGTTTGGTTGACAGATCGTTTGCCATTTTCGACAACGACCATGGTGCCATCATCAAGATAGCCGATGGCCTGGCCTTGTTCCTTGCCTTCCTTAGCAAGGAAGATCCGCAGCTCTTCCCCAGGCAGCACGGCCTGTTTGAGGGCATTGGCAAGGTCATTGACATTCAGGACCGGCACGCCTTGGATCTTGGCCACTTTGCTGAGGTTGAAATCATTTGTCGCAAGGACACCCTTCATCTGGGCCGCAAGACGGACCAGCTTTGCATCAACTTCCGTCAAGTCATCGAAATCCTTATCGACGATTTCGATAGAAATATTTTTAAGGTCCTTGATTTCCTGCACAATATCAAGACCCCTGCGGCCTCGATTGCGTTTCAGGGTATCAGCTGAATCGGCAATTTTCTGCAGTTCCTCCAGGACGAATTTGGGAATGATGATGGTCCCTTCAAGAAACCCAAGGCGAATGATTTCAAGGATCCGGCCATCAATGAGCACACTGGTATCAAGGAGTTTATGAGTGCGGGAAACATGGAATGCGGTCTTTTTCGAGCTTTCCTTTACACGCGAAGAAAACCAGATCCGATTAAAAAAGGATACGATATCAGTCCGCTTGTTCAGTGCCACTTTAGCCCCCACAATAGCGCCAAGGATGCTGAAGATGAGGGAAATATACGGTCCGATGATGGGCAGACGGGAAAAACTGGTTCCTAGCAAGGCCGCTACAATGAGACCCAAGATTACACCAATGGCAAGGACAAAAATATCACTGGTAGGAAGATCTGCAAGGTACATGGCCATCCGTTCAGAAAAACGCATGGTGAGGTTCATGAGAAAGGGAGCGGCCCATTTTCCCAAGGAGCCAAAGACAACAAGACCCAATAGTCCCAGAACAAGGCGCAGCGGCGTAACACCGAGGAAGCCGACCTTAAGGTACTCATTGCTCACAAATTGCGATAAAAAGGGTGCTGCAACTTCCATAATAAGCAGGCCTGAAATAGCAAAGACAAGGACAATGAGGAACCGGGAAATCTTTTCAAGCATAAAATCACCTCCTTTTGTAAATTTCATCCCTTTATTGTACTATACTCTACTCTGAATGAAAAGATAAAAAATGAGGTCAGGACCGGCTGAACAATTAGAACCGTAAAGGAAAAACACCCTTTTCGCACAAGGCGAAAGGGTGCTTATGGTCAAGCAGTGTCAGATGAATTTTTCAAGCCAAGCTTCACTTTTTTCTTCGTCAACGGATTCAACAAGCATGACCTCACTCAAAAGGATCTGCTTAGCCGTCGAAAGAAGACGCCGTTCCCCCGTGGAAAGCTTCTTGTCCTCTTCCTGAACGGCCAGCGTACGGACCACATCGGCCACTTCAAAGATGCTGCCTGTTTTCATCTTATCGATGTACATATTGTACCTGCGGTTCCAGGTAATCCGCTTCATCTTATTTTCCGGACGGGACTTGAGAACCTCTTCCACCTTGGGCATGACGGACTTATCAACAATAGGACGGATGCCCACCTTTTCAACATTACCGGCAGGAACCATGACTTTCATGTTGCTAAGGAGCATATCAAACACGAAATAGTCAATCTGACGGCCATCGATTACTTTTTGTTCAACGTCTCGAATCACGGCCGCACCGTGCATCGGATAGAGCACCTTGTCCCCTACGGTAAACATGTAAGCCACCTCCTCCTGACAAAAATCAACCAATTTGACCACATGGTCAAATACCCATGCTAGTAGTTTAACATAATATTTAAATAATGTCAAATTTTGAATTATAGCATTATTAGAAGATGGATGTCAAGAAAAGATTTTGGCCGAAGCAAAAATTGCTCCGCTTCTCCAGAGCAGCGTGCCCCATTGCTTAATTTTCTATTTAGAAGATGCAATGGAGGCATGACGATTCATACGATGTTGCATTTCTGATTAGGGGATACCTTACGCCTGGGCGCTTCTCCCCTTTCTTTTTACTCGGCGCACAAATCGCTCCGATTTTCTGCACGAGGTGCCTTCATTGCCTTTGAAAAGATTTATGAGATGGCAAAGAAGGCATGGCGCATCGTAAAATGTTGCGATACACAATCTCATGTTAAAGACGCCCGAAAAAATGCCTTCGTCGGGCGAGCCACTTCTTGGAATTTTTTCGGTTTTTTAGAGGAAACATGATTCGCCTGAGGCTCATATCGGCCCATCTGCGTTGTCAAAAAGACGCGGGCTTCCTAGCAGCACGAAAATACGTGTGCGGCTTCGTCAGCCTGCAGCTTTTTTCCTAGCATCTGGACCAATCTGAGCCCAATTCGAATCATGTAAATAGAAAAAACACGAGGGCTTCGGTTAACTGCATCCAACAGAAAATTCTTTTGTCGATGAGGCCTGGTGCTCCTAGCATCTAACTAGGTCTAGGCCTTAGTCGAAAAAAGCAAATGGAAATAAAAAGACCACAGGGAAAGCCTCTAAACGCACGGCGCCAAACCGTCTCCCTATCGGTCGTGGGCGCCGAATTGATTTTTTGGTCACACGGGCCGAGGGCCGGCTATGGAGCAAAAGCTCCACACGCATCGGTTTTGGCCCATCGAAAAATGTTCCTCGCTCCCGCTCGTATGGAGACGTCGGCCACAAACCGGCCTCCTCATCCACCACCCACTCCCGCAAGCAAGCTTGCTCGGTGGATGAGGACGCGAAGCGGACGTTTCTTTGCAAGCGGCTAGCAAGGCATATCCGCCAGGGTTATGAGGCTGCTTTGGAGCGGAGCGGAAAACCGAAGAACATGTTTAAGGGCGGATTTAATTCGGCGCCCACCCTCGAAGAGGGATGGTTTGGCGCCGTTCCCGTAAGGTCTTTCAGCCAGCCGCCTCCAGCGGCCTTAGCCGGTGCTGCCCGCTGACAGGCAGCACCTTGCGCCCATCAAAAAAAGCTGCAAAGAAATGATTTCTCATTTCTTTGCAGCTTCTCTTTCTTTTCACTCCAAAGGATTAACCGCGAGGAAACGCTGAAGCATCTTGTTAAAAGCCCAGGTTTCTTTTCCATCTGTCTGGAACTGGTTCAGGACGGCATCCGTCTCATCGGCATAATGGACAATAAAGGCTTCTTTCGTCGCACAAAAGACGGGAGAACCTTTTTCGTGATCCCCATGATGGGACAGGATGATATGAAGAAGCTCATCAAGACGGATGCGGGAAAGGTCCGGGATATTTTCCGCAATGCGGCTGATCAGCATGGCCCCCATGGAAATATGGCCCATGAGCCGGCCTTCCGTTGTATAGGGAAAGCCAAGGCCGGCGGAAATTTCCCGCAGCTTGCCGATATCATGCAGGAGGGCCCCAGCAAGGATGAGGTCAAGGTCCACCCCACCGATGGTCTTGCCCATGCTGAGAGCTAGGCGGGCTACACAGACCGTATGATGCAGCAGGCCGCCTACATACGCATGATGAAGCCGCATTCCTGCTGGATTCCTAAGAAACCGTTCATACCGCTTCCCAGAAAATACCTGCTTGACCAGACGCTGAAGCGGTTCATCCTGGATGCGGCCAATAAGGGTCTGAAATTCCACTTCCAAGGACTCAAGGTCGATGGGCCCTCTAGGCAGCAGCATGGATAAATCGGTCTCCTCATCAGGAGGAACAACTTTCTGCACGATGACCTGCAGGTTTTGTCCGCCCATGGGGGAAGCATATTTATTGGCATCAACACGGCCCCCAATGATAAATGGCGTCGGGCCCTCCATGCTGCGCAGGCGATTGATGGGACCGGCTTCAAAGCAAATGAAGGGAAGGGTTCCGCTGTTATCTTCCAAAAGGCCTCGGGCGTATGCCTTGCCATTGGAGCTTGTGCCTACCTTCTGCAGACGGACAAGGCAAGGCTGCTCCAGATCATTTCCAAGTCTTACATCTTTGATCATGAAAGCACCTTCTTTAGATGCTTTGGAGGACAAGGTCCTCATGGGCACGAATAACCTCAAAATGCCGCCCCGATTCCTTACACCATGCATTGAGGACGTCTTCCAAATGTTCCACCACGGGCAGTTCCGTCAGCTGGTGCGTACCGTCAACAAGGTTAAGTCCCATGTTGAGGGCCTTCTGGGCGACATGATATTTTACGTCGCCTGTAACGAGCGTATCCGCGCCAGCTGCCATGGCATCATCCATGAAGTCAGCTCCGCCTCCACCAACAACAGCGACCTTATAGACTGGTTCCTCACCGCCGGCAAAAGTGACATGGGCAGCGCCCAACTGGTCCCGCACATAAGCCGCAAAATCCTTCAGTTCCATCGGCTCACCAAGGACACCAATGCGGGCAAGTCCCTGCTCCGGACAGTCCTTACGGGGAATTTCCGTCACATCGTTCAGCCCCAGCCGGTCCGCAAGGACATCGTTGACGCCGCCGCGGGCAGCATCAAGATTGGTATGGGCGGCATAGACCGCAATATCATGCTTGATCAGTTCATACATGACTTCCATCTTTGTATCCGTCACGGCAAGGGAGCTCGGCAAATGGAAGTAAAAAGGATGATGGGTGACGATGAGATCCACCTCTTCTTCAATGGCCTGTTCGGCCACTTCCGGCATCAGGTCAAGGGCCACCATGATCTTATGGACCGGGGCTTCCACATGACCTAAGAGCAAGCCCGGATTATCCCATTTTTCCGCATACGTAAGGGATGCATATTCGTTCATAAAGACGCAGATGTCACTGACAGTCGTTTCCATGTAAGATTTCCTCCAATCGTTTTTTCGTCTCTACGGATGTTTGGTAATGTTTACTTTGGCGTGCTTTGGGACTTTTTTCCATACTGGAAAGAAGCCGGTCATACTTAGCGATAAGGCGGCGGACAAACGTTTCAAGAAGCGGATGGCGGCGCTGCACAAGGTCATTGCCGACAAGGTCAGTCAGTCCTTCATAACGAAAGGACGGATCTTTGTGAAAGATGAGCACTTCATAGATGCGCTCTCCTTCTTGAACCAGTTCTTCCCGCAAGATGCCCCAGCCAGATCGTTCACACCAATGACGCAGTTTTTCGCTGTCATTCATAGGCTGCAGGATGAGTGTCGTGAGCGCGGGCGACGCCAGGACTTCCGGTGCCGCGTCAAGGATTTCTACCATCGTACCGGCTCCCATGCCCGCAATGACAACCGTGTTTGCTTCACCGGGACGGATCACCGTCAGTCCGCTGCCAAGGCGCACAGAGATCACATCTTCCAGGTGATGGCTGTGAACCGTTTTCCGTGCCGCTTCGCAGGGACCTTCCCCAATATCGCCAGCAATGGCTTTTTTTACCCGTCCTTGGCGGATAGCCATAACAGGCAGGTAGGCATGATCGGTCCCCACGTCACACAAGGTGTCACAGGGGGGAACAAGAGAAGCAAGAAAATCAAGGCGCGGACCGGCGGTCATCATAAAAGCACTCCTTTCAGGTACCGTACCATTATATCATAAAAAGGGAAAAACTCGGCATTTTTAGAGGGCTGAAATTGAGACGCCAATAAATGAAGCGGTGATTTATATTTTTTAAGAAGTAAAAAGGCATCCCGACATGAGCTAAAAGGCCGGTCAGGATGCTTTCATTCCTCTTGAAGCGTTCTGGAAAATGGAAGGAAATGCGTCAGGACGCCCCCTGTCAGAAAGTCATGCTTTCGCCGTCAAGGGGCATGACAAAGTGCGTCACATTTCGTTTGGCAAGCCGCGCCCGCAGCGTGTGCCGCGTCAAGGATGCATGGGATACATTATCCAAATGGGTCAGATAAAGGGTCGCCCCAGGGTCAAGGGCCGAAACGGCAGCAATGTCTTCGTCATTCATGATGAGCCGTCCATTTTCAATGGTTTCCGCAGCACAGCTATTGAGCATGATTACCTCGGGATGGTAGGTTTGGAGCACGGTCCGGACCCCTTCGTATAAAATGGTATCCCCGGCAAGATAAAGGGTCTTTTCACCAGGCGCAGAAAAGATGACGCCCATGGCATCGCCGCAAGGCTCAATGACACCATGACGGCAGGGTGTCTTGAATAGGATGACCTTCCCTACGGTGATTCCTTTTGCCGTAAGGAGGGTCACATTCCTAAAGCCTGAATCACGAAGGACTTTGGCATCTTCCTCATTCTGGCAGAAGGTAGGGATATCCTTTTTGAGCGTTCCTCCAACGGTCCCATCTGCTGCCCAATCAATATGATCGGGATGAAGGTGGGTGATGATGTAACAGTCAACCCCTTCAAGGATTTCTTCTTTTTCCATGGGCAGCCCATAGATGGGCATAAGGATCTGCTCTTTTACGGGATCGGGAATATGGAGACCGAGAGCTGAAAAATCCTTAACAAAGGAGACACTGCCCTGTGCTTCCAGCCAGGGATCGATCAAAAAGGTCATGCCCCCATATTCGACCCGGTTTGTGGCATTGCGGATTTGCGTAAGTTTCATAAGTGATTCCTCCCAACTTTTTTCTATCATTTCTCATAGGCACATGATAGAATGAACAAGATGAATTTACTGCGACAAAAATGGACAAACTGTCCGTTTCCCTACAACTTGCTGCATTCTGGAGGAATCGCTATGTCCGCATCCAATCGCAGGGTCCAACTAACCAAAAAGCTGCTCAAGGAAGCTTTTCTTGCCCTTATTGCAGCCGCTCCGTACCACAAACTCACCGTCTCTGCCCTCTGCCGCAAGGCGGATGTCCAGCGTTCCACGTTCTATCTCCACTACAATCAGGTGGGAGACATCCTCAACGACCTAGTCGACGAGGCCCTCCAAGAAGCCGCCCAAGATGAAAGGACCTTGCGCAAGGATTTCCAAGCCTTGGCCGATCTCATCCATCAGGAGGCTCCCCTTGAAATCCTGCTGAAAAAAGACTGTCTCCTGCCAATATGTCAACGTCTGGCCTTTAAGCCTGAATGGAAGCCCCTTTTTCAGGACGAAACCATTGCTGGCTTGATCATGCGTCGCATCTATGATAAGGAGCGCCCCATCATGGTTCCTTTTCTAAAGGCCCAAGGGAAGATGACAGAAAAAGAAGCCGATGAACTTTTTACCTTCTTGCTTTATGGCTCCTTTTATGTCGATAAAATGATGGGGTTTACAAAAGACCAGGAC
>ENA-UEYL01000825-UEYL01000825.1-human-gut-metagenome-genome-assembly--contig:-NODE-825-length-29411-cov-4.032829_pt1 | contig 29411 bp, 30 predicted proteins | sample MGYA00242941_ERZ507946 | MGnify/ENA primary metagenome ERZ507946 (study PRJEB26167, sample SAMN06115482) | human gut metagenome | host: Homo sapiens | place: China:Guizhou | collected 2015-03-11...
TCCTTTACGGAGCTTTTTGACGTGCTGGATAAGCTCAAGAGCATGGAAGGCCAGTGCCGGATGCTGTTTTTGGAGGCGTCGTCCGAGACCATCATCAAGCGGTATAAGGAGACCCGCCGCCGTCATCCGCTGCAGGGGCAGACGGCTTCCCTGGAGGAGGCGGTGGAGCGGGAGCGCGTGGTGATGGCCCCCATCCGGGACCGGGCGGACTTCGTCATCGACACGTCCCGGACCTCCACCGCTCAGCTGCGCCGGGAACTGATGCGCCTGTTCGGCAAGGCGGGGGAGACCGGCGGAGGCATGAGCGTCAGCGTCACCTCCTTCGGCTTTAAGTATGGCCTTCCCATGGAGGCGGACCTGGTGTTTGACGTGCGGTTCATGCCCAATCCCTTTTACATCGATGAGCTGCGCCACCAAACGGGTCTGGACGCACCGGTGCGGGACTATGTGTTCCGCTTTCAGCAGACCCAGGAGTATTTGAAGCGGCTCAAGGATCTGCTTGCATTCTCACTGCCCCTGTACGCTGAGGAAGGCAAGACCATGCTGGTCATTGCCGTGGGCTGTACCGGCGGCCATCACCGCTCTGTGGCGGTGACCCACGCCCTGGCGGAATACATCCGGGAGCTGGGCTACTCCACGTCGGAGCATCATCGGGATCTGGAGCGGGGCGTGTGAGGAGGGCGGCATGAAGCAGCGGATTTCCTACGGAGTTCCCCGGGCCAACGGCCCGCGCATCGCAGCCATCGGCGGCGGGCACGGGCTGTCCACCATGCTCCGGGGGCTCAAGCAGTATACGGAAAATATCTCCGCCATCGTCACCGTAGCCGATGACGGCGGCGGCAGCGGCATGCTGCGCCAGGATCTGGGGATGCTCCCGCCGGGGGACATCCGCAACTGCATGGAGGCCCTGGCCAACACCGAGCCGCTGATGAGCGAGCTGATGCACTATCGGTTTCCCGAGGGCGTGCTGGCGGGGCAGAGCTTCGGCAATTTGTTTCTCGCGGCCCTCAACGGAATCTCCGGCTCCTTCGACGAGGCGGTCAGCCGCATGAGCGAAGTCCTAGCCATTACGGGCCGGGTGCTGCCGGTGACTACGGCGGACGTGCAGCTGGTGGCGGAGTTTGAAAACGGCGCGTCGGTCACGGGGGAGTCCAAGATCTTCTACTGCAAGAAGCGGGAGGATTGCCGGATCCGGCGGGTGCGGCTCTCACCGGAAAATCCCAAGGCGCTGCCGGCGGCCCTGGCGGCCATCCGGGAAGCGGACATGATCATCCTGGGGCCCGGGAGCCTGTATACCAGCATCATTCCCAACCTGCTGGTGGACGGCATTGTAGAGGCCATCCAGGACTCCGACGCCCTGAAGATTTACGTGTGCAATGTCATGACCCAGGAAGGGGAGACGGAGGGGTATACGGTCTCGGACCATATCTCCGCCCTGTTCCACCATTCCTGCCGGAACCTCTTTGACATCTGCCTGTGCAACTCCTCGCCCATTCCCAAAGGGGTGGCGGCCAAGTATGCCCAGGAGGGCGCCTCGCCCCTGTACGCTGACGCAGGCCCTTGTGCGGCGCTGGGCGTGGAGGTCATCAGCCGCCCCATCGCCACGGTGGACAATGGCTTTGTCCGCCATGATCCCGGGCATTTGGCCCGGGAACTGATTTTGCTCCACGCCGAGCGCAGCGTGCGCATCGCCGGGGAGCACTTCAAACCCCATTCCTACCGAGCCGAGCGGGAGCGGTGAGCCCCGCCGGAAACTGTATCAAAGGGAGGCTCCATGTCCTTTTCCTACGAGACGAAAAACGAGTTGTGCCGCCTGCCGGTTCAAAAGCTCTGCTGCGCCCGGGCGGAGGCCTATGGAATTTTGCTCTACTGCAACACCTTTCACGCATCGGAAGTTCGGATCGTGACCGAGAATCCGAACTTTGCCGCCCGGCTGCCCCGCTTATTCCAGCGGGCGTTCAACCTGCGCTTTGACCGTCTGCCGGAGCCAGACCAGCCGGGCAAGCGGATCTTCCAGATCACGGAGAGAAGTAAGATGGACCACATCATCAATCTGTTGGGATACGATCCCCGGCAGCACACGGTCCTGCATATCAACTTCGGAATGCTGGAGGAGGAGTGCTGCCGGGCTTCCTTTCTGCGCGGGGCATTTTTTGCCGGCGGCAGCATCACCGATCCCGCCAAGCGCTACCATCTGGAGCTGACCACGTCCCATCTTCAGGCCAGCCGGGAACTGGGCGTGCTGCTGCGGGAGAGCGGGTATCCGCCCAAGAGTGTGGCCCGCAACGGCAGCTTTGTGACCTACTTCAAGCAAAGCGACCAGATTGAGGATTTTCTCACCCTCATCGGCGCGCCGGTGGCGGCCATGAACGTCATGACAGCCAAGATGGAGAAGGACCTGCGCAACAGCGTCAACCGCCGCCTCAACTGCGACAGTGCCAATTTGGACAAGGCGGTTCTGGCGGCCCGGGAGCAGACGGAGGCGATTCGGAAGCTCCAGGCGGCGGGGATCTTGGAAAACCTGCCGGACAAGCTCCAGCAGACTGCGGCGCTGCGGCTGGAAAATCCGGAGCTGACGCTCTCGGAGCTGGCGGAGGAATTTGATCCGCCGGTGACGAAATCCTGCCTGAATCACCGGCTGCGCAAGCTGGTGGAGCTGGCAAAGCCGAAGATGGAATCTGAGGCGGAAGCGAATGCGACATAAATTGGAAATCAAAAAAGGAGATTAGACCCATGGATCGATATGAAAAGGCCCGCGACTATCACAAGCGGGGATTCAATTGCTGCCAGAGTGTGCTGGCGTCGTTTACGGACCTGACGGGGATGAGTGAGCAGGAATGCTTTGACATCGCCGGCGGATTTGGAGCAGGCGCCGGTACCGGTGAGCTGTGCGGCGCCATTACCGGCGCGGCTATGACGCTGGGCCGTCTGACGCCGGTGGACCCGGCGGACCCCGTGGGCAGCAAAAAACGGACGGTGGCGCTGTCCAAGGAGCTGCAGGCCAAGTTTTCTGAGAAGTTCGGCGCGCTGCGCTGCCAGGACCTGCTGGGCGGCGGGAAATTCGTTCCCGATGAGCGGACGCCCGCGGCGGCCCGCATGGGCCTGACCGGCCATTGCGATATCATGATCGTCACTGCCGTGGAGATCGTGGAGGAGATCCTGAACCAGAGAGGCTGAGGCCTCCAACCGACTGTAACGCAACAGGAGAAGTACTATGTCCTTTGTCCATCTGCATGTTCATACCGAGTTCAGCCTTCTGGACGGCGCATGCCGGATTCAGGATTTGCCCGGCATCGTCCAGTCCATGGGGCAGACCGCCTGCGCCATTACCGACCACGGCGTCATGTACGGCGCCATCGACTTCTATCGGGCGTGTCTGGCGGCGGGGGTCAAGCCCATCATCGGCTGTGAGGTGTATGTCACGCCTCCGGGCCGGACTCGGTTCGATAAGCTCCACGAGTTTGACGCCGAGAGCCGTCATCTGGTGCTGCTGTGCGAGAATGAGGAGGGCTACCGCAACCTTTCCTATCTGGTATCCATGGCCTGGACCGAGGGCTTCTACATCAAGCCCCGGATTGATCTGGAGCTGCTCCGCGCCCACAGCAAGGGCCTCATTGCCCTGAGCGCGTGTCTGGCGGGGGAGATTCCCCGGATGCTGCGCAACGGGGAGTACGAAAACGCCAAGGCCTATGCCCTGGAGCTGTCCGGGATCTTCGGACCGGACCATTTCTATCTGGAGCTTCAGGACCACGGCATCCGGGACCAGGCGGTGGTAAACCAGGGCATCCTGCGCATCCACCAGGAGACGGGACTGCCCATGGTGTGCACCAATGACGCACACTATCTGCGCAAATCCGACGCCGAGGCCCACGATGTGCTGCTGTGCATCCAGACCGGCAAGACCCTGGACGACGAGAACCGGATGCGCTACGAGCCGCGGAACTTCTATCTGCGCAGCGAGGCGGAGATGGCGGCGCTGTTTTCCGGCTATGAGGGCGCGCTGGAGAATACGGCGAAAATTGCCGACATGTGCCATCTGGAGTTTACCTTCGGCAAGTATCACCTGCCGGAGTTCCAGCTGCCTCCGGGCTATGACAGCTTTACCTATCTCAAGGAGCTGTGCGACGCGGGCTACCGGGAGCGCTACGGGGATGACGACTCGCACCGCCAGCAGCTGCAATACGAGCAGGACATGATCGAGAAGATGGGCTTTACAGACTATTTTCTCATCGTCTCGGACTTCGTGCGCTACGCCAAGAGCGCCGGGATTCCGGTGGGACCGGGCCGCGGCAGCGCGGCGGGCTCCATGGTCAGCTATTGTCTGCACATTACGGACATTGACCCGGTCCAGTATAACCTGTACTTCGAGCGCTTTTTGAACCCTGAGCGGGTGAGCATGCCGGATATCGATATGGACTTCGGCGATACCCGCCGGGGAGAAGTGGTGGACTACGTGCGCCGCAAATACGGCGATGACCACGTGGCCCAGATCGTCACCTTCGGTACTATGGCGGCCCGGGGCGTCATCCGGGACGTGGGACGGGTGATGAATATCCCCTACGCCGAGGTGGATCAGATCGCCAAGCAGGTTCCCAACACCCCGCATATTACGCTGGACGATGCCCTGCGCCTGTCCAAGCCTCTGAGCGATCTCTATGAGTCCGACGAGCAGGTCCGCCGCCTCATTGATACCGCCAAGGCCCTGGAGGGCATGCCCCGCCACGCCTCCACCCACGCCGCAGGCGTGGTAATTACCCGGCGCCCGGTTTATGAGTACGTGCCCCTGGCCCGGAACGACGACGCCGTGGTCTGCCAGTACGTCATGACCACACTGGAAGAGCTGGGCCTTTTAAAGATGGACTTTTTGGGCCTGCGGAACCTGACAGTGCTGGACGATGCGGTGAAGATGGTCCAGAAGGAGCGGCCGGACTTCCGCCTGGAGGACATCCCGGAGGACGACCAGGACGTGTTTGACATGCTGACGGCGGGGAAGACCAGCGGCGTGTTCCAGATGGAGTCGGCGGGCATGACCGGCGTGTGTGTGGGACTCAAGCCCCAGACCATCGAGGACCTGACTGCCATCGTGGCCCTTTACCGCCCCGGCCCCATGGAGTCCATTCCACGGTTCATCGCCTGCAAGCATAACCCCAAGCTCGTCACCTACAAGCACCCCTCCCTGGAGCCCATCCTCTCCATTACCTACGGCTGCATCGTCTACCAGGAGCAGGTCATGCAGATCTTCCAGCAGCTGGCGGGCTACTCCCTGGGCCAGGCGGACATGGTGCGCCGGGCCATGAGCAAAAAGAAGGCCAAGGACATTGAGCGGGAGCGTGGCGCCTTCATCAATGGTGACAAGGAAAGAAACATTACAGGCTGCGTGGCCAACGGTATTCCGGCGGAGACGGCGGAGGCCATTTACAACGAGATCTATGATTTTGCCAACTACGCCTTCAATAAGGCCCATGCCGTTTCCTACGCGGTGGTGGCCTATCAGACGGCCTATTTCAAGTACCATTTCCCCCGGGAGTACATGGCGGCGCTGCTGACCAGCGTGCTGGACAACTCTGACAAGGTGGCCGGTTATATCGCTGAGTGCCGGGAGTGCGGCATCGCGCTGCTGCCGCCGGATATCAACCGCTCCAGCGACTGCTTTACGGTGGAGGAGGGCGGTATCCGTTTCGGCCTGGTGGCCATCAAGAACATCGGCCGGGGCTTTATCCAGGCAGTGATGCGCCAGCGGGAGACGGATGGCCCCTTCCGCTCTCTCTATGATTTCTGCAGCCGCATGGTGGGCAGCGATATCAACAAGCGGGCGGTGGAGAATCTGATCCGCGCGGGCGCGTTCGACTCCACCGGTGCCCGCCGTTCCCAGCTGGTAAAGGTATATGAATCCGTCATGGACTCCGTGGCCTCCCAGCAGCGCCAGAACCTGGAGGGGCAGATGGACTTTTTCTCCATGGGGAGTGACAGCGCTTCCCATGCAAGCGCTGCAAAGGAGATTCCCTTGCCGGATATCCCGGAGTTTACCGCCCAGGAGCGGATGATGATGGAGAAGGAGACCACAGGCCTCTATCTCTCCGGCCATCCCATGGACCAGTACCGCCAGCAGGTGCGGGCGCTGGGCGTGCCGGCTATCGGCACGGTGCTGGCGGACTTTGCCCAGGAGGGCGGACCCACCCGTTTTTCCGACGGCCAGCGGGTGACGCTGTGCGGTGTGGTGACGTCCAGCAAGACCAAGACTACGAAGAATAACTCTCTCATGGCCTATGTGACGGTGGAGGATGACACGGCCGCCATGGAGCTTTTGTGCTTTTCCCGGGTGCTGGATACCTGCGGAGCATATCTCAGGGAAAACCAGGCCGCCGTGGTGAAGGGAAAGCTCTCCGTCCGGGACGAAAAGGCGCCGCAGCTCATGTGTGACAGCGTGGAGCCGCTGGAGCGGTTGGGGGAGGGGGCACCGCCTCCGCCGGAGAAGCCCAAAACGCTCTATCTCAAGTTCCCATCTCTCCAGGACCCGTCCGTCCGGCACATGAAGCTGGTGTTTGCCATGTTCCCCGGCACGGAACCGGTGAAGATGGTCATGGCGGACACCCGCAAGGTCTACGCCGCCCGGGTGTTGCTGCGTCCGGCGCTGGTGGAAGAGGCGAAGGAGACCCTGGGCGAGAAGAACGTAGTGGTCAAGTGAGCGAAAAAGCGAATTGCCAGACAAAAAAGCCGCCCCGTGCCAAATCGGCACGGGGCGGCTTTTTTCCAGTTCATTCCACGTCCTCTTCCTCCGGCTCGGAGGACATGAGTACCCGCATGATCTCGCTGTACAGCCGCTCCGGGTTTTTGCGGAAACGGTCCGCCAGCTCCTGGGCCATATCCTCCCGGGGCATAGCCAGCCGCAGATCCATAACGCTGCCCATGTCGTCATCCAGGGCCAGGGACACGGTGTAGGTGCCATTTTCCCGCTTTTCGCAGCCGGCGCGCACCTGGCTCTTCCGGCGGAGCTTGCGGTTGCAGGAGGCCAGACTCTTATCACACTGGAGGCGGACGGAGTAGGGGAGGCTGGACTCACAGATGCGGCTGTTGCGCAGCCCCTTTTCGGTGATGGCGTACATGCCGTCCTCCGACAGCGTCAGATGCTCGGTTTTGACCAGGTCGGCCAGGCACTCGGAAAAGTCGAAATAGTCGATGGCGTCGTCGCACAGCGTCAGCTCCAGTACGGTGTCAAAAGGGACCGGCTCCACCAGCCGGGCGGTGATGTACAGGATCAAAAACTTGATTTCCAGCTTGTCGTGGATGAAGCCGCGTGCCGCCATAGGGAATACACTCCTTCTTGTCAGATGGGCACGGGCCATGCCCGTGTCCGGATTACTCTTTTGCATCATTATAACCCATTTTGGAACATGTGTACAGAAAAAAATGCGGAGGCCGGCGAGGCGGCCTCCGCAAACGTCATTTGCAGCAAGAGCAAAGGTTTTTGGTTTCCTGGTAGTTTTCCGGCTTGTGCACGGTGTTGGGCGGGAAGAATTCGCCCACGGGGAAGGAGATGTTGCGGAACACGCAGCAGGGATCCTCGCTGCCGGCGCCGCAGGAGCACTCCTTCTCCGGCATGCAGTAGTCGTACACGGGGATCAGCAGCTGGGAATCCCGCTCCAGACGGACGATGGAGAACTGGCCCAGCGTCACATAGATCCGGCGGGTGTCGTCACCGCTGGAGAGATCTCCGCCGAAGCAGCCGTTGATGAAGGAGGGCACCTCGCACAGGTCGCAGTCGCACTCCCGCTTGCCGCAGCAGTCCATGATACGGGCGTCCAGCACGATGGGATCCACTGCCTCCACTACAGCCACAGGGGCGTTGGCCCGGCGCAGCTCCTGGACGTCCGGCTCACCCACGCGCATCTGGGAGGAGAAGATCTTGGCGTTGCCCTCGCTGCCGAAGAGGATCACCCGCTTGTCGAACACGCACAGGCCTTCCACCGGCACGGGAACGGGGCAGGAGAGATAGGCCTGCAGGGTCACGGCGTAGAAAAAGCGCATATCCACCGTGTAGAATCCACGGTTGAAGCTGACGGGCTCCACGTCCACGTAGACATAGAGCAGCTTGGCGCTGCCGCCCTTGACGGACTGGGCCCGGTTGATAACGTCCGCATACTGCATTTTGGGGTAGAAGCGCAGGTCTTCCACGCAATCCTTATCCCGGCAGGAGTCATAGATCTTCCGGGTGTGGATGCACACCGCCTCCCGCACATTGCCGCACTCCGACACGGGGCCGGGCATGATTTTATCAGGCATGACAATACCTCCTAGTAAGTAGCTGAAATGAAAGAACGGGTCTTTCAATCCAGTGTATGCGCCGGGAGACAGAGGGTGAGAAAAAAGCGGCGGAGAATCCGCCGCTTTTCTTATTCGTAAGTAAGGGTGCTGGTCCGGGGACTGATGATGCACACATAGCTGTTCCCTTGCCCCAGGGAGAGGGGGGAGCCATCTTCCAAAGTGTAGACAAAGGGGCTGTTCCGGTCCGCCTTGCTCCAGCGGATGGGGACGGCCTTGCCGCCGCAGAAAAACGTGCCGTCTCCGCTGCCGGTGAGAGTGACCCGCAGCCGCCCGGCCGTGTCGCCGGGGATGACGGAGATGGAGGTCTCCAGGATCAGCACGTTGGTGGCGGACACCTGGGTGTTGGTCCCGCCGTCCATGTAGGCCGCGCCGTACTGGCTGGCCAGGTATTTGCCGCTTTCGGCGTCGTAGTCGAACTGCCCGGTTTTGTAGTTGGTGTAGCGCAGCGTCACGGCGGTAGCGGGCACGCCGTTTTCCGGGGTGCCGTCGGGGACGAAGGACTGGACGTAGGTATAGCCCTCCCGGTGCTCTGTGGGGAAGTGATCCTGAGCCAGGTAGTCCTCGATGGCGGAGGCGGAGGTGAGCATGCTGTGCTCATATCCCATGGACTTGCGCCGGTCCGCATCCCGCCAGAAGATCTTGGCGTCGGAGCCGCCGTTGACGCCGTCCATATTGTCCACGCCCCAGGCGGAGATATCATCATAGGCGTCCGGACTGCCGCCGGCATGTACCAGCAGCGCGTCGTGTCCCAGGGCCAGCTCCAGGTAATAGGGGCGGGTGGAGCGGATGCTGCCTAGATCCTCCACGCCCTCCAGTGTCTGATAGACGCCCAGCATGCGGGTGATGCCGCCCTCGGCAGGCACCTCATAGATGATGTCTGCCTGGGAAACACCCAGCTGGGGCTGGGCGATTTTGAGGTTGTTGAACATGACGGCCACCGGGCGGTCGCCCTCAAACTCGGGCTCCATGGGCTCGCCGGTCAGGGGGTTCGTCCCGGCGGGAACATAGGGCTCCGGTTCCGGTTCCGGCTCCTCCACCGGAGGCGGCGTGACTTCTGGCTCCGGTTCCGGCTCCGGCTCCTTGCCGCAGCCTGCCAGGCTCAGCAGCAGCGCCGCCGAGAGAAAGAGGGTCCTGATCCGCTTATCCATGTCTCCGCCGCCTTTCCGGTTTAGTTTTCCTTATGATACCAACCGCACGGGCAGGCCGTCAAGGCGGAAAGCGCCCTTTTTCGACAAAGCTACATCTGCTTGCGGTAGTGGAAAATCAGGAACAGGTCCAAGAAGGATTTGGCCAGAAACACACCCACGGCGGCAACCGTTACCCACAGCGGTGCGTCCAGGCCGATGGAGACCCACGCCGCGACCAGGACCGTCCATTGCAGTGCCTCGCCGGACACCGCCTGGGCCCGGCGGCGGATGGCCACGTTGCGTTCGTCGTTGGCCTCGATCTCGGCTTTGCGCATGATCTCAGGCTCTTTTTCCTCCCACCGCAGCGTGCGGAATTTGGAAAAGCCGTAAGCAAACAACCCCATGCCGATGGCTGTACCCGTCGCGCCCACCGTGTCCGGGATGCGGTGCTCCAGCACCAGACTCACGATGGCCAGCAGCAGTCCTGCGGTGCCCAGGACCAGATAGCCTTTGGTTTTGCGTCTCATTTGGCATCCTCCTCGTAGATGAAAATATCCTCGATGGCAAGGCCAAAGTAGCGGGCGATTTTGAACGCCAGCAGGATGGAGGGGTTGTAACGCCCGTTTTCCAACGAGCCGATGGTCTGCCGGGAGACCTCCAGCGCCTCGGCCAGCTCCTCCTGCTTGATGCCCCGCGCCTTGCGCAGTGCCTCTAGATTGTTTTTCATGTGCACATTCCTCCTAAAATGGAAAGCGTCCTTTCCATAGCTCAACCATAGCACGCATTGTCGGAAATGTCAAGCAAGCTTTCCATCAAATTGGGGGCATAACCGGGGACAACCTCTCATACAGTGGAGTAACCAAAGAAAGGGGGCATGGCCCTTGGAACGAGAGGGAACGGACATGCGGTATGAAGCGGCGGCGGCGCTGCTGCCGGAGGAGCTGCGCAGGGCGGCGCTGACATTGCCGCCGCCGCTGCGCTGTCGGGCGGAGGAACTGCGACTGCGGGCGGGACGGCCCATGACAGCATTGACCGGGGAGGAGGAGCGACCTCTTCCGGCCACGGTGCCGCCCCGCCTGCTGGAAGAGCTTTGCGACCGGGCAGCGGAGTATTCCCGCTATGCTGCGGCGGAGACCATCCGGCAGGGGTACTTATCGGTGCGGGGTGGCTTCCGGCTGGGGCTGTGCGGCACGGCGGTCATCAAGGGGGAGGAGAACACCGGCATGCGGCAGCTTTCCTCAGCAGTGCTGCGGATCGGGCGGGAAAAGACCGGCATCGGCCGGACGCTCTCACCGGCGCTGTTCCGGGACGGGCGTTTTTTGAGTACGCTGCTGCTTTCACCGCCCGGCGGCGGAAAGACCACGCTGCTGCGGGACCTGGTGCGCTGCCTCTCCGACGGGGACGGCTGCCCGGCCCGGCGGGTGGCGCTTCTGGACGAACGGGGAGAGGTGGCCGTCATGTGCGGCGGCATCCCGCAGATGGAGGTAGGCAGGCACACGGATGTGCTGGACGGCTGCCCCAAGGCCCTGGGCATCCCCATGGTGCTGCGGGCCATGAACCCGCAGGTCATCGCCGTGGACGAGATCACCCGCCGCCAGGACCTGGAGGCCATGGTGCTCTCGGCCGGGTGCGGTGTGGGACTGCTGGCCACCATCCACGCCGCCGACCGGCGGGAGCTGGAGGAAAAGCCGCTGTACCGGCAGCTGCTCGCAGAGCGTGTCTTTTCCCTGGCGGTGAGCATCCGGCGGCAGGCGGACGGAACGAGGACCTATACAGTGGAGGAGCTGGGATGAACAAGCTTTTTGGCGCGGCGCTGATCCTGGCGGCAGGGGTTTGGGCCCGGTGGACGGCGGTGACTCAGCGCCGCAGGCGGCGGGACATGCTGGCATCGCTTTGCGCGGCCTTGCGGTGCATGAGCGAGGAGATCCGCATTACCCGCGTCCCCATGCCGGAGCTGTTGGATGCGCTGGGGGCACGGTACCCGGGTGGTGCCGGGGCGTTTTTTCGGCGTGCCGCCGTCGGCATCAGCCGGGGGCAGGGACTGGGCGAGGCCTGGCAGCAGGCGGCGGAGGAGCTGCCGCTGCCCCGTGAGGAGCGCATGGCTCTTCAGGAACTGGGCTGGGGATTGCGGGGAGACGAGGAGGCGGCCTGCCGTGCGCTGGCGGCGGCCTCGCTGCGGCTGGAGCGGCTTTTAGAGGAATGGGACAGGCAGCGTCCAGAGGAGGAAAAACGGGAGACGGCCTTGTGGCTGTCCGGCTCGGCGCTGCTGGTGATCTTGCTGATATGAGGGATGCGGCTTATGGATGTGGATTTGATTTTCAAGATCGCCGCCATCGGCATTTTGGTGGCGGTGTTAAACCAGCTGCTGGTCCGCTCCGGGCGGGAGGAGCAGGCTATGATGACGACACTGGCGGGCCTGGTGGTGGTTTTGATGATGATGGTGCGGCAGATCAGCGAGCTGTTCGAGCTGATCCGCACCCTGTTCGGATTTTGACCATGGAGCAGGCCATCCAGGTGACCGGGCTTTGCGTGGTGGGGGCGGTGCTGGCACTGACCATCCGCCGGGGAAGCCCGGAGACCGCGCTGCTATTGAGCATCTGCGCGGCAGTGACGGTGCTGCTGGTGGTGGGACAGGCCCTGGGGGAGCTGCTGGGGTTCCTGGAAGAGCTGGGGACGCGCAGCGGCGTGCCCCCGGCGCTTTTGGAACCGCTTTATAAGACTGTGGGCATCGCGCTGGTGGTGCGGGTGGGATCGTCGCTGTGCGCGGACGCGGGCGAGTCGGCTCTGGGGAAAGTGGTGGAGACGGCGGGCGCCGTGTGCGCGCTGGTGGCGGCGCTGCCGCTTCTTCGGACGGTGCTGGAGCTTTTGATGGAGCTGATGGGATGAGACGATGGCTGATTTTACTGGCGGCGGCGCTGTTGCTGCTGACGATGCATGCCAAGTGCGCCGAGCTTCCCAGTGAAGTGGAGCGGGCACTGCCGGAGGGAACCGAGGAGCTTTTGGAGGATGTGGAGCTCTCCGAGGGGGCCGGTGCTCTGGGAGAGGGACTGGCCGGCATTTGGGAGATGATCACAGAGCAAGCGGGAGACATCGTGCGCCAGAGGCTCCGGGGGGCGGCGGCGGTGGTGCTGACGGCGGTGCTGTGCGGCGCTGTGGATGGGTTTTACCGCGCCGGCGGCGGAAGTTCTCTGCCGTTTTTGCCCATGGTGGGCGCCGTGTCCGTGACCGCGGTGACCACCGGGAGCCTGGGGGACCTGATCGGCCTGGGTGCGGAGACCATCCGCGGTCTGGGCGATTTTTCCACTGTGCTGCTGCCGGCCATGGCGGCGGCCACCGCCGCCACCGGCGCCGTATCCTCCGCCACGGCCCAGCAGGTGAGCGCGGTGATTTTGGTGGATCTTCTCCTGCGGCTCATCAACAACGTGCTCATCCCGGCGGTCTACCTCTACACGGCGCTGCTGACTGCCGCGGCGTGTCTGCCCGGCAACCGGCTGGAGGTGCTGGCAGGGGGACTGAAAAAGGTCATCGTCTGGCTGCTGACCACGCCCTTGCTGGCGTTCACCCTGTACCTTTCGGCGGTGCGGGTGGTCTCCGGTGCGGCGGACAGCCTCAGCGTCAAGGTGGCCAAGACCGCCATCTCCGGCGTGGTGCCGGTGGTGGGCGGGATCATCGCCGAGGCCTCGGAGACGGTGCTGGCGGGAGCGGGTATGCTGCGGGGCGTCATCGGCGTGGGCGGCATGCTGGCTATCCTGGGTGCCTGCGCGTATCCATTTTTGCAGCTGGGCATTCAGTACCTGCTCTATAAGCTGGCGGGATTCCTCTCCGCCATGGTGGGCCCGCCGGAGCTGTGCAGGCTCATCGACGGTCTTGGCGGCGCGTTCGGGCTGGTGCTGGGCATGACCGGTGCGTGTGCGCTGCTGCTGTTGGTGTCGCTGCTTTCTTTCGCGGGGGCGGTGGTGCCATGATAGAGGGACTGCGGCAATGGATCATTTCCCTGACGGCGCTTTGTATGCTGCTGGCGCTGGCCCGGGTTTTGGTGCCGGGCGGGACCATGAGCCGGGTGGCCGCCTTTGTGGGAGGCCTGGTGCTTTTAGCGGCACTGGCCCGTCCGCTGTCGGAGCTGGGGGCTGTCCGCCTGGCGCTGCCGGACTACGCCGGAGAGATCGAACGGCTGCAGCGGCAGCTGGAAGAAGAGAACGAAGCGGCGCTCTCCGATGGCATAGCGGAGAGGACGGAGGCATATATATCGGACAAAGCCGCTTCCATGGGCCTTGCGGGGGCGTGCAGGGTGGAGACAAGGGCCGGGGAGGACGGCATCCCGCTGCCCTGGTCGGTGGAGCTGGAGATGCCCCGGTCGGCGGAACTGGCGGCGTGGATAGAAGAAGAGCTGGACATCCCATCGGAGAGGCAGGTTTGGCATGGAGCGGAAGGGTAAAGTTGAAGGAGTGCGAAGGCTATGGGACAGATACAAATACGTGGGACTGGTGACGCTGATCGGCGCCGCGCTGCTGTTATGGCCGAGTGGGAGCGGCTCTACCGCCAATCCCAGCAACAGCAGCACAGAGAGCGCCGGGGAGGCGCAGGAACTGGCACAGGAGCTGGAGGAGATCCTGGGCAGGATAGAGGGCGTTGGGCAGGTGCAGGTGCTGCTGACAGTGCAGGACGACGGGCAGCGCCAGCTTGCTGCGGATGGGGAGCTCTCTTACAGCGGCTCGCCCCAGGCACCGGAGGACTATCGGCGCACCAGCGAGACGGTGCTGGTGGACGGAGCGCAGGGCGACGAGCCGGTGGTGACCCAGCGGACCAGTCCCACGTACCGGGGCGCGCTGGTGGTATGTCAGGGGGGCGGCCAGGCGTCGGTGCGTCTGGCGGTAACGGAGGCGGTAACGGTGTTGACCGGGCTTCCCGCAGACCGCGTCACCGTGGCAAAATGTCAGTGATCATCTGGAGGAGGAGAGGAGAAATGAAAAGCAGATTCAAGCGCAATGCAGTGGTGGTGACCATGGCGCTGCTGGTGTGTGCCGCGGCGGCACTCAACTGGAAGTACACGGGCCAGCAGGCGTCCGGCACGGTGCAGACGGAGCAGACGGCACAGACGGAGCAGCAGGGCGATGGCACGAAGATCCTGGGGGAAGCGGAGCTGGTGTCCGGCGTGGAGGATGACGGCGTCCAGGAGGCTTCCGCGGGTACTGGAGACGAGGAGGCCGTGTATACCGGCTCGGACTACTTTGCCTCCGCCCGGCTGACCCGCCAGCAGGCCCGGGACAGCGCCGTGTCCCTCTTGCAGGAGGCGGCGGAGCAGGAGGGCGCCGGTGAGGCGGCGGCCACGGAGGCCTCCGAGGGCATCGCCGTGCTGGCGGGCTACACCATGAAAGAGGCGCAGATCGAAAATTTGGTGACGGCCAAGGGGTACGCGGACTGCGTTGCCTTCATGGGCGACGAGGGCGTGAGCGTGGTGGTGGCCACGGAGACGGGAGAGCTGACAGAGGAGGACGTGGCCAAGATCACGGACATCACCGTCAACGAGACCGGGTACGCGGCCAGCAGCGTGCGGATCATGGCGGCAAATTAAAGGTTGTAATTTTCCCTGCTCCATGGTAAAATAACTATCCAGAAATGTAGGGAGACAGGCATGCCTGCTCCCCAAGGACGGATAAGGAGAAGATACCATGGGCGAGAGCAAGGAATATATGACCCTGCCGGAGGAGAACGGCAGCATCAACATCTCCGAGGAGGTCATTGCAGCCATCGCCGTCGGCGCCGTTCGTGAGGTGGAGGGCGTTTCCGGCATGATGACCAACCTTGGCGGCAGCGTCACCGATCTGGTGAACAACAAGAAAAACGCCCACAAAGGTGCCAAGGGCGTGAAGATCGACATGACGGGCACGGCGCTGACGCTGGATCTGTACCTGACGGTGCAGTTCGGCCATCCCATCCCCGAGGTGGCGGAGAACGTGCAGAAGGCTGTGGCGTCTGCCATTGAGGCCATGACCGGCTGCTCTGTGGGCACTGTGAATATCCATGTGGGCGGCGTGACGCTGGCCTGAAGTGCACGTATGCGTGCGTTTACGAGAGAGAAAAGGACGATTTGATTTATGGTACGGAATACCGCACGGGAAATAGCGATCCATCTTTCCTACGAGCTGAGCTTTACGGACCGGTCCACCGACGAGCTGCTGGATGAGCGGCTGACGCCGGAGACCTTTGCCACGCTGGCGGCGGAGGACGATCTGTATGCCGAGGCACCCAACGCCAAGCAGGCGGAGTATATCCGCCGACTGGTCCACGGCGTGGCCGAGCACGGCGCGGAGCTGGACGGCTATATTGCAAAATACGCCAAGGGCTGGAATTTTGCCCGTATTCCGCTGGTGGCGTCGGCCATCATGCGGGTGGCCATGTATGAGATCCTCTACATGCCGGATATCCCCAACGGCGTTTCCATCAACGAGGCAGTGGAGATCGCGAAGAAATACGAGACGCCGGAGACGGTGAAGTTTATCAACGGCATCCTTGGCAGCTTTGTACGCCAGGAGACCGTCTGAATGAGCGCACGGGCAGAGCGGGACGCGGCATCAGCCGCCGTCCGGCTCTGCTTTTGTGTGACGGCAAGGAGACGTCATGGAACAGCATATTTTCGGCGTGGCCGAGGTCAACCAGCTGGTCAAGCATCTTCTGGACGGGGAACCCATGCTCTCGTCCATCTGCGTGCGGGGCGAGCTGTCCAACTACAAAATGTACCCCTCCGGCCACCACTACTTTACCCTCAAGGACGCGGAGGGAGCGCTGCGGTGCGTCATGTTCAAGGGGGCGGCGTCCAAGCTGCGCTTCCGGCCGGAAAACGGCATGGCGGTGGTGGCGTCCGGCCGCATCACTGTGTTCCCCCGGGACGGGGCCTATCAGCTCTACTGCAATACCCTCTCGCCTCTGGGCGCGGGGGACCTGGCGGTGGCCTTTGAGCAGCTCAAGGCCAAGCTCCAGGCGGAGGGGCTTTTCGACCCGGCCCATAAAAAGCCGCTGCCGGCCTATCCCCAGCGGATCGCTGTGGTCACCTCCGCCGCCGGCGCGGCAGTGCACGATATGATCCGCATCCTGCGGCGGCGTTATCCGCTGGCCAAGGTCATTTTGCTGCCTGTGCGGGTGCAGGGAGTGGAGGCGCCGCCGGAGATCGCCGGCGCCATCCGCTACGCCGACCGCTGGCACATCGGCGATGTGATCATCACGGGCCGGGGCGGCGGCTCCATGGAGGACCTGTGGGCCTTCAACGACGAACGGGTGGCCTGTGCCATTTACGATTGCCAAACGCCCATTATCTCCGCCGTGGGCCATGAGCCGGATGTGACCATTGCCGATTTCGTAGCGGACGCCCGGGCGTCCACCCCGTCCAACGCTGCGGAGATCGCGGTGCCGGACCGCATGGACCTTACCCGGCAGCTGCGGGATATGCAGGTGCGTCTGGAGCAAAGCCAGATCGCCCGGCTGGAATCCCTGCGCCAGCGGCTGGAGAAGCTGGCGGATCAGCGGTGCCTCCGGGACCACGGGGCGTATATTCAGGATAAGCGTATGGCGCTGGTGCATCTGCAGCAGCGGCTGGGAGACCTGGCCAGCACGCAGACGGCCCGGAAGCGGCAGCGCTTTTCGGCTCTGGCCGCGTCGCTGGATGCCCTGAGCCCGCTTGCGGTGCTGGGACGGGGCTATGCCGTGGCCCGGAACGGGCAAGGGACGATTTTGAAGAGCTGGCGGGATGTGACCGCCGGGGAGATTGTGACCGTGACATTGGGCGAAGGCGGGTTTTCTGCCAAGGTCCAGGAGCCCTATGGGAAGGAGCAAGACGATGAGCGAAGAAAAGCAGACGTTTGAGCAGAAGCTGGGCCGGTTGGAGCAGATCGTGGCGGCCCTGGAGAAGGGAGACGCGCCCTTGGCGGATTCGCTGGCCCTGTTTACGGAGGGGACGGCACTGATCGCCCAGTGCTCCGACGAGCTGGACCGGGCGGAGCAGCAGGTGGTCAAGCTGATGAAAGGCAGCGACGGCGCGCCGGTGGAGCTGCCGTTTGAGGAGGAGACGTAATATGGACAAGGCTTTGTTTGACCAGCGGTACAGCACGTACCGCCAGGCGGTGGAATCCTATCTTTCCGGGCTGTTTTCCGAAAAGCCCCATTGGGCGGACCTCTATGAATCCATGCGGTACAGCCTCCTGGCGGGCGGCAAGCGCATCCGTCCGGTGCTGACGCTGGAGTTTGCCCGGCTTTGCGGACTGGAGAACTGGCAGACGGCGTTGCCGGTGGGCTGCGCGCTGGAGCTGGTGCATACCTATTCCCTCATTCACGACGATCTGCCCTGCATGGACGACGATGACCTGCGCCGGGGCAAGCCCACCAACCACAAGGTCTATGGTGAGACCCTGGCCGTGTTGGCGGGCGACGCCCTGCAGCCGGAGGCGTTCCGCCTCATTTTGACGGCGCCGGAGCTGGACGATAGCCGCCGCGCCGCCTGTGCGCTGGAGCTGGCCCGTGCCGCCGGAGCCGACGGCATGGTGGCCGGTCAGGTGCTGGATACTCTCCACGCGCCCAAGACGGAGGAGGCCCTGGGCGAGGTACACCGGCTCAAGACCGGCGCCATGATCGCGGGCGCCTGCCGCATGGGCGTAAGAGCTGCCGGCGGCAGCGATGCCATGCTGCGCGCTGCCACGGAATATGCCTATCAGTTGGGCATGGCCTTCCAGATCCGGGACGATTTGCTGGATGTGATCGGGGACGCGGCGGTATTCGGAAAGCCCATCGGCTCCGATCAGGAGGAAGGCAAGGTCACCTTTGTGGATCTTCTGGGTGTCGAAGGCTGCGAACAGGCAGTGGAGCGGTGCACCCAGGCTGCCAAGGACGCGGTGGCCGGCATGGATGAGGAGGGCTTCCTCGCCGCTCTGGCGGACTCTCTGGCTGTCCGGGATCGGTAAAGAAAATTACATGTACGAACAAGGAGATCCTGCTGGATCTCCTTGTTTTTTTGTGAAGTTTACCGGAAGGGATTGGGCCCAAACGTATTGACGATGTCAGAGGTCAGATGCTATAATACAGCAATTTAGTGTGTGAAAGGGTCACAACATTAAGGGAGGAATGTACATGTTGCTGCAAATTATCACCGCCATCTCCGACTTTTTGTGGGGAACACCCATGACGGTGGCCCTGGTGGGGACCGGACTCTATCTGGGTATCCGCTTTGGGTTTCATTATAATTTCCGAAAGGTAGGCTTCAACTTCAAAAATACCTTCGGAAAGATGTTCCGCAAGGGAGAGGGTGCGGGTACAGTCTCCGGCTTTGCCGCCGCCTGTACGGCCATGGCCAATACCATCGGCGTAGGCAATATCGGCGGCGTGGCCACGGCCATCGTCTCCGGCGGCCCCGGTGCCGTGTTCTGGATGTGGGTATCGGGTCTTCTGGGCATGTCCACCAAGGCCTGTGAGATCATCCTGGGTCAGCGGTACCGGGTCAAGTACAGCCAGTCCATGGATGAGTACATGTGCGACCGCTCCTTCGTCATGCGCAATGCCCTGGGGTGGAAGAAGGGCGCCGTGGTGCTGGCGGTGGCCTGCTTCGTGCTGGGCCCGTGGACCTGCTGCGTGCAGACGGAGTCTGTGACCGGCGCGCTGGAGGAGGGCTTTGGCATCGACCCCACCATCTCGGTCATCGTGCTGGGTCTGACCTGCTTTTTGACCATCGCCGGCGGCCTCAAGCGGATCTCTGCCATCATGGAGCGTGTGGTGCCCTTCATGGCCCTGCTCTATATTCTGGGCGGCCTTGGGATCTTGCTGATGAACCTGCCCCAGGTGCCCTCCGCCGTTGCCCTGATCTTCAAGAGCGCCTTTACTCCCATGGCCGGTGTGGGCGGCTTCGCAGGTGCCACTGTGCGGGACGCCATCCGCTACGGCATCGCCCGCGGCCTCTATTCCAATGACGCGGGCACCGGCTACGGCATCATCGCCCACGCCTCCGCCAAGACGGATCACCCGGTGCGCCAGGCGTCCTGGGGCTGGGGCGAAGTGTTCCTGGATACCATCGTGGTCTGCTCTGTGACGGCACTTTCCCTGATCCTCACCAACGCCTATATCGACTATCCGGATGTGGACAGCGCCCAGCTGACCACCGTGGCCTTCAAGGTGGCCTTCGGGCCCTTCGGCGGCTGGTTCATGGCCATCGCCATTACCATCTTCGCCTGGACCACGATCATCGGCATGTATTATAGCTGCGAAAAGTCCGTCAACTACGCCTTTGGCGACACTAAGGCCAACCGCCGGGCCACCTGGGTGTACATGGTGTACTACATGCTGCCCTGCGTGCTGTTTTACAACATTGAGGCCGATACCCTGTGGGCCATGACGGATCTGCTCTCCGCCATTTATGTCATCATCACGCTGCTGTTCATTTACAGCAAGCAAAAGGAGATCTTCCGCCTGTTCCACGACTTCTGGGATCGCTTTGTGCCGGCCCTGGAGCGGGGAGAACACCCGGAGCCGGTGGTCTACGGCCAGGCTCCGGACGCGGAAAAGGAGGCGTGAGCCGTGCGGATCACATTGGATGAGGCGCTGGCGCAGCAGAAGATTTTGCTGCTGGACGGGTCCATGTCCACGCCGCTGGAGGCTATGGGCTGTGATCTGAACGACCCCCTCTGGACGGCCCGGGCCCTGGCGGAGCGGCCGGAGCTGGTGCGAAAGGTCCATCTGGATTATTTCCGCGCCGGTGCCGATGCCGGGATCACCGACAGCTACCAGGCCACCATCCCTGGCCTGACGGAACGGGGGTACAGCCTGCGGGAGGCGGAGGATCTGATTGCCCGCTCGGTGGAGCTTTTCCTGGAGGCCCGCCGCGCGTGGTGGGAAGAGGAAGGCCGCAGCAGTGGGCGGCCCATGCCGCTGTGTCTTGGCAGCGTAGGCCCCTACGGCGCCTACCTTGCCGATGGCTCTGAGTACCGGGGAAACTACGGCGTCAGCGACCAGGTGCTCCGGGATTTCCACCACCGCCGGATGGAGATCCTGTGGGAGGCAGGCGCGGACCTGCTGGCCCTGGAGACCATGCCCTCGCTGCATGAGGCGTGCATTGCTGCCGACCTTGCCGAGGAGCTGGGGGCGGACTACTATGTGAGCTTTTCCTGCCGGGACGGCAGCCATATCTGCGAGGGGGACCGCGTGGAGGACTGCGCCCGGGCATTGGCGGAGGGGCATCCCCATCTGCGGATGATCGGTGTGAACTGCACGCCGCCGCAGTTCGTGGAATCCCTCGTGACGCATCTGCACGGCTGCTGCGGCTTGCCGGTGGTGGTGTATCCCAACAGCGGTGAGACGTACGATCCGGTCACCAAGACCTGGCACGGAACGCCCGGCGGCCCCGATTTCGGGGACTATGCCCGCCGCTGGATGCGCGCGGGTGCCTCGGCGGTGGGCGGCTGCTGCCGGACAGTGGACAGCCACATCCGCCAGGCGGCACGGTCCAGAGAGATCTATTTGAAGCTGGGGCGGTAAGCACACGAAGCGGCTTTCCTGAATGTTCAGGAAAGCCGCTTTTCATTTGCCTTTTTGGCATGAGTCGGGGTGCTTCAGACAAGAAAAATTCACATTTTGCATATGCAATGAATATTGTATATTTATCGCTGCCGTGCTATACTAAGGAATGCTAAGCGGCGGCGCAGTATTCTAGTCAGATCTGCCGTTTCCTAAGGAGGGCCTAAAAATCCTCTGAAGGGCACACCGATGAAACCTCTGGTGCCTGCTTGATACGCCCAGTGTTGGGTGGGTGCTGGGGGGAAGCGCGCCACGCGTGCTTGCGGACTCAGGGCGCTTTCCAATGGCATGGTTATCCCGACCCTGTTTCCGTGGAGACCTGCTGTTGTGCACAGACGTACGCCATTTGGTAATTCCGGCCTGTGTACGAAGCAGATGACTGAACCTGCAATGCGGTGCATCGGCCCCGGCCGGGGCTGTAACGCTGTGTGCAGATGTAGCCTGCCTTGCGTGGGGCGGGTGAATGGAGGAACAACGCCGCGAGATGCTCTGGCCAGAGTGTATGATGGCGATCGCCTTCTGAAACCCGGTCTGCAAAAGAGGCTAAAGAAGCGGACGGACTGTGGTGGAAATCACCTAGGCTGTCATGTGGATGGAAAAAGGATTGCAGTGCGGACTAAGTGGCAGTCGGGCCGCAGGGACGGCGACGCCCTGCCGCGGCGCTGAAAGGGGAACCGCCTCCATCGGCAACGAGAGGTGCGCTGCGGGGAAATCCTACCCGTACCTAAGCCGTAAGATTTACTTTTTCCATTGCCGCCGCCTTAGCAAATCGAGTTTGACCCTCCATGGAGGTTGATTGTTTGAAAAATACCCGTTCCGGCCGCCGGGACAAAAAAAGCAGCCAGTATGGCTGGGTGGCCACTGTGTTCTGCATCGCCGTGACGCTGTCCGCGGCGCTGAGCCTTGCGTCCGAGTCGCTGATGGCCGGGGCCGGCATGGCTGTGGCGCTTTTGATCCTTGCCTTGTTCATCGGACTTGGCATTTTATTCGATATCATCGGCGTTGCGGTGACCGCCGCGGATGAAAAGCCCTTTCATTCCATGGCTGCCCACCGGGAAAAAGGAGCGCGGGAGGCGCTGCGCCTTTTGAAAAATGCCAGCCGCGTGTCCAGCGTGTGCAACGATGTGGTGGGCGATATCTGCGGCATCGTCAGCGGTACTACTGCGGCGGTGATCGTGACCCAGCTGCAGCGCAGCCTGAACACCCGGACTGTGCTGCTGAGCGTTGGCGTGACGGCGCTGATTTCCGGGCTCACCATCGGCGGCAAGGCGCTGGGAAAAACTTTTGCCATCCGGAAGAGCACCCAGGTGGTGTTTCTGGCCGGACGCTTTTTGCATTTGTTCCATCGCTGAGAGGAGATAGAGATTTGTGATATTGGAAACGATTCATTCCCCGGAGGACGTCAAGAAGCTGGACAAGCATCAGCTGCCCGAGCTTTGTGCCGAGATCCGGGAATTTTTGGTTCAGAACGTGTCCCGCACCGGCGGGCACCTTGCCTCCAACCTGGGCGCAGTGGAGCTGACGGTGGCCATCCACCGGGTATTCGATACCCAGCGTGACCGGCTGGTGTTTGACGTGGGCCATCAGTGCTATGTGCATAAGGCACTTACAGGCCGGCAGGAACTGTTTTCCACTCTGCGCCAGTTTGGAGGACTCTCCGGCTTCCCCAAGCCTCGGGAGAGCGTCCATGACGCCTTCATCGCAGGCCATGCGTCCAACTCCGTGTCCGTGGCCCTGGGCATGGCCCGGGCCCGCACGCTGACCGGCGGGGACTACCGGGTGCTGGCCCTCATTGGAGACGGCGCGCTGACCGGTGGCCTTGCCTACGAGGGCCTCAACAACGCCGGTGCTTCCGGGGAGCCGCTGATCGTCATTTTGAACGACAACGGCATGTCCATCAATCCCAATGTGGGTGCCGTGCCCCGGCACCTGGGCCGCCTGCGTTCCAAGCCCGCTTACTACCATTTTAAGAAGTGGTATCGGGGACTGTTCGGCAAGCATCCAGCCCAAAATCCCATTTACCGGTTCAACCATCAGGTCAAATCCTTCCTGAAAAAGAGCCTCTGGCCCCGCAGCACCATGTTCGAGGACATGGGCTTTACCTATCTGGGCCCCATTGACGGCCATGACCTGCCCCGCCTGTGCGACATGCTCCAGTGGGCCAAGGAACTCAACGGCCCGGTCCTGGTGCATGTGTATACGGTCAAGGGCAAGGGCTATCCTTTCGCGGAGGCCAATCCCGGCAAATTCCACGGCATCAGCCCCTTTGACCCGGAGACGGGACTTTTGAAAAAGCCCGGCGGAGAGACGTTCTCCTCCGTATTCGGAAAGACCCTGTGCGACTGCGCGGCGCAGGATTCCCGCGTGTGCGCCATCACCGCCGCCATGGCGGACGGAACGGGCCTGACACCCTTTGCCAAGGAGTTCCCCAATCGCTTTTTCGATGTGGCGATTGCGGAGGGACATGGGGTCGCCATGGCAGCAGGCCTTGCCAAGCAGGGAATGATTCCGGTGTTTGCCGTGTATTCCACGTTCTTGCAGCGGGGCTATGACCAGCTGATCCACGACATTTCCCTGCAAAACCTGCATGTGGTGCTGGGGGTGGACCGGGCAGGACTGGTAGGCTCTGACGGTGAGACTCACCACGGCTGCTTTGACGCGCTGTACCTTTCCGCTATCCCTGGATATACGGTGCTGTGTCCCGCCAGCTTTGCGGAGATGCGGTCCATGCTGCGCCAGGCGCTCTTTGGCATCTCCGGCCCCGTGGCCGTGCGCTATCCCCGGGGCGGGGAGGGAAAGTTCCAAGAGGACCGTTCCGCAGAGGGCGCGGCCGTGCAGCTGCGCAGCGGCGCGGATGTGACACTGGTGGCCTACGGCATCATGATCAATCAGACCCTGGAAGCGGCGGAGCTTCTGGAACAAAAGGGCATCCATGCGGGCGTGGTGAAGCTCAACCGCATCTCGCCATTGAATTTTGAAGATATCGAGATCCTGGCGAACGCAGACACGCTGGTGGTGGCGGAGGACTCCTTCGGCGCCGGCTGTGTGGGACAGCGCCTGGCGGCGCTGCTGGCGGAACGGGGGAAGGCGCCCCGCCGCCTGGTGCTGCAGAACCTTGGAAAGACTTACGCCCCGGAGGGCAGCGTGGCGGAGCTGGAGCACAGCTTCGGCCTGGACGCCGCCGGCATCGCCGCGGCTGCGGAGGAGGGACGCAAATGAGCAACAAAACACGTTTGGACGTGCTGCTGGTGGAGCGGGGGCTCCAGGAAAGCCGCCAGAAGGCCCAGGCCACCATTATGAGCGGACTGGTGTTCGTGGGCGGCCAGCGGGTGGACAAGCCCGGCACCGCCGTACCGAACGACGCCGAGATCGAGGTGCGGGGCGGACTGAAATATGTGAGCCGGGGCGGGCTGAAGCTGGAAAAGGTCATGGCTACGTTTCCGGTGGCGCTGGAGGGGGCCGTGTGCGCCGATATCGGCGCCTCCACCGGCGGCTTTACGGACTGCATGCTGCAAAACGGCGCGGCCAAGGTCTACGCCGTGGATGTGGGCTACGGCCAGCTTGCCTGGAAGCTGCGCAGCGATGAGCGGGTGGTGTGCATGGAGCGCACCAACGCCCGCTACCTGACCCATGCGGAGATCCCCCAGGAGCTGGACTTTGCCTCTGTGGACGTGAGCTTTATTTCCCTCAAGCTCATTTTGCCGGCGTTGGCGGGCCTTGTGCGTGAGGGCGGACACGTGGCCTGTCTGGTGAAGCCTCAGTTTGAGGCCGGCAAGGAAAAGGTGGGAAAAAAGGGCGTGGTCCGGGACCCTGCCGTTCATCTGGAGGTGCTGGAGCACTTCCTGGAACATGCGAAGGAAAATGACTTTACAGTGCTTGGGCTGACCTATTCCCCCATCCGCGGCCCGGAGGGAAATATCGAATATCTGGGGTATCTGGAAAAGGGGAGCGGCACGCCGGGAAGCTTTGATCTGCCGGCGCTGGTAGCGGAGTCCCATCAGGTGCTCAAGGAGCACGGGGAGGGGAACACGCCATGAATCCCAAAAAGATCATCCTCTGTCCCAATCCCAACCGGGACCGGGGCATGACGACTACCAAAGAGGCCCAGAAGATCTTGAAGGAGATGGGCTTTCGGACGGTGGTCTGCTCTCCGTTCCGGGACCAGAAGGACGGGGCCTTTGCCGACTTTGACGTGCGTCCCTTGCAGCAGGAGATGCGCTCGGCGGACCTGATGATCACCTTCGGCGGGGACGGGACCATTTTACATCTGGCCAAAATGGCGGCACTGCACAAGCTGCCGGTGCTGGGCATCAACATGGGCGGCCTTGGATTTATCGCCGAGTTGGAGTCCGGCGAGCTGGAGGTGCTGCGGCGCTTAAAGAATTGGGACTTCCAGATGGAGCAGCGCATGATGCTGGATGTATCGGTGATCCGTGAAGGAAAACAGGTTTACACCAACCTGGGTCTCAACGACGCAGTGATCCGGGAGGGCCCCATCTCTCATGTGATCCATTTGAAGATCGCCTCAGACGGGCGCCACCTGGCGGACATCGCCGGCGACGGTGTCATCATTGCCACGCCCACAGGTTCCACGGCCTATTCTCTCTCTGCGGGGGGACCGGTGGTGGAGCCGGTGGCCCAGACCATGGTGGTGTGCCCCATCTGCATCCATAACATGCGGTTTTCCTCTTATGTGCTCTCGCCGGAGCACACCTTGACCATCGAGCTGGAGCGCAACGGCCGCAAGCCCGTCTACCTGTTTGTGGACGAGAGCCGCGGCTTTTCCCTGAAGGCCGACGACCAGGTGGTGGTGCGCCGGTCCAAATACGCCATGAAGCTGGCACGTCTGACCGAAAAGAGCTTTTGCGAGATTTTTGCCCAAAAAATGCTTCCGGGAGGGTTTAGCGATGAAAAATGAACGTCAAAACATGATTCTTGAGATCATTTCCCAGGAAAATATCGAGACGCAGGAGCAGCTGCTCTCCCGCTTGCAGGAGCGCGGCATCACCAGCACCCAGGCCACCATCTCCCGGGACATCAAGCAGATGCACCTGGTGAAAGAGCCGGTGGGGCAGGGCGTGTACAAATACGCCGTGTCCGGCAACCGCACGAAGCTGAACTTTGCCGAGAAACTGCGCACCATCTTCCGGGAGAGCATTACCAGCATCGACTTTGCCCAGAACATTGTGGTCATCAAGACTATGCCGGGCCTGGCCAGCGCTGCCTGTGCCGCACTGGACAACATGGAATTCAACTTCCTGGTGGGCTCCCTGGCAGGAGACGATACCGCCTTTTTGGTGATGCGGGACACGGAGTCCGCGGCGGACTTCTGCGAGGAGATCAAGGAGATGCTGTGATCCCGCTGCCTATGAGGCGCGCGGGAAGGGGAGAGAACCATGCTGGAATGGCTTCACATTGAAAATATCGCGGTCATCGAGGAGGCGGACATCCGCTTTCAGCCCGGCTTCAACGCCCTCACCGGCGAGACCGGCGCCGGTAAGTCCATCGTCATCGACGCCCTGGGCGCGGTGCTGGGCGGACGCACCTCCAGGGAACTGATCCGTACCGGGGCGGAGCGGGCCTTTGCCAGCGCCGCCTTTTCCGGCGTGAGCGCAGACCTTCCGGGCCTTGCCGAGTGCGGCGCGGCCCCGGACGAGGACGGGTGTCTTGTGATGCAGCGGGAGATCGGCAGCGACGGCCGGAGCCTTTGCCGGGTAGGCGGACGTCCGGTCACCGTCTCCCAGATGCGCCGGGTAGGAGAGGAGCTGCTGAACATCCATGGCCAGCACGACGGCGTGCAGCTTTTGGATGAAGAGCGCCACGTTTCCTATCTGGACCGCTTCGGCCGCACGGAGGGCGTACTCTCGGCCTATCAGGCGTCCTATGGCGCCATGGCAGAGCTCCAGCGAAAGATCGCCGCCCTGCGGATGGACGAGGCGGAAAAGGCCCGCCGGATGGACAGCCTGCGCTTTCAGATCGACGAGCTGGAGCGGGCGAAGCTGCAGCCCGGCGAAGAAGATGGGCTGGCGGAGCGGCGCAACCTCTTGCGCAACGGGGAGAAGTATCTCTCCGCCCTGTCCGGGGCGGACTACTGCCTCTCCGGCGGCGAGGAGGGCGGCGGCGTGGTCAGCGACATCCGGGACGCGGAGGAGGCGCTTTATAGCATCCGTACTTTGGGCGAGGAGATGGGGCGGCTCTATGAGCGGCTGGGCGCGCTGCGCAGCGAGGCCTATGACATTGCCGAGACCGTGCGGGACCTGCGGGAGAGCTTTGACTTCTCTCCGGCGGAGCTGGACGCGGTGGAGAGTCGGACGGATCTTTTGTACCGGCTGAAAAAGAAGTACGGCGCCACGGTGGATGAGATGCTGGCCTACCTGGACCGGTGCCGGGCGGAGCTGGACGCCATGGAGACGGCGGACGACACCCTGGCCCGCCTGGAAAAGCAGCTGACCGGCGCCCGCAAAGCGGTGGAGGAGGCCGGCGCGGCGCTGACAGCGGCCCGCAAAGCCGCCGCCGCGGAGCTGGAGGCGCGCATCCTCCGGGAGCTGCGGGACCTGGACATGAACAAGGTGCGCTTTGCCATCGACTTTGCCCCCCGGGAGCCGGGAGCGGACGGGTGCGACACCGTGCGCTTCCTCATGTCCGCCAACGTGGGCGAGGACCTGCGGCCCATTGCCCGCATCGCCTCCGGCGGCGAGCTGGCCCGCATCATGCTGGCGCTGAAAAACGTGCTGGCGGAGCAGGAGTCCGTGGGCACGCTGGTGTTCGATGAGGTGGATACGGGCGTATCCGGCCGGGCAGCCCAGAAGGTGGCGGAGAAGCTGGCCCAGGTGAGCCGCCGCAAGCAGGTGCTGTGCGTGACGCATCTGCCCCAGCTGGCCGCCATGGCGGACACCCATTTCTCCGTGGAGAAGGGGGAGCGGGACGGCCGGACCTACACCCGGGTGGAGCGGCTGGACCGCGCCGGCCGCATCGAGGAGCTGGCCCGGCTCATCGGCGGGGCGGCGGTGACTCCGGCCCTGCGCAGGAGCGCGGAGGAGCTCTTGGATCAGGCGGAGGCAGTCAAAAAGAAGTGATCCCGGGGGTGCGGCCCAGAGACGGGAACGGAATAAAAGAGGCGAAGCGCAGGGACTTACAGCCCCTGCGCTTTTGTGTTCTTCTTTTCTGTCTCGGCTGCCCCAGGCACCGCTGCCTGAAGAAAGGGGACCGGACCACATTCCTGCCTCTCTGTCCGCTGAAAAAAGCCCGGAGCCCCCATTGGGGGGCTCCGGGCTGACCGATGACAGCGGGCTCAGAGGCTCTTCCGCTTGTAGAAGAGTGCCCCCGCCGCCATAAAGACGGCGAAGAAGAGCAGATAATAGAGGCAGTCCCACTGGTAGGACAGGATGCCGGCGATCACCATGAACAGGCCGCTGCACAGGGCCAGGGCGGGGAGCACGAAGCGGCGGAAGGGCGGCTCCTCCCTGGCTTCCCGCATGAAGCCCAGGAAGATGGGGAGGTACATGGCGTAGAGGGTGATGATGGGGATCTCGGAGGAGTCAAAGCGGAAGGGGCCCAGATGATTTTGGAGGCAGCCGAAATAGAAGTAGGTCCCCCAGAAGGCGCAGGCCAGCAGTCCGGCTGCAGCCGCGTTGGAGGTCATGCCGGTGGAGGGGTCCACCTGGGAGAGGACCTGAGGCTTGGGCCCTGTTCCCCGGGCCGCCAGGGCGTAAAATCCCCGGGTGCAGCCAATCATCAGCCCGTTGCAGGTGCCCAGGCAGGAGATGAGCACAAAGACAAACAGTATGGTGCCCCCAGCCTGGCCAAAGATAGTGGAGAAAGCCAGCCTTGCGCCATGCTCCCCGCTCTCCATCATGACGGCGTTGGGGACTGCTCCGGCGATGCCCACATAGTAGAACAGATAGATCAGCATGATGATGCCCACCCCGCAGACCAGGGCCAGGGGCAGGGTGCGCTTCGGGTCCTTGAGCTCCGCGTTGATGGTGGTGGCCACCACCCAGCCCTCATAGGCGAAGGCCGTGGCGGCCAGGGCGGTGAAGAGGGGGTAGGCGGTAACGGGGGCGAAGTTGGCGGCGGTCATGCCGCTCCGCAGCCCTGCCGCAGTGCCCATCCCGGCCATGAGCAGGATGGGGACCAGCTTGATGAGGGTCATGGAGACCTGGAGCTTGCCGGCCAGACGGGGGGCCATGGTGTTGATGAAGTAGGCGGCCACCAGATAGAACAGGGTGATGGTCATGCACTCGCCGCTGACGATGTCGTAGCCCAGCAGGACACAGGTATAGCGGGCGGACACCCAGGCCAGGGTGCTGGTCAGACAGGGATAGTAGACCGCGGCCAGGAACCAGCCCAGATAGTAGCCGTAGGCCCGGCCTACGGCGGCCTCGGCATAGTCCACCATGCCCCCCACCTTCTGAT
>ENA-UEYL01000829-UEYL01000829.1-human-gut-metagenome-genome-assembly--contig:-NODE-829-length-29340-cov-38.151078_pt1 | contig 29340 bp, 20 predicted proteins | sample MGYA00242941_ERZ507946 | MGnify/ENA primary metagenome ERZ507946 (study PRJEB26167, sample SAMN06115482) | human gut metagenome | host: Homo sapiens | place: China:Guizhou | collected 2015-03-11...
TCAGCAACATTGGTTACCTTTTGGTTATTCGCATTGATGCCGTTATTGGTTACATAGGTCTTTCCACCTACGGTCAGACCGTTATTATTAATCACCGTGCCGCCTGTTGTGACACTATCCACTTTCACATCTTTGGCCAGTTTCACATTCAGCGCGCCGTTTCCGGATACTACGCCGATATTCCCGTCTGACAGTTTTGACGAGTCAGCGCCGCCTTTGATATCCAGCCGCTCGCCCAGTTTTTTATTGATAACTGCTGCGTCATCACCCTTAAAGTTCAGCCCTTTGCCAATCGTCGTGTTGATATTTGTGATATCGGTCTTATTGGTCTTCACTCCGTCACTGACTGTTTTCAGCTGGTCTTCCGTGGCTGCCTGTCCGGATACGGGCTGCGGGTTATCAATATCCCAAGTCGTATTTGTAAGGCCGTTTACGGTTCCGGCATCCCCATTCACCGTGACGGGATGTGTCTGCCCTACGGTAACTACATTCCCCAGCCCGATGGTATATTCTCTACCACCTGTCTCAGCACTGGTTCCTTTCGTAACGGTTACATTGGCGTCTTTCGCTTTGACTGTCGTCGCCTTTGCCGTACCGCCGATGGCTGCATTCAACTGATCCACATTGACGGCATCGGTTCCGGCCGTACCGGTCGCTACGTTGGTAATCTTCTGATTGTTTGCGTTAAGACCGGCATTGCTGATGTATGTCTTTCCTCCTATATGCACGCCGGTATCGTTGATGACAACTTTATTTGTTCCCGTGCCTGCTGTTACTTCTTTAAATTCCGGTTTTTCACTCATCACTAAATCAAGGCCGTCTCCCGCCGCGTTTTTCTTCACGCCCAGATTCTTGCCCGACACACCGGTAGTTACATTGGCAAGACCGCCTTTGATTGTCAGTTTTGTACCCAGATCACGATGCACTTTGTTGGCTGCGCCGTCATTGCCTTCGAAATCAAGGCCTTTTGCTGTCAATGTATTCGTAACATTGGTCACCGCATTGTTTACAGCTGTCTGCACATCTCCGATATTGGCCGCATTGGTCGTCGTATTTCCGCCGCTGGCTACATTCGTGATAGTTTGGTTATTCGCATTGATGCCGTTATTCGTCACATAGGTCTTTCCGCCTACGGTCAGCCCGTTGTTGTTGATGACCGTATTGCCCGTTGTGACGCTGTCCACTTTCACGTTTTTCGCCAGTTTGATATTCAGTGTATCTGTCCCGTTGGATACCACGCCGATATTTCCGTCTGTCAACTTAGATGTATCTGCCACGCCGCCGACGATATTCGTCTGTTCGCCTAATTTCCGTGTAAACTTGTTAGCTGCGACTGCCGCGGCTTTCACATCGCCCGCATAGGCCACGCCTTTATCTATTTCCGAGGTTACCGCATAGAGCTGGCTGCCGTTGATAGCGTCGGTAGAGGCAGCGGAAATACGGCCAGCCGCTACATTGGTGATCGTCCGCTCACTGCCCGCCTTACCCACGCTGACTGTAGAAGCCGGATTTACTCCTGCAAAATTATGTGCTGTTCCATTGATCGTTGCGGAGGGTGTCGCCACAGCTGCCGCCGTTTCCGAACCGGCGCCGAGGGCTATGGCATTTTCATTGGCCACTTTTGTATTGCTGCCAAGAGCCATGCCGTTCTTCGCCGTTACAGAAGCGTTGTTCCCCAGCACCATAGCCCCGTCGGCGGAAACCGTGGAGTTGCTGCCCACTGCATAGGCATTATCCGCATTAATAGTATTCTTATAACCGAAAGCGCCTGCCATATTTCCTTTCACCGTACCGGCAGTGACTGTCGTGATTTTATCCTGATCAGCACCGGCGGCGCTGCCGTTTGCTTCCGTCGCAGTGTTAACCGTGGCAGAGCCGATGGTATTTCCGGCGCCGACAGCATAGGCCTGATTTCCGTAAATAGTATTTTGGGAACCGACCGCCGCGGATTCTTTACCGGACTTATTTCCATCTTTCATATCCAGCCCTACCTGGTTTGTATCGCCAATGGAGGATGACCGGGTTCCGTAGGCACCTACCTGCGTACCGAGAGCAAGAGAATTATCTCCCCAGCTCCGTGCCATGATTCCGATACCGGTGCTGGCTACACCTTTAGTTAAAGAATTGATACCGATCGCTGTGGAACCTGTACCAAACGCTTCACTCAGCGTTCCGATGGCTGTGGTGGCGTCACCGATGGCAGCGGTGTTCGCATATTTCCCTTTCACATTGATAGAAGCTGATCCCAATCCGCCCGGAAACTTAGTTTCTATTTCCTTGTTAAAGCTCTTTTTGATCCCGTTTCCTGCTTTCAGCTGAGGCACAGCTGTTTCCAGTTCCGTACGGGCCATATCGATATCATCCCCGCCGATAGCAATAGATGAGTTACCGATGGCTCTCGTATCCGAACCGAGAGCGAGGGACTGGGTGCCATAGGTTTTTGCCGTACTGCCGATAGCGACACCCTGCGCATATTTAGGATCGACAGTACCGCCGGACTGTTTGATCTTGACATTAGTCTCCGCCGACGCGCCGATAACCACATCGCCTCTGGCGCCGTATGCCGCCGCTTCCGCACCTGCCACTACCGCACCGGATCCCGGATTGCCGTGCTCTGTAGAAGCGATGCTCTTCGCCTGGCGTCCAATGACGATATCCCCGTTTTCCAGCGCCTGTGCGCCCTGGCCGATGGCCACCGTACTTGCCGGGAGACTTGGAGTGCCGGTGCTGCCTTTCCCTGACGCTTTTGCTCCCGTGCCGATGGCAATGCCATGCTCTGTTCCATCCTCAACGGAAGCAGTCTCACCTATGGCGATACCGCGATCTGCTTCACTCTTGCTGTCCCAGCCGATAGCCGTAGAATTGACTCCTTTTGCCGTGGAGTTTGCCCCCAATGCGCGGGCGCCCGCAGCCAGGGCTTTTGCACCGTTACCGATAGCTACGCCCCAATCCCCTCTGGATTGAGAACCGTTCCCCATGGCAATGGCACCGCCATTAGCAGCTTTCGCATTATTACCGAAAGCCATAGAGGAACCGCCCCAGGCCCTGGCATTGGAACCGAAGGCCTGGTCATTGTCTCTGCCTACAAGCACATTATTTTCATCAAAACCGGCGCGGGCATTATTCCCCAACGCAAAGCCGTTCGTAGATTGTGTCCGAGCTTCGTTACCGATGGCCACACCGTTATTAGCAATTGTACGTGCATTACGGCCGATAGCCACTGCCTGCGCACCTTGGCCGATAGTACCGGTACCGAGAGCAATCGTATTGATATCTTTGGTTGTCGCATCATGCCCGATTGCGATCCCGCCGCTCTTATCGGTAATCCCCGGTGTCGCTGTGGCGGGGTTCACGGTAACATTCGCACCATTCCCGATGGCAATCCCGTTCTGGCTTGATACTGAATCCGGATCTCCCTTGCCGACAGACGCCTCATTACCGATAGCCACACTGTGTGATGACAATGCCTTCGACAGAATACCGTAAGCGGAGCTGTTCACCGCCGCCGCCTGCGCCTGGTCGCCGACGGCAAGAGAATGCTCGGCTGTCGATTTAGACAGGGAGCCTATGGCGGTCGCCCCCTGCCCGGTAGCTTGTGCCTGATCGCCCATGGCTATGGCATAGATATTTATTGCCCTGGATCGGCTGCCGAGAGCGATCGTATATTCCTCTGTTGTCTTGGCATCATCCCCGACAGCGATGCTGTTCGCTGTAGCCGTTGAGGCACCGATCCCGCCGTCAAACGAGGCTTCCGCTATGCCCGGCAGCAGGCATCCCGTGACGGCAAGGGCGCACAGAAACGCGCGGACGGGCATGCTCTTCTTTTCAGAAGCTGTTCCCCCATTTTTCCCGCAGCGGCCGGCGATTTCCGAAACTACCACATAGCAATGTTTCACCCGGCTCCAGATGACTTTGTAAATCTGATTCATAACTTCCTCCTTTTGAATAAAAAGATATCGGCTCTCTAAAGAACTAAATAATTTATATCTCTTTCATCATATTATACATTTATAAAGTTATTTAATAAAGTTATTTATTATAATTATATTAGTATACCAAACGCACTTTTATTAAAGTATTTCACCGGAGATTTTCTGCACTCCGGTTCCCTTTCAATGCCCGTCGGCTCCATGCACCTTCCTTCATGTATATTTGACTAAGATATCCGTCATAATGGAACCCTTTTGGAGAAAATATGCAAAAAGCGGATCATCCGTATGCTCACGGTTCTCACATTGCCATGGATAATAAGAAACAAAATACCCTTTTTCAGAAAGACAACTTCATTCCTTATACCGGCAGTATTGCCGTCCAAAAGCAGGACAAAGCCGATTTCGGGTTAAAATATGAGACTCCCGCTTTCCATAATGGGTAAAAGACTCTCTCCTGAAAGCATATGCTTATAGAAGAAAGTCTTTTATCTTCTTCCTGATTTAGAAAGATGGTCTTATCCAATCAGGATCCTACGCTGTTTACGAACTGGATTGTCAGCACTGACGGAGTGGAAATAATCCCCAAAACGGTTACCCGCTGTCCCATAGGAACAACTGCACCATTGAGATTGATAAGAATTTTATTCCCCCGAGCGGTACGGAAATTCATAAGCCCGCTGCCGGCGCTGGACAGAATACTGCCCACAGTGCAGATCCTTGTCCCTACAGGAAGCCCGGACAAATTCCATGCTACCTGATAAGCACCCAGATCCTCTAATTTCAAATCTCCCGGATTGACCTGATACCAGTTGTCAAGATCGCTTTTCACCGGTCCCATGAAATACCCTGCATCCCGAGATGTCCGTGATCCTATTGGCATCTGTGACGGCTGCGGATTCCCAATATCTTTTCTGTAGCTGACCGCACGCTGATTAGGAGCCCGCTCCTGATAAGACACGTTCCGGATAATAAGTACAGGCTGCCCGGCCTGATTATAAGCCACATACCCTGTCGCCTGAAAAGGCGTATAACTCATTATCTTTCCCGCATGCTCCATCATGGCAGGGATTTCCTGTCCATCGGCAGTAACAAAACGATATACATTGTCCGCATAGGCTCCTTCAAACTGGCCGGCTACGGTGATATTATCCGCTGCCGCAGCCATCGTGCCCGGCAGCAGCAATATCAATATCATTCCTATTACAGCAAACCATGATTTCTTCATCTGAAAGCCTCTTGCTCCGATTAACCGCGACCTTTGATGACGCGTACACGCTGGATATCAGGTGTACCATCCTTATGCTTGCTGATAGTATCTACTCTGATGCGTTCCAGTTCCGGTTCGAATTCTTTCAGTGCTCTGGCCATCCGGTCATCGGCAGCCGCACCATTCTGCATAGCCCTGTAGATCAACGCGGCCATTTCATACCTGGTCATCATGCGGTCTCCACCGAACTGTCCGTCCGGGTAGCCCACGATGACACCGTTTCCTGCCAGAGTCGCCACATAGTCATAGGCCCAATGATTTTCAGGCACATCGGGGAAGAGCTGCATCTTGTCCATATCCATGGAATCCAGTGGTCTTCCGTCTGCAACCTTCAGCAGCGCCCCCTTCACATTTTCCAGTTCAGCGCGGAGATCCTTGATTTCCTTAGCCATTGCCACTTTGGATGTGGACACATGGTTGCCCTGTCCCAGCTTCATGGAAAGACCTGCATTCACCATATTTTCTCCGCCGCCGATGGAACCGCCTACACTGATCATCGTATCTTCATTCGGCCGATAGAAGGCACCGAGTGCCAGAGAATGGGCATCTTTATAGTTGCCGTAGCCCAAAGTGAAGTCCCACTTGTCATCGGGATCGAAGTCCAGCGGATGGAGTGCTGCCAATGCCGCCGCTCCTGCGCCGACTCTGTTGATACGGTTATCAACTTTGTTGATGGCTCCGCCGATCTGTTTCAGCTGTCCTACATTAACAGCATCCGTATCTGCCTTGCCTGCTGCCACATTGGTAATCCGTTTGCCGCCTGCGTCAACGCCGGTCTGCGTGATGCTCGGGCCATTCTTGATCGTCAGGCCACTATTACTCATCACCGTATTTCCTGTAGTCACGGTCTTGAAGGTCGGTGTATCAACTACAGACACTTTGTAGTCCGTACCGCCGTTTGCATTTGTTCCCGTTGTCACGGAAATATTGCTGCCCGCCGTTACGGAAGAATGCTTGCCTGCCTGGCCGGATACAACCTTCAGCTGGTCTTCCGTCGCCGCCTGTCCGCTGGTGATATTGTTCGGATCCCAGGTCTTATTGGTCAGTCCGTTCACTGTGCCGGCCGTACCGTTGACAGTCACCTGTCCGGCCTTGATCGTACCTTCGGTACCTTTAATGCTGATCTGCTTGGAAGGATCGGTTCCCAGCGTAATGTCATCATTCAGGTTGACATGGTACGTTTTGGATCCGTCGGCATTCGTTTCAGAAGTCACCGTCGTATTTTTGCCGTCCGCCACTTTCGTGGTGGCACTGGCTGCCGCTTTTTTCAGCTGGCTGACATTGACGGCATCGGTATCCGCCTCGCCTGCCGCTACATTGGTGATCTTCTTGCCGCCTGCATCAATTCCCGACTTGGTAACGCTGGGGCCGTCCTTGATCTTCAGCCCGTCTTTGTCAACTGTCACTGCCGTGTTTCCGGAACCGTCCTGAACGGTAAGCCCGTTGGTATCCATTCTCGTACGGCCTGTGGTGACACTATTCAGTAAAATATCATCCTTAAGCCCCACTCTGACTCTGCCGCCTTCGACTCTGGTAGAAATATTCTTACCGTCGCCTACAACGTCCACCGTTTCGCCAAGCTTCTTCTTTACTTCAATTCCGTCTTCCGCTTTTATGCCGAAGCCCTTGTTGACGATCTCCGAGCTCTGATTTTTCAGCTGGCTGACATTGACGGCATCGGTATCCGCCTCGCCTGCCGCTATATTGGCAATCTTATTTCCGCCGTTATTCAGCCCATCTGCAGTAAGAGAAACCGTTCCGGCCGGAGTACGCGTCATTTTCTTGACATAGAATCCGGTCGTATCCATCACCACATTACCGGCTGTTACGCTGTTCAGCTTTACGTCCTTGGCCAGACGGACTTTCAGGTTGTTGCTGCCGTCAGATACCACGCCGATATTGTCATCTGTCGTCAGCTTGCTTTCGTCTTTAATGCCGCCGACTACATTCACCTGTCCGTTCAGTTTCTTCTTGATGACATCCCCTGTATCACCACCGTACTTCATGCCGTCATCCAAGGTGGCAATGTCATGCTGCTTGCCGTTCTTTTCCTCGATAATGAGACGGGTGATATTGGTACCGTCAACGCCCGGCTTTCCGTCGCCGCCTTTAATGGTCGCTCCGTCTCTGCCGTCTTTGCCGTTGATTCCGACACTGTCCGCTTTCAGGTTCTTGTCCAGGCCGACAATCATATTTCCGTCAGCATCCACCATCGTTTTGATGTTTGACGGATCATATTCCGTATCCGCCTTCGTTCCGGTTCCTCTGATGGTCATGGTACTGTTCAGTTTCTTTATTGCCAGTCCGGTATTTCCGGCAAATTTCATGCCGTCATCCATCGTTGCCACCTGATGGTCGCCTTTTTCATCTACATAATAGAGACGGGTCATTTCGGTAGCCGACAGGTTCTTGGCCGGATCCAGGCTCGCAGGTCCTGCGTTAACGCCTATATCCGCATGGGTGGATTTCCCGTCTTTCCCGGCAGGTCCGGTCAGGCCAATCTGCCCTTCTGTCCCGTTGGCTCCGTCTTTCGCCTTGAGAGTAACTCCGTCTTTGCCATCTTTACCCTTGATGCTGATTCCGTCTTTGCCATGGATCACTACGGAAGAACCGTCTTTGCCGTTGACTCCGATGGAACCGTCTTTGCCGTCAGCACCTTTCTTCCCGAGCACCAGATCGTCATTTACATTGACTTTGTACGGATTGGCAACAGTGCCTTCGCCTTCGACGGTAGTATTCTTACCGTCTTTCAGGATCGTCTTTCCCGCCGCGACAGCATCTTTCAGCTGGCCGAAGTTGACTGCGTCACTGTTCGCTGTGCCGTTAGCCACGTTGGTGATCTTCTGGCCGTTTGCGTTGAGACCGTCTTTGTTGACATAGGTCTTTCCGTTAATGGTCAGGCTGCCGTCCGGTCCCAGGTTGATATTTTTCGCCAGACGAACTTTCAGGTTGTTGCTGCCGTCAGATACGACGCCGATATTGTCATCTGTCGTCAGCTTGCTTTCATCTGTAATGCCGCCGACTACATTCACCTGTTCATTCAGTTTCTTCTTGATGACTGCTCCTGTATCACCACCGTACTTCATGCCGTCATCCAAGGTGGCTACATCATGCTTCTTGCCATCCTTTTCTTCGATGATGAGACGGGTGATATTGGTACCGTCAACGCCCGGCTTTCCATCGCCGCCCTTAATGGTGAGTCCGTTAGCGCCGTCCTTACCGTTCAGACCAATGGAGCCGTCTTTGCCGTTGATCACTACAGCAGAGCCGTCTTTGCCGTTGACTCCGATGGAGCCGTCTTTGCCGTCGGCGCCTTTCTTGCCGAGCACCAGATCGTCATTTACATTGACTTTATACGGATTGGCAACGGTGCCTTCGCCTTCGACGGTGGTATTCTTACCGTCTTTCAGGATCGTCTTTCCCGCCGCCACAGCATCTTTCAGCTGGCCGAAGTTGACTGCGTCACTGTTCACTGTACCGTCAGCCACGTTGGTAATCTTCTGGCCGTTCGCGTTGAGACCGTCTTTATTGACATAGGTCTTTCCGTTAATGGTCAGGCTGCCGTCCGGTCCCAGGTTAACATCTTTCTTCAGCTTCACGTTGAGTTTCGTTCCATCAGATACAACGCCGATATTGTCATCTGTCAGGTCTGCCAAGGCGCCGCCCTTGATTTCCAGTTTTTCTCCCAGCTTTTTGTTAATTACCGCACCGGAGTCTCCGCCGAAGTTCAAGCCTTTGCCAATGGTGTTATTGATGTTTGTAATATTTGTCTTATTGGTCTTCACGCCGTCACTGACTGTTTTCAGCTGGTCTTCTGTTGCCGCCTGTCCATGTACGACTGTCGGGTTGTCAATATCCCATGTGCGGTTGGTCAGTTCATTCACTGTGCCGGCGCCTGTCACTTTGACTGTGCCCGCCTGAATGTCCCCCGTCGTTCCATCGATGGTGACCTTGCTGCCCGCCGTAATCTTTCCGCTGGTTCCGTCTACGACGATTTTCTTGTCAGCCGTGCCGAGGGTTACTTTATCACCCAGTCCGACGGTATATTCTTTACCACCGGCGGGATTGGTTCCTTCCGTAACGGTTACATTAGCGTCCTTCGCTTTGACGGTCGTTGCCTTTGCCGTACCGGCGATGGCCGCATTCAGCTGATCCACATTGACGGCATCTGTCCCGGCCGTACCGGTCGCTACATTGGTGATTTTCTGGTTGTTCGCGTTGAGACCGTCTTTATTGACATAGGTCTTTCCGTTAATGGTCAGGCTGCCATTCGGCCCAAGATCCACATCTTTCTTCAGCTTCACATTGAGCTTCGTTCCATCAGATACAACACCGATATTCCCATCTGTCAGGTCTGCCGAGGCGCCGCCCTTGATTTCCAGTTTTTCTCCCAGCTTTTTGTTAATTACCGCGCCGGAGTCTCCGCCGAAGTTCAGGCCTTTGGCAATGGTATTGTTAATGTTTGTAATATTTGTTGTATTCGTATTCTGCTGCGCTTTGGATGCGATATCTGTCAAGGTAACCTGTTTCTTATCGCCTTTTTCGTTCGCTACGGTCAGCACCATATTTCCGTTGCTGTCCGCTTTGTACTTGCCTTGGCTTCCTGCTTCCGGATTTGCTACCAGATGATAATCTTCCTTTGCCACCTCGGTGAATATTTTGCTCAGGTCTACATTGACTTTGCCCGTATCATTCCGTTCCAGTGTCAGGGTCTTGCCGTCATTGGAAACGCTGCCGCTTGTGACATAGTTGTTTTTGAGTCCTGTCACATTGGCGGTGAGACCATTCGTACCAGTCAAGGTTGCCGTACCGTCGCCGTTTGTCTGGTAAGTTGCGGTACCGCCTGTCACATACTTGTCTTTCGCCGTCACAATACGGTTGATATCGCCGATATTGGCTGCATTGGTCGTTACATCTCCGCCGCTGGCTACATTGGTGATCTGCTTGTTCCCTGCGTTGATGCCGGTGTTGTTGATCTTTACGTCACCTACAGTCACGCTGTTGAAGGTCGGATCTTTGCTTACGGATACAGTCAGCTTCCTTGCGGCCGGATCGTATTCCACACCTGCATTGTCTTTTGCCGCGAATTCAAGGGTGTCTCCCGCCTTGATCGCGCCCTCATTGGTTCCTGCCTTTACCTTGAAGCCTGCTTTCAGTTTTTCCACGTCCGACGCGCTGGCAATATTATTGATTGTGACCGTGCTTGCCGGTGTCGTCGGATGCGCCTTGTCTTCCACTTTCAGATCCACTTTGCCGTTGGCTACGGAATAATTCCCGTCTGCCGCGTCAGGATTTTTAACCAGGCGGAAATCTGTCTTCGCCGCAGTCGTGGTGGAAATCGCATCAGACACTTTCTTCAGCTGGTCCTCTGTCGCCGCTCTGCCGTTCACGACCACCGGATTCTGCACGTCCCAGTCCCTGTTGTCCAGACCGGTTACATAGCTCTTGTGATCTGCCGAATCGACACCCATTCTGGCGGTTCCTGCCGTCACACTGTTCAGGCCGGTCACATCTTTCGCCAGTTTTACATTCAGCGCACCGTTTCCGGATACGACACCGATATTCCCGTCTGACAGTTTTGATGCATCAGCGCCGCCTTTGATATCCAGCTGCTCGCCCAGTTTCTTATTGATAACTGTTGCGTCATCACCCTTAAAGTTCAGGCCTTTGGCAATGGTATTGTTAATGTTCGTAATATTTGTTGTATTCGTATTCTGCTGCGCTTTGGATGCGATGTCTGTCAAGGTAACCTGTTTCTTTTCGCCTTTTTCGTTCGCTACGGTCAGCACCATATTTCCACTGCTGTCCGCTTTGTACTTACCCTGGCTTCCTGCTTCCGGATTTGCTACCAGATGGTAATCTTCCTTTGCCACCTCGGTGAATATTTTGCTCAGGTCTACATTGACTTTGCCCGTGTCGTTACGTTCCAGTGTCAGGGTCTTGCCGTCATTGGAAACGCTGCCGCTTGTGACATAGTTGTTTTTGAGTCCTGTCACATTGGCGGTGAGACCATTCGTACCAGTCAAGGTTGCCGTACCGTCGCCGTTTGTCTGGTAGTCTGCGGTGCCGCCTGTCACATACTTGTCTTTCGCCGTCACAATACGGTTGATATCGCCGATATTGGCTGCATTCGTCGTTACATCTCCGCCGCTGGCTACATGGGTGATCTGCTTGTTCCCCGCATTGATGCCGTCTTTATTGATATAGGTATTTCCGTTGATGGTCAGGCTGCCGTCCGTTCCCAAGTTGACATCTTTTTTCAAGTTGTATTTTACGGCCGTTACCTTTCCGGACGCATCTTTTGTCACGGAAGCCGTTGTATTTGTTCCATCGGCAAAGTTGACTTTACTGCCATTCTTCACTGCATTCACATCATTGCCATTCTCCTGTGCTGTCCAGGAAGCATTAGATGTTACCGCTTTCAGTTGGGCCACATTGACGGCATCGGAATCATTCGTGCCAGCCGCCACATTGATGATCTGGCGTTTTACCGTATCCGAGCCGACACTGACGGCGCCTGTCGTTCCTTTTGTCGCCTTAATGGCATTTACCTGTGCCGTGTCGGCACCGGAAGGAATGTAAGCATTGGATGTCTGCTGACGGTTGGAAACACTGTCAGCGCCGAGTGCTACGCCGCCATCTACTTGGGAATTGGCATTAACACCCATGGCAATGGATTTTTTTCCCTTGCTGCGTGCCAAAGGCCCGATTGCCGTGCTGGCATCGCCTTCCGCCAAAGCATTGAGCCCCATGGCCATAGAAGCGTCACCGGCGGCCTGGCTCATCGCGCCGAGTGCCACGGATGCCGTTCCGATGGAAGCCGTCTTGACATAATAGGGCTTATCATGCAAAGCAGCCGAACCAAGCGTCGCATCACTGGGCGCCTTATTATTCAGATTTTCATTATTCGCCAGTCCCGGCAGAAGGGATTGCAGTTTTGCACGATCCAGCTCGATATCATCCGTACCGATCGCCACGGAAGAGTTTCCGATCGCCCTTGTGTCTGCGCCAACAGCCACCGCCTGCGATCCGTAAGCCTTTGCCACGCTGCCGATGGCCACGCTCTGTGCGTCACGCTTTTCCGTCGGCCCATTGGTATGATCCACGTTTTTGACCCTTATATTCGTCTCTGCGCCGGAACCGATCGCCACATCGCCCCTGCTTCCGTAAGTATTGCTGTTGCTGCCGATCGCCACCTGTCCGGAACCGGGCAGCTGGTGGTATTTGGACGCTACGGTTGCCGCCTTGTAACCGACAGCAATGTCTTCATCAGACTGTACGCTGGATTCCGTACCGATGGCAACCGCGTTATTGACTGCCCGTGTCGATGTCAGCTTGGTAATCCGTTTCGCGCTGCCGGTCAGGGTAACAGAATCTGAATTCCGGGTTTTCTCCAAATCGCCGGCTTTGGCGGAAGTACCGAGTGCGATGGAATTATTACCGCTTGCCTTAGCATCATCACCAATAGCCATGACGCCTTTTTTATCCAGCTGCTCATCAGTCCCGGTCACAAGCGGATTTGTGCTTGTCGCATTTTCCAAGGTCAACGCGCTGGCTTCACGACCGATGGACAGAGAACCGGCGCCTTCCGCATGGGCATTGTTTCCGATGGCTGTAGTTCTCACATCATTGGCCGTTGCCGCATTCCCGATAGCGACAGAAGACGGGCCGTTGCCGATACTGTCATTCCCTACAGAAACAGAAGAACCGCCGCTGGCTTTGGCCGAATTGCCCACTGCTACACCGTTATTGGATTCAATAGACGGTATACGGGGATCCTTATTGTTTGCCGTTCCCGATTCCGCATTGTTGCCGATAGCAATGCCGTCTTTGGCATATCCTTTGGCACCCGCGCCTTCCGCGATACTGTTGTTCCCTATCGCGTTCGCCTCTCTGCCGATAGCAAGACTCTGTTTTCCTTTAGCTATGGCTTTATACCCCATAGCCAAGGCATATTCTTCCTCTGCGTCCGCCTCTGTGCCCTGGGCGATTGAATGTTTCTTCATCGCTTTTGCACTATACCCGTAAGCAATGCTGGAATCACCGGAAGTTGTCGCACCGGTTCCTGCATGGATCAGTCCCGGCGCCGCATCCACATCAGCAGGAAGCATACAGCCCGCAACCACCATGGCGCACAAAAGCGCGCGAAGCGGACGGATTCCCGTCACAGAGGCTTTATTATCTCTGCCGACCCTCTTCGTGATTTCCGAAACGACTATGTAGCAATTCTTCACCCTGCTCCATATGACCTTGTGTACTTGATTCATAACTTTAACCCCATCCTTTCTCTATTGCAAAAATGTTTTCTCCGATGTATAAAATGCTGACCGTTTTTATCCCTGTTTTCTTTACGATACTTTTTGCCGGAGAAACTGCCTGCGCATGTTTTCCCTAAAACCGCAGCATTGGGCTGTCTCTTTATCCTCTGCCCTGTTTTGTGCATCAGGAAATCATGCTCCCGCAGCAAACACGAAAATCATTTTACCCCATGCCTTAATTTTTTTCAACCATAAATTTTGCAAATACAAAATATCCAGTATTCATGCGGTTTTCTCATTGTTTATAAATTGACCCTAAGACGGTTTATCTTTATTTTCTCCAAGATCCAGCCATCTGCGGAGTCCTCCATCTTACAGACACCGCTTTATGCCTGCCTCTGAAAAACAACCTCGTCAAATCCTGCATTCCTGTAAAAATACGGGAAACTCCACTCGGTCAGGATATTTTTCTAAAAGTCCGTAATCTTCTTCATGCCGCCTCCATTTTCCATCATGCCTCTTCACGCCGGTACCGCTCCGGTTCGAAATTTCTCTCCTCGAATCTCTCTTCACGCCGGCTTTTCAGGCATACAAAAAACGCCCTCGAAAAAGCCGCCTAAGCAGCCGCACAGAGCGCTCTTAAATTCCTGTGTATGTTCCGGACACAGATGTCACATCTACTTCGTGACTTGCTCCGGATATCCCAATAAAACATATCCATTATTAAAACTCCCCCATCATCCCTGCCCCAGTCACTTCAGGGATATCTGCCGTTTTCTGCCATTACTCCGATTACAAAAAGCGGTTCTGCCGGCAAAAACAATCTCACCATCATACTCCCGTGGATGATAAGTATTCTTTCCATGCCGCAGCAGGATTGTATATCAGACTCAACTCTCCCCCCATCCGGATTAAAAACGAATAGTATGATTCCGATACATAATCGTTTCGATTATACGACACCCCACCACAAAATGCACATATCAATTCCGCATAGCTGTATTACTTTTTATAATCAATAGGCACATATTTTCTAATCCTTTCATAATGCATCACATTTCGGCAAACCATGCTGCGTACCGCATTCACGTTTTATATACCCCTATAAATATTTTCTTATTTTTTTACTTTATTTCCTCATTAATCCTTGAACTAAAGTCTATAGCATTACATCCCATATCCAGCATTAAGTAAAATACATAGATAATACATCATACCAAATTGCGCAAATCATGAATTCCACTTTATGAATAATGGTTACATGCCCCTGCGTGATAAATCTGTCACTTTGATGAGATTTTACGGTTTTCCCCACCATGGTGACAGATCCTTCACATTCGCTTCGGATGACGTTTAACATTTCCCTTACTATGACGCTTAACGCTTCCCTCATTATGACGCCTTTTCTCCAATTGTCATTTTGAACGGGGGCAAGCATGCCTTGTGGGAAAGACGGGAAACGGAACGATGAATCGGAGTGAAGAATCTATTACCCGGATGACGCCTTACCAGTTTTCCTCACCACGGGTACAGATCCTTCACATCCGCTTCGGATGACGTTTAACATTTCCCTTATTATGACGCTTAACGCTTCCCTCATTATGACGCCTTAACGTCTTATACAAGGATCATGGAGTCGGCCGTCAGAAGGAGCTGCTGGCGCACGTAGTGCGATTGAGGATACTCGCTTGTCGTAATGATTTAAACCGCAAAAGAATAGTTAGCTTGCAGCTGACAGCTCACAGCTCACAGCTGATAGCTTTTATCTTCTTACCGCTTTCCACTCCACGGTCATAGATTCTTCATATTCGTTCAGGATGACGTTTTACCGTCCGTTATCACTCAGAACGGGGGGCAGAAAAAGAATCTTCATTCTATTCTTTTGCGTCGTTCCCCCAAGCCAGTATCCTCCGTCCGGCTCCGCCGGCCACCTCCTTATAAATAAGGAGGCTTACCCAATCCCTATTCTTCCCGTCAGAATCCCTTTCCTCAACACTGTAGCAGATCCTTCGCTGGCGCTTTGAATGACGCCTTACCGTATCCCGTCATTCAGAGCGGAAGTAAGAATGCTGTATGAGAATGAGGAAAAATCACAACATGACACAGAGCGAAGAATCTATTATACTGATGACGCCTTACCGTCTTATACAAGGATCATGAAGTCGGCCGTTGGAAGGAGCTGCTGGCGCACGCAGTGCGATTGAGGATACTCGCTTGTCGTAATGATTTAAACCGCAAAAGAATAGTTAGCTTGCAGCTGACAGCTTTTATCTTCTTACCGCTTTCCACTCCACGGTCATAGATTCTTCATATTCGTTCAGGATGACGTTTTACCGTCCGTTATCACTCAGAACGGGGGGGAGAAAAAGAATCTTCATTCTATTCTTTTGCGTCATTCCCCCAAGCCAGTATCCTCCGTCCGGCTCCGCCGGCCACCTCCTTATAAACAAGGAGGCTTGCCCAATCCCTATTTTTCCCGTTAGAATCCCTTTCCTTAACACAGCAGCAAATCCTTTGCTGCTGTTTCGTATGACATCTAATGGAAATCATATGCTTCGGCTTTTAACTCACAGCTAATGGCTTGCAGCTGACAGCTCACAGCTGATAGCTTTTATCTTCTTACCGGCTTCCTCACCACGGGCACAGATCCTTCGCATCCGCTTAGGATGACGCTTAACGTTTCCCTCACCATGGTGACAGATCCTTCACATTCACTTCGGATGACGCTTTACTGTCCGTCATCACTCAGAACGGGGGCAGAAAAAGAATCTTCATTCTATTCTTTTGCGTCATTCCCCCAAGCCAGTATCCTCCGTCCGGCTTCGCCGGCCACCTCCTTATAAACAAGGAGGCTTGCCCAATCCCTATTCTTCCCGTCAGAATCCCTTTCCTCAACACTGTAGCAAATCTTTTGTTGGCGCTTTGAATGACGCCTTACCGTATCTCGTCATTCTGAACGGGGGTAAGAATGCTGTATGAGAATGAGGAAAAAACACAACATGACACAGAGCGAAGAATCTATTACTCTGATGACACCTTACGGTTTTCCCCACCACGGTGACAGATCCTTCACATTCGTTCAGGATGACGACTAACGTTCTCCTCATTATGACGCCTTAACGTCTTATACAAGGATCATGAAGTCGGTCGTCAGAAGGAGCTGCTGGCGCACGTAGTGCGATTGAGGATACTCGCTTGTCGTAATGATTTAAATCGTAAAAGAATAGTCAGTTTGCAGCTGACAGCTGATAGCTTTTATCTTCTTACCGTCTTCCCCCAACATAAAAACCGACCCATTATTTGTATGGATCGGTTCTTTTGTTTGGATCAAAGGGTTCCTGTCGTTTTGAGCCGTGTCAGTGCACGCTGGAGAGCGAGTTTGGCACGGTCGACATCGATTTCTTTGCTCTTGGACGCAAGCCTGTCTTCTGCACGTTTCTTCGCGGCTTGGGCACGGGCAATATCGATGGTATCCGCCAGCTCCGCCAGGGGGGCTACGATATTTACCTGATTGTCCTTTATTTCCAGGAAACCGCCAAATACGGCCACCTTTTGTTCCTTTCCGCCTTTAATGATGCGCACGGGGCACATTTCAAGAGCGGCTGCCAGAGGCAGATGGTTTTTCATGACGGCAAATTCGCCGTCTGCTGCACGGGCCACCACCATTTCCACGCCGGCTTCTCGATAAATTGGTCCGTCGGGGCTGATGACTTCCACGTGCATGGGATTCGTAAGGGTATCAGCCATGGCTTATTCCCCTTTCTTCATCTTTTCAGCCTTTTCGATCGCTTCATCAATTGTGCCGACCATGTAGAACGCGCCTTCAGGCATATCATCGTGCTGGCCTGCAAGGATTTCCTTGAAGCCGCGGATGGTTTCCTTCAGGGATACGTATCTGCCGGGGGAGCCTGTAAACTGTTCGGCTACGAAGAAGGGCTGAGACAGGAATCTCTGTACCTTTCTTGCGCGGGCTACGATGACTTTGTCATCATCGGAAAGTTCTTCCATGCCCAGGATGGCGATGATATCCTGCAGTTCTTTGTAGCGCTGCAGAATAGCCTGTACGCCGCGGGCCACTTCGTAATGCTCTTCACCCAAAACGTTCGGGTCAAGGATACGGCTGGTGGAGTCCAGCGGGTCTACTGCCGGATAGATGCCCAGTTCCGCGATGGAACGGCTCAGTACAGTGGTAGCATCCAAGTGTGTAAATACGCCTGCCGGAGCCGGATCTGTCAAGTCATCGGCCGGTACGTATACGGCCTGGATGGATGTGATGGAACCGTCTTTGGTGGAAGTGATGCGTTCCTGCAGTTCGCCGATATCGGTGGCCAGGGTCGGCTGGTAGCCTACGGCGGACGGCATACGCCCGAGCAGCGCGGATACTTCGGAACCGGCCTGTACGAAACGGAAAATATTGTCTACGAAGAGCAGGACGTCCTGTCCCTGTTTGTCGCGGAAATATTCAGCCATGGTCAAACCGGTGAGAGCTACACGCATACGCGCTCCCGGAGGTTCGTTCATCTGGCCGTATACCAGCGCAACTTTGGAAAGAACGCCGGAGTCTTTCATTTCTCCCCAGAGATCGTTTCCTTCACGGGTACGTTCGCCGACGCCGCAGAATACGGAGCAGCCGGAGTGTTCTGTCGCCACGTTATGGATCAATTCCTGGATAAGAACGGTCTTACCTACACCCGCACCGCCGAAGAGCCCGATCTTACCGCCTTTTGCATACGGAGCGATGAGGTCGACGACTTTGATGCCGGTTTCAAAAATTTCGGTTGCCGGAGACTGGTCTTTAAAGGCCGGTGCCGGACGATGAATAGGCCAGTAGTCGGATGCCGGTACTTTTGTATCGTCATTGTCGACGGTCTGTCCGAGTACGTTGAAAATACGTCCCAGGCATCCGTCGCCGACCGGTGCCGCAATAGCACGGCCGGTATCTACTGCTTTCATTCCGCGTACCATGCCATCGGTGGAACTCATCGCAACGGTGCGGACTACGCCGTCACCTAAGTGCTGCATGGTTTCACAGATAACATCTACCGGAACAGTGCCTTCTTCATCTTTGACATGAATTGCGTTATAGATGGCAGGAAGTTCCTGATCGTCGGAAAAAGCGATATCGACGACAGCGCCCATGACCTGTACGACCTTGCCTACCTGTCCCTGCTGTTCATTTGCCATGAAGAAGCATTCCTCCTTAATCAAATTAAGCCGGTTTATTCGAGAGCTGCCGCACCGCCGACAATTTCGGAAATTTCATTGGTGACCTGTGCCTGACGCGCTTTGTTGTACGTAAGGTTGAGGTCGGCAATTCTTTCCGTCGCGTTGTCAGTGGCAGCGGACATGGCCGCCATACGGCTGCCCAGCTCGGACGCCGCGGATTGCAGCATCGCATTATAAACCTGCACTTGTATATATTCAGGAAGCAGTTTGGAAAGTACTGCCGCCGCATCGGGAAGGAAAATATAGGGATCTTCCTCGATACGGAGGAAATCCTGTCTTTCTTTTTCCCATTCGCTGACAGCCGCTTTTGCTGCTTCTTCCGTTTTTCCCTCAGCCGGCGCTTCAATGGGGAGCAGCCGGTCTACCCGGACCTGCTGGCGGAGGGCGGTGATGAATTTGGTATAAATAATATAAACTTCATCGACTTCTTCTTTTGTGAAGTATTCCACCATCTCTTTGGAGAGATCGATGGAATCCTGAGCCGACGGCTTATCAGAAAAGCCGAAATGATAGGTATCGGGATCATACCCGCGGAATTTCAGATAATTCTTCGCCTGTTTCCCGCAGACATATAAAGCGTATGCAGAACGATCCTTTCCGGAGATTTCCTGCAGGGTACGCTTCATCACGTTGGAGTTATAAGCGCCGGCAAGGCCTTTGTCGCCGCAAATGACGAGATATCCGACCTTCTTTACTTCGCCTGTCCTGAAGAGCGGGCTTGTAAATCCGGGTGTCACCGAAGAAGCACGGCGCAGGAGCTCTCCGATCTTTTCCGCATAAGGACGGGAGCCGTTTGCCTTTTCCTCCGCTTTGCGCAGGCGGGCGGCGGCTACCATCTTCATGGCTTTCGTGATCTGCTGGATGTTGGTGACGGATTTTATGCGCCCTTTTATATCACGCGTACTTTCCAATCAGATCACCCCTCTACCGTTTCAGACTTTTTTTCTGTTTCGCTTTGTGCCTTGTAACGTTTCTTGAATTCATCAAGAGCTTCTCTGAGTTTCGCTTCATTTTCATCTGTCAGCTTCTTTTTATCCACGATATCAGCGCCGATTTCCGGATGGCTGCTGTGGAGGAAATTCAGAACCTGCTGTTCAAACCCGACAACCTGGTCTACGTCCACGTCATCAAGATACCCCTTGACGGCCGTGTAGATCGCCATAACCTGGTCTTCGACCGGATAGGGGGAATACTGCGGCTGCTTCAGAATTTCCGTCGTCCTCTGGCCGCGGTCGATCTGCGCTTTGGTGGCAGCGTCAAGATCGGAACCGAACTGGGCAAATGCCGCCAATTCACGGAACTGTGCCAGATCCAGACGCAGCGTGCCTGCGACCTGTTTCATGGCCTTAATCTGCGCGGAACCGCCTACACGGGATACGGACAGACCGACATTGATGGCCGGACGGATCCCGGAATAAAAGAGTGCCGTTTCCAGATAAATCTGTCCGTCCGTGATGGAAATGACGTTTGTCGGAATGTACGCACCGACATCGCCTGCCAGTGTTTCAATGATCGGCAGCGCGGTGATGGAGCCGCCGCCCAGTGCATCGGACAGACGTGCCGCACGTTCCAGCAGACGGGAATGCAGATAGAATACGTCACCGGGGTAAGCTTCGCGTCCCGGCGGACGGCGGAGCAGAAGGGACATGGCGCGGTAAGCGACGGCATGTTTGGAGAGGTCGTCATAGATAATGAGGACGTCTTTGCCCTGGTGCATGAAGTGTTCCGCAATGGATACACCGGAGTACGGTGCAAGGTACTGCATCGGAGACCCTTCGGAAGCACCGGCGTGTACGATGATGGAGTAATCCATAGCGCCGGCAGCTCTCAGCCGTTCGTATACACGGACGACATTGGAGTTCTTCTGCCCGATGGAAACATAAATACAAATGACATCCTGCCCCTTCTGGTTCAGAATGGTATCAATAGCGATGGCGGTCTTGCCTGTACCGCGGTCGCCGATGATCAGCTCACGCTGTCCGCGGCCGATCGGGACCATGGAGTCGATACATTTCAGACCGGTCTGCAGCGGGACGTTTACCGGCTGTCTGTCGGCAATGCCCGGAGCTTTGATTTCAATGTCGCGATAAGCGTCAGTCTTGATTTCGCCTCTGCCGTCAATCGGCTGTCCCAGCGCGTTGACCACGCGGCCGATGACCGCATTGCCTACGGGAACCTGCATCAGACGGCCCGTTCTCTTTACTACGTCGCCTTCCTTGATGGTTTCCGCATTTCCCAGAAGAACGGCACCTACATTGCTTTCTTCCAGGTTCATGGCCATGCCGTAAACGCCGTTCGGCAGTTCCAGCAATTCACCGGCCATGCAGTTTTCAAGGCCATATACATGGGCGATACCGTCGCCGACTTCAAGAACCGTACCTACTTCATCGACATTGAGGTCTACTTTGTAATTTTCAATCTGTTTTTTAATGACAGATGTGATTTCATCTGAACTGATTTTCATATCCTGTAAGTCACCTCAATCTCTTTGCATCATTTGCGAGCGGAGCGCCGCAAGCTGGCGGGCTACGGATCCGTCAATCAGACGGTCTCCCATCCGGACCGTAAATCCGCCTATCAAAGATGCGTCTACTTTCTGTTTCATGATAATTTTGCTTCCCGTGATTTCCGCAAGTTTGGCTTTCAAAGCGTCCACCTGGGATTTGGTCAATGGAAACGCGGAAGTTACCACCGCTTCCTCCATGCCCATCCCATGATGCGCAAGATTGGCATAGACATCCGCCATGGCAGCAAAATCAGCGATGCGGCCTTTGTCGATAACAACATAGCAGAACTGTAAAACTATCGGCTGCACCTTATCTGCAAATAACTTATTTATAGTATCTTTCTTGACATCCTTAGCAAGCAGAGGATGGTTCAGAATCTCCCCGAGCTCTTTGCTTTTCCCTATGGTATCGGCAATGAGGCGGAGATCTTCTTCCGTTTGTTCCAGGCAGTGCTGCTCTGCGGCAATTTCATAGATGGCTCGTCCGTACTTCTTTGCAAGGATTACGTTCTTATCCATGATTACTTACCTGCCTGCCCGGCATCCAGTCTTGCGATGCTTTCCGCTATAAGCCGGTCATTTGTATCCGGCGTCATATTTTTGCTGATGATCTTCGATGCAATATCACAGGAAAGAGCGGCCACCTGCGTCTTCAGATCCTCCAGGGCATCCTTGCGTTCCCTTTCGATCTGTTTAGCAGCCTGGACTTTTTCCCTCTCAATAGCCGCATGGGCCTCATCGATCTGCGCCTGGGCCTGTACCTTGGCCTCTTTTACGGCTTTGTCCACGATCCCCTGTGCGGCGACCTGGGCATTGGCAAGTTCCGCTTCCAGATCGGATTTGAGCTTGGCCGCCTCCGCGCTGGACCGGGCCGCGCTGTCCAGATCATTCCGGATCTTGTTCCTGCGGTCATCCATGACCTTCAGCACCGGCTTATAGCAGAAATGTGCCAAAACGGCAACGAGAATGATAAAGTTGAGGATTGAAATCAGCAGCGTACCATTTAATTCTACCAATGAAATCCCCTCCTTAGGCTAACAATGAATTGGAATTAGCCGAGGAAAGGATTGGCGAATACGAGGACGAGAGAAATAACGATAGCGATAATCGGAATAGATTCTACCAGGCCGATGCCGACAAGCATGGAAGTGAAGAGCTGCCCCTGAATTTCCGGCTGGCGGGTCATGCCGTCGATAGCGTGGGATGCTACTTTAGAATCGCTGAATGCGGCTGCAAATGCGGCAACTGCGGCAATCAGCGCAGATGCGATAAGGGAATACTGAACAACAATAGTCTGATCCATGGTAATGATTCCTCCTAAAAATGTAATGCCCCGGTTTTTCCGGATATAATGAGTACCGTTTCGCGGGCGGCGCCGGGCATTTTACGGAGTGCCGCTCCCATTCACCTGCACACCTTCACTTACTCCACGCTTTCCTTGAGATAAATGGAAGTCAGCGTAGTGAAAATGTACGCCTGGATCAATCCGACCACAAGGCTGAACACGACCCAGAGCAAAGGTACAAGCACAGGTGCCAACGCGTAGAGGATTTCCATCAGGATTTCCCCTGCCAGAATATTGCCGAATAGACGCATTGCCAGTGTCACCGGCCGGGAAAGTTCTTCTACAATATTGATGATCACGAACGGCGGCATGGGTTCAAAGAAATGTTTCAGCCATTTGCCGAATCCCCTGTTCCTGATATAAACGAAATGAATACATAATGTGCCGGTCAGTGCCAGCCCCAGGGTCGTATTCACATCATTTGTCGGAGACGCCGTCAGATGGGCTGTCGGCAGAAGCCCGATCTCATTGGCCACAAAGATGAACATGAAAAGCGTCAGCAGGAAATAAACAACCTTTTTATAATGCGATCCCATATTCTTCTCAAACTGGGAGCATAGCGGCTCAATGATCATTTCCACCGCATTCTGGATACCGCTTGGAACGAGCAAACGCCCCCGGCTCGCAGCAAAGACGATAATAAATACTATGAGAGCAGTAAGCCATTGTGTAAAAATCGTATCCAGATTGACCGACATTCCGAAAAGCTGTGCAACCACATGTGTACCCGTATGAAGATGCATAGTCTCACCCCCTCTCTGTTTTGGACGTCAGGAAAATATTATTATTCTTATTCCACACTATTGCCTTGCCCAGATAGTAGCAGGGAACAGTGACAATAAGCCCGCCAGAAAGCCGAGAATGGAAAGCGGTGTCCACAAAACCACCGCCACCGCCAGCCCCGCTTCCACAAAAAGCCGGGAGCCGGCAAGCGCGGCACCCATCTGGCCTATGTAGGCCGCGTCCCGCTCTTCTTTCTCCCAGTGGATGTAACGCTGTTTCATGTACAAGAAAAAAAGAATATGAAATACGACGCCGGCGGCAAATCCTGCCGCTACAGTCCATTCCCACTTCAAAAATGCGGCGGCCGCGCCGACAGCGCCTATGGCTGCCAGACGGCTGACCACTCTATCCGCAAAAGCAGGGAATACCGTATCATACTTCATTTCTTACTTTCCTATCATTTTTCTAATTATGGCCCACAATCCGGATATGGCGCCCAAAAGGGATAACCCGATAAGGCCGAAAGGATACGTCCCCAAGTATTCATCACACTTTAGTCCGCCCCAGATACCGAGGCCGATACAGGAAAGAAGGGTCATGCCCGCTCCGCCTGCCACAGCGATACTGCGCATCGGATTGAACTCTTTTCCTTTATCTCCTTGTCCTCCGGCATTCTTCATGGCCATCTCCGGCATGTGCATATCATGAAAAACTGCACGCAAAATACGTACAGCTCTACCCATACAAAGTTATTGTAACATATGCGGATTTACTTAGCTATAAATTTAGACGGTTTTTTATGAGAAATCCCCTCCGCATACAAAAGCGTCTCCACGATGCGCCCGGCGGATCTGCCGTCACCGTAAGGATTCACTGCTTCCGCCATCGCATGATATGCTGCCTCATCGGTCAGCAGCCGGTATGCCGTCTGATAAATCTTCTCTTCCCCGGTGCCTACCAGTTTTACCGTCCCCGCCTCTACCGCTTCGGGACGCTCTGTCGTATCGCGAAGGACAAGGACGGGTTTCCCCAGGCTCGGCGCTTCCTCCTGTATGCCGCCTGAATCGGTCAGCACAAGGGCAGACCGCGCCATCAGATTCGTGAAAGGCTCATACTCCATCGGTTCCACAAGATGGATGCCCGCCGCGCCGTCCAGCTCTTCCTCCACCGCTTCACGGACAAGAGGATTCCGATGGACAGGAAATACGACTTCCGTATCCGGCACGGTTTCCACCAGCCGGCGGAGCGCACGGTACACATGGTGCATGGGCGCGCCCAGATTTTCACGGCGGTGGGTGGTCACAAGGATGACGCGCTTGTGTTCTTCAATCGCCTGTATTTCTTCATCTTCAAAAGTATAATCTTTCTTTACCGTTGAAAGGAGCGCATCAATGACGGTATTTCCCACGACGAAAATATTTTCATTCTTTTTATTTTCACGGAGTAAATTTTCCCGCGCCGTTTCTGTCGGGGCAAAATGAAGACTGGCCAGGACGCCCGTAAGCTGGCGGTTCGCCTCTTCAGGAAAAGGGGCCGCCAGATCTCCCGTGCGCAGCCCCGCTTCCACATGTCCGACTTTGATCTGCCTGTAAAAAGCGGCAAGCGACGCGGTAAACGTCGTCGTCGTATCCCCATGGACAAGGACATAATCCGGTTTTTCCTTTTCCAGTACTTCTTCCAGTCCGCGAAGGACGCGGGAAGTGATGTCATACAGGGACTGTCCGCTCCTCATGATATCCAGATCGTAATCGACGGGCAGCTTGAAAAGATCCACCACCTGATCGAGCATTTCCCGATGCTGCGCCGTGAGGCAGACCTTCGTTTCTATTTCGGGATGCGCCAGAAGCGACTGCACGACAGGAGCCATCTTTATCGCTTCAGGCCGCGTGCCGAAAACCGTCATGACTTTCACAGGACTACTCCTTTTCATAAAACAAACTGATACAATGAAATATTTCTGTCAATTCCTTTTTTATTTCTCATCTTTTTCCGACGGCGGAAGAACGACCTCTCTCATGACGCCGAGTTTCTTCGCCCAGAAAATAAACACCCCGAGTGTGAGAAGGATCACCGCCACACCGAGAAATGGATTCAGCCTCACCACAAGGAGCGCCGCTGCCGAGAAAAAAGCGGTCAGCGCGTACATGACCAGCACCACCTGTTTCTGCGACAGGCCTGCCGCCAGAAGACGGTGGTGGAGATGATTCTTGTCCGGTGAAAAAATTGGCACCCCTGACTGCCTGCGCCGCACGATAGCAAGTACCGTATCGGTAATGGGCACGGCCAGCGCCACCAAAGGCACGATAAGGACTGCGGCAGCCGCCGTCTTCATAGATCCCATGACCGACACCGCGGCAATCACATACCCAAGGAACATGGATCCCGTATCGCCCATGAAAATTTTAGCCGGATTGAAATTATACTGCAGAAAGCCGAGACACGCGCCTGTCATGGCCACCATAGCGGCAGCCGATACCCACTGCCCCATCTGGAATGCGAGAAGGGCGATGGCAATAGACGCTATCGTGGCGATCCCTGCAGCAAGCCCGTCAAGGCCGTCAATAAGATTAACCGTATTGATAAATCCGATGATCCAGAAAATAGTAAGCGGTATGGAAATAAAGAGAGGAAATTCAATAATCCCCACATAGGGAAGATCGATCCAATCAATATTCACATCAAAGAATATCACAAGCACAGCGGCGGATAAGATCTGCCCGAGAAGTTTCACCTTGGCGGGAAGAGACACGATATCATCTGCAATCCCCACAAAAACAAGACAGGTCGCGCCGATCATAATCCCTGTCATTTCATAAATAAAGCCCACCGTAAGAATGACGGATACCATAAACCCTGCGTATATGGCAAGCCCGCCCAAACGGGGGACCAGTCCGTGATGCACCTTCCGTGCGTCCGGCTTATCCACGGCGCCGATCTGCACCGCGAAATTCTTTACGGCCGGCGTGAGAATAAACGTCACGGCAAGCGCGGCAAGGAACGTGAACGCGTAAGCGAACAACGAACCACCTCCCCTTTCTATGTATATGGTTATTTTAGCACAACTGATGAAATATTGTTGCCCGCCTGCGGCCTCGAAATAAAGCGGAGCCCAAAAGAAGCGGGAACCGCAAAAGAAAGGCACACGAAATGGAGCACGGCATTTCCGGATCCTGCGCAGCAAAAAACCTCACGGCTGTTTGATCGAAATCATTCCGCCATGAGGTTTTTTATTTTTACTGTTTCGCGCGAATCACGACGCAGCGATACGGCGCTTCTCCGTCGCTTTCTGTAGATACCGCGCCGTCATTCTGGAGCGCCAGGTGGATCATGCGGCGGTCGCCCGCCGACATCGGTTCAAGGCGGATTTCTTCCCCTGTACGCTTCACCTTATCCGCCAGGCGGTGCGCCAGCGATTCCAGCGTCTGTCTGCGGCGCTGCCGATAGTCCTCCACATCAAGAAGCACGAAGTAATGGTGGCGGAAATTTTTATTTGCCGCCAGATTTGTCAGGTACTGGAGTGCGTCCAGCGTCTGGCCGTGCTTTCCGATAAGGATACCCAGACCCTCGCCGTGAAGGTTGAAAAGAATGCGTTCTTCATTCACCATCTTTTCAAGCTGCACTTCCATCTTCATTCCTTTGAAAACGCCCGTCAGGAAACGTTTCGCTTCTTCAGCGGCTTCTTCCTGCTCTTCCGCGGAAAACGGAGTTTCCTCACGGCCGCGTTTTTCCTTCTTCGCCGTAAGAACCTCTTCCGTATCGCCGCCCATGACGTTTTCCCCCGGCTCCTCCGCAGCAGAAACGGTTTCTTCCTCTCCGTCTGCAGCCCCGGCAGCAGCCGAAGTCATGTCCCCGGCAGTCTCCGTAACATCTTCCGTTTCCGATCCTGCCGCGCCGACCTCGACAACGGCATCTTTCTTGTTGAACAAACCGAAAAGTCCGCTTGAGGGCTGTTCAATGACACGGATCACTGCTTCTGCGCGGGAAAGCCCCAGCTTCTTCAATCCTTCTTCCACTGCTTCGTCAACGGTTTTTGCGGTAATTCTGACAGTTTTCATAGTTATCCCTCCGCTTTCCCGGAACTATCCCCGGCCTCTGCCGTCTTTTCAGCAGAAGCCGTTTTTTCTTTTTCATCACCGGCCTTCGGTGCTTCATCGACTGCCGGTTTCTTTGCTACCTTTTTAATAATTTTTCTGCGGATAATCTTTTTCCTCTTTGTCTTAGCCACAGCCTCTTCATCGGTATGGACAGTGACTACGCCTTTTTTCGAAGGCCCGTTTATCATTTCCTTTCCCTTTTCCCCGCGGAACATGATAAGCTGCTGGAAAAACTGGTAAATATTGCTCACCACCCAGTAAATCACCAAACCGCTCGGAAAATGAAGAGACATCCAGCCGATCATAAGAGGCATCATGAAAAGCATCGTCTTTTGGTTGCCCGGCGCGTCTTTCGGCGTCGTCTGCCAGGAAACAAGGAACGTGGACGCGGCGGAAAGAACAGGCAGGATGTACGTGCCGTCTTCCGCTGCCAGACTTTCAATCCAGAGGAAACCCGCGTGGAGAGGGTCATAACTGAACCCCTGAATCGCATAGTACATCGCGATAAGGAAAGGCATCTGTATGAGCAAAGGCAGGCATCCCGCCATGGGGGACGCATTATGCTCTTTGTACAGACGCCCCATTTCCTGCCGCATCATGGCAGGGTCATTTCTGTACTTCTTCTGGATTTTCTGGATCTCCGGCTGTATTGCCTGCATCGCTTTCATGGAACGGATCTGTTTCACCGCGAGGGGAAGCAGCAGCGTCTTGATGAGTATCGTCAAAACGACGATAGCGATGACGTAATTGGGAAATCCGAGACCGGAAGTAAATTCATAACAAATCTGCAGGCCGATGCGCATCAGATCGGCAATCATGCCTACAATAGCCGAGAGTACGGGAATCTGGAACTCAGATCCGCCTCCGCCAAAGCCAAGATTCATAATTTCTCCTTATACGGCCTCTATTTCAGCCGCCTAAATGTTCCTGCTTTCTGAATTTCAAAAGCAGGATGAGACAAAAATGCAGAAACTCTGCAAAATTCATGGCGTGACAGGATAACAAAACGCGAAAGATGAAAAAAGCGGCGCCTTATCAAAAGCGCCGTACATTGCCTATCGGAAAAGCCTTATGGAACAGGGTCATAACCGCCCTTATGGAAAGGATGGCACTTCAAGATCCGCTTTAACGCGAGCCATCCGCCTTTCAGCGCGCCGTATTTCTCCACCGCTTCCAGCGCGTAAGTGCTGCAGGTGGGAGTGAAACGGCAGCATGGCGGTTTCAGGGGAGAAACATATTTCCTGTAAAATCGAATAAGAACGATCAGCACCGTCTTCATCATGCCCCCTCCAGCATGCCCGCTTTACGCCACAGCGCAAGCAAAGCCTTTTCCGCCTCGCTATACGTCGCTGTCGTCAGAAAAGCGGCGGCAAGCAATATGGCTTCATAATGGGAAGAAAGTTCATGACGATGGAGGCGATAAACCTCTTTCATCAGGCGCCTTGCCCGGTTGCGCGCCACGGCATTGCCGATGCGCTTCGTCGTCACAAACCCGATCCGGACAGGTTCCCGTTTCGTCCTGACCACGTACATAAGTCCCGCGCGGTTGCTGAAACGCCGGCCGGACGAGTATATACGCCGGTAATCCCTGTTTTGCCGGATACGGAAATCACGGTGAAGCGGATACTTCTTCTCCTGCTTCGATTCTGACTCAGGCACTTAATACCTTTCTGCCCTTGGCTCTTCTTCTTTTCAGAACAATACGGCCGGCTTTCGTCTTCATACGGGCGCGGAATCCGTGGGTATGTTTTCTCCAGTGGTTATTAGGCTGGAATGTCATTTTTGCCATCAGTGAACACCTCCTTACTGCGTCCTGTGTATTCACACACCATAACATGCTAATTATAGCTAAACGGCCATCAGATGTCAAACGAAAACACTTCACACACTCCGCTTTTCACGAAGAAATCAGTACCTCACTTTCCCCTCTTGATTCCTGATAAAGAAAAAAGGAAACGGTCTCCCGTCTCCCTTATTTTCCTTTCCGCA
>ENA-UEYL01000831-UEYL01000831.1-human-gut-metagenome-genome-assembly--contig:-NODE-831-length-29255-cov-4.241826_pt1 | contig 29255 bp, 25 predicted proteins | sample MGYA00242941_ERZ507946 | MGnify/ENA primary metagenome ERZ507946 (study PRJEB26167, sample SAMN06115482) | human gut metagenome | host: Homo sapiens | place: China:Guizhou | collected 2015-03-11...
ATCGACTTCCTCCACAACCCCCAGAAGTATACGGAAATCGGCGCCAAGCTGCCTAAGGGCGCGCTGCTGGTGGGCCCGCCGGGCACCGGCAAGACCCTGCTGGCCAAGGCCGTGGCCGGAGAGGCCAACGTGCCCTTCTTCTCCATCTCCGGCTCCGACTTCGTGGAGATGTTCGTGGGTATGGGCGCCGCCCGCGTCCGCGACCTGTTCAAGGAGGCCAACAAGATGGCCCCCTGCATCGTGTTCATCGACGAGATCGACACCATCGGCAAGTCCCGCGACAACCGCATGGGCGGCAACGACGAGCGGGAGCAGACCCTCAACCAGCTTCTGGCCGAGATGGACGGCTTTGACCCTACCAAGGGCGTCATCCTGCTGGCCGCCACCAACCGGCCCGAGGTGCTGGACCAGGCCCTGCTCCGCCCCGGCCGCTTCGACCGGCGCATCATCGTGGACCGGCCCAACCTGGCCGGCCGTCTGGCCACCCTCCAGGTGCACACCCGCAATATCCGTCTGGCCGAGGACGTGAACCTCCGCAAGATCGCCATCGCCACCGCGGGCACCGTGGGCGCCGACCTGGCCAACCTGGTCAACGAGGCCGCCCTGCGGGCTGTCCGCCTGGGCCGCAAGGCGGTCAACCAGGAGGATCTGCTGGCCGCCTTCGAGCTGGTCATCGCCGGCGCGGAGAAGAAGGGCAGCGTCCTCAGCGAGTTTGAGAAGAAGCTGGTGGCCTATCACGAGGTGGGCCACGCCATGGTGGCCTACAGGCAGAAGCACGCCGAGCCGGTGAGCAAGATCACCATCGTCCCCCATACCCAGGGCGCCCTTGGCTATACGCTCCACCTGCCGGAGGAGGACAAGCACCTGCACACCAGAGATGAGCTGCTGGCCCAGATCACCGTCTCCATGGGCGGCCGCGTGGCGGAGGAGCTGGTACTGCACACCATGACCAACGGCGCGGCCCAGGATATCCAGGACGCCACCGGCATCGCCCGCAACATGGTGGCCATGTTCGGCATGAGCGACGAGTTCGGCATGATGGCCCTGGCCTCCCGCCGCAACCAGTACCTCGACGGCGGCTACGGCATGGACTGCGCCCAGGATACCGCCGCCCGGATGGACCTGGCCGTCAAGGAGATTCTGGATCAGTGCTACCGCTCCGCGGTGGACGTGATTGAAAACAACCGTGAGGACATGGACAAGGTCGTGGCCTACCTGCTGCAGAAGGAAACCATCACCGGTGCGGAAATGGTGGCCATCATCGAAGGCCGGGACCCCGAGCTGGTTGAGGACGCCTATGCCTCCACCCAGTCTCAGGAGGGCTTCCGTCCCTCTACGCCGGATGTCATCGAGCCCGCGGCCAAAAAGGTCCACATGATCTCTCAGAAGATCGAGGCACCGGAGCCGCAGACGGAAGACGCTTCCGACAGCCCGGAGGATGCTTCCGCCCCTGCGGAACAGCCCCAGGAATCCGGCAGCCGGACGGCTGAGACAGCTTCTCCGGAATCGGATGAATCCCAGCCTCCCCAGCAGCCCTGAACGCAAAACAAAGCGCGGCATGGAATACTCCATGCCGCGCTGATTTTTTATAGCTCCTGCAGCTGTTTGCGGCAGATAAAGAAGAAATACGCAATCTCCGCCACAGCAGTAATGATCCAGGAGAAAATATAGAGCAGATACAAAGACGGTACCGTTTGGAAATATGCAAACACCGTGTAAATCCAGGCAATCCGAAACACGCACGAGCCCAAAATCACAATGATGGTGGGCACCAGGCTCTTTCCCAATCCCCGGGAAGCGGCAATGGTGCAGTCCATAAAGGCGGATGTCCCATAGGACAGACTCATGATGGTCAGACGCTTCATACCCGCATCCACCACTGCCGGGTCCTCCGTAAACAAGGACAAGAAGGATGGGCCTACCGCCAGGATTGCCAATCCCATGGCCGTGCCAATGCCAAAAGAATAGGCCATGGAGATGAGATAGCTTCTACGCACCCGGTCTTTCTGCCGGGCGCCGTAGTTTTGTCCAATGAAGCTGCCGCAGGCCGTATAGAAGGCGGCCATCACGTCGTAAATCAGCGCATCCTCATTGGCCGCAGCGGAGTTGCCCGCCACCATGGTGGCATCAAAGGAGTTGACGCCCATCTGAATAAAGAGATTGGCCAAGGCAAAAATCCCGTATTGCATGCCTGCCGGCAGACCAATGGAGAGAATCGCCCGGCTGCGGCTGCGGTGCAGACGCAGCCGCAGGAAATGCAGGCCATACATTTCATCATGGCTGCGGAACAGCGCAGTCACCACCAGCCCGGCTGAGAGGTACTGGGCAATGACGCTGGCCGTGGCCACTCCCGCCACGTCCATGCCGCACACAATCACAAAAAACAGGTTCAGTACGATGTTCACCACACCGGCCAGAGACAAATACCGCAGCGGCCGCCGGGTATCACCCACAGCGCTGAACACCGCATTGCCGAAGTTGTAAAGCCCCAGGGCCGGCATGCCCAAAAAGTAAATCCGCAGATACAGGGCCGCGCCGTCAATCAGTTCTTCTTTGGTATTGAGCAGTTCCAAGATCGGGCGTGCAAAGCCCACGCCCACCACCATCAGAATCAATCCCGTCCCCAGGCAGATCAAAATGGCCGAGTGAATGGTATCTGACAGCTCCCGGCGGCTCTTGGCGCCAAAGTGCAGCGCGGTCAGGACATTGACACCGTTGGACATGCCGATGATAAACCCCGTGAAAAGCGTCACCAGCGTGGTTGTGGAGCCTACGGCGCCCAATGCCACAGAACCGGCGAAGCGTCCCACCACCGCCACGTCCGACATATTGAACAGCACCTGCAGCAGGTTGGACGCAATCAGCGGAAGACTGAACAGCAGAATCTGTTTGGCCAGGGGACCTTGCGTCAGGTCCCGCAGCTGCGCATGCATTCCCAATCCCTCCTAAATTTGATACTCCCCGCCCCACTTCTCATTGGGCAGACGCCCCACAGTCTAACACAGCTGCAGACGCTCCACAACCCCCATTTTGATAAAATTCCTCTGCTAACCGCAGGTTGACAAAACGAGTGGCGGCGGTTGGTGGTCATTCCCCCTCATTTTTGTTATACTCACCCTAGAAAAAGGAGGGCTGTGCATGACAACAGGACAGCGGATTGCGCAAAAGAGAAAGGAATTGGGCCTGTCCCAAGAGGCCCTGGGCGACCGGCTGGGCATCACCCGCCAGTCGATTTATAAATGGGAATCCGACTCCGCTCTGCCGGAGATCGAAAAGCTGGTGGCTTTGAGCCGCCTGTTCAGTGTATCCGTCGGGTGGCTGCTGGGTGTGGAGGAACCTGCTCCGGCAGCGGTTGGAAAATCCGTTCCCGATGGGAATCCTGCCGGCAACGAGCATTCTGGCGCCATGGGCTCCGGCGAGCCGCCCGCCGATGGACCGCAGGAACTGACGCCGGCGCAGCTTCAAATGGTGGAGGCCATTGTGGAACGCTATACCGCCGCCCTGCCCAAACCCCTGTCCCGTCAAAAGCGCAGACTGGCAAAAGCAGGAATTACGCTGGGCATTTTGTGTCTGCTGGGCGGCCTGCTTGGTGTTTCCAGCCGTCTGGACGAACTGGATCTGCGTCAGGAGAGCATCTTTCAAAACATCTCCCGGGTGGAGTCCAGCGTGGACCGTCAGATCGGCTCCATCTCCAGTCAGGTGGAATCCATTCTCAAGGCGCAAAACAGTCTGGTGGCGGATTACGGCGCCGAAATTCTCTCGGCCGACCTGGCAAACAATACGGTCACCTTCTCCGTCCGGGCCGTGCCCAAGACGTATACAGACGGCTTGACCGTCTCCTTCCTGGCCGACACCGGCACCGAACCCACCCACAGCGTCCCCGGGACACAATCTCCCGACGGTACCTATACCGCGACTCTCACCTGCCCGCTGACGGACAGCATCACGCTCAGCGCCGTTCTCATACCTCTGGACGGAACCCGCTCCACCCAGCTGCTGGATCAGTTTTCCAATCTGTACAGCGCCTCGCTGCCCGCAGTGGAACTGCTGGGCTATTCCAGCGGCGAACTGCTAGACCTGGGAACAGACGCCAACGGCACGCTGACCCTGCCGGAGCTGTATATTACCGCACATCCGGGGGCATCCGTCTATGCCGTGAATCAAGCCATCGGCTGCTCGGATATTGCGGAAATCCGCGTGGGGCTGTTCCAAAACAAGACCCTTCTCACCTGGCTGGAGGGCTGCGCGCAGCCGGACCATTTTCACGGCGATTACGGCGACGCCGCCTTTTTCCATCTGCCCCAGGGGCAGACCGTCACCATGACGGACCCCAGTGACACCCTGTGCGCCGCTGCCGTGATTACCGACACCTACGGACGGGAGGTCGTGTACAGCGACATTCCCTATGTGCTGCGGGACGGCGTTCTGACTTGGCCGGATGTCTCGGATATCAGTGACCACGATCCTGCCAACTGGAAGTACTGATCCTCCAGTTCTGCAAACAAAACCCCCGGTGCGGCAGACTGCCGCACCGGGGGTACATTGATTTTTGGGTCCAGATAACCCGCTCAGTCCAGTTCCGCCTGACCGGTATAGAGCTGATAGTACCGGCCGTGCTGGGCAATCAGATCATCGTGGTCACCCCGCTCGATGATCCGTCCCTGTTCCAGAACCATGATGGCTTTGGCATTGCGGACCGTGGAGAGACGATGTGCAATGACAAACACCGTACGTCCGGCCATGAGCCGGTCCATCCCCCGCTCAATGAGCTTTTCTGTCCGGGTATCGATGGAACTGGTCGCCTCATCCAAAATCAGCACCGGAGGATTGGCACACGCCGCCCGGGCAATGTTGAGCAGCTGCCGTTCGCCCTGAGAGAGGTTCCCGCCGTCTCCGGAGAGGACCGTGTTGTATCCGTGGGGCAGGTGCCGGATAAAGGTATCCGCACCGGCCAGCTGCGCGGCCGCCTCCACTTCCTCATCGGTGGCATCCAGCCGCCCGTAACGGATGTTGTCCGCCACGGTGCCGGTAAAGAGGTGGGTATCCTGCAGCACCACACCCAAAGACCGGCGCAGGGAGTCCTTCCGGATGTCCCGCACGTCGATGCCGTCATAGGTGATGGTTCCGCTCTGAATCTCATAGAAGCGGTTGATGAGGCTGGTGATGGTGGTTTTTCCCGCGCCGGTGGATCCCACAAAGGCAATCTTCTGACCCGGCTTTGCAAACAGGGAGATATCATGGAGAATCACCTTGCGGTCATCATAGCCAAAGACCACATGGTCAAACCGCACATCTCCCTGCAGAGGAACCAGGGTGCCGTCCGGTTTCTTCCAGGCCCAGGCGCCGGAATCAAAGGACGCTTCCGAAAGCGTTCCCTCCGCGTCCTGCTTGACCCGCACCAGTGTGACTTCACCCGCATCCGGCTCGGGCTGGGTTTCCATGACCTCGAAAACCCGTTCCGCACCGGCAACCGCGGAAAGAATCGTATTGACCTGCTGCGACATCTGCGTAATGGGCTGGCTGACCTGCCGGGTGCACTGCAGAAACAGCGCCAGATCGCCCAGCTGGAAGCTGCCGCCTCCAATGGCCAGCATAGCGCCCACGCAGCAAGTCAGGGCGTAGTTGATATAGCTGAGGTTTCCCATGGCCGGCATCATCACACCGGCAAAAATCTGCGCGCGGGTCGCCGCCTGCTGGTAGGCCTCATTGCGGACATTGAAGCCCTCCCGGGCAGCCTGCTCGTGATTGAAGACCTTAATGACCTTCTGGCCTTCCATCATTTCCTCAATATAGCCGTTGACCTCGCCCACAGCCTTTTGCTGCATGGCAAAATACCGCCGGGAACGGCTGCCCACAGCCTTCACCACCACCAGCATGACCACCAGCACGCCGATGGTCACCAAGGTCAGCAGCGGATTGATCACCAGCATCATCAGCAGCGTGCCGGAAAAGTTCAGCGCGCAGGAAATCAGACTGGCGAAGCTGTTGTTCAGAGCCTCCGACACCGTTTCAATATCGTTGGTATACCGGCTCATGAGTTCGCCGTGGGTATGGGTATCAAAGTATTTCAGCGGCAGGGACTGCATCTTGTCAAACAGATCTGCCCGGAGCTGCGCCACCGTGTTCTGGGAAACGTGAACCATCAGACGGGCATACCCAAACGAGCATCCCGCTCCCAAAATATACACCCCCGCCATGACTGCCAGCATGCGGGCCAGTCCCGGGAAATCACCCGGGAGAATATAGTCATTGATGAGGGGCTTGAGCAGATACGATCCGCCGATGGTACAGGCGGAGCTGGCAAACAGCAGCACGACTACCAGCACCAGATGTGACCGGTACCGTCCCAGATAGCGCATAAGCTTGCGCAGAGTACCCCGCATATCCTTGGGTTTTTGAAAACCATGCCGTCCGGGACCATGACCGCCCGGTCCCATGGGCCGTTCCTTTTTTTCAGCCACCAATGCTCACTCCTTCCTGCTGAGACTGATACACGTCCCGATAAATCTCGCAGCGTGCCATGAGTTCTGCATGGGTGCCCTGATCCACCACGCGTCCTGCATCCATCACCAGAATCCGGTCGGCCTGACAAATGGAGGTGACCCGCTGGGCAATGATGATCTTGGTGGTATTTTTAAGCTCATTGGCAAAGGCGCTGCGGATCTTGGCATCCGTTGCGGTATCCACCGCGCTGGTGGAATCGTCCAGGATCAGCACTTTCGGCTGCTTCAAAATGGCCCGGGCGATGCAAAGCCGCTGCTTTTGTCCGCCGGAAACATTGACGCCGCCCTGTCCCAGATCCGTATCCAGACCATCGGGCATCCGCTCCAGGAACTCGTCGGCGCAGGCAGCCCGGCAGGCCGCCCAGAGCTGTTCCTCCGTGGCATTGGGATCGCCCCAGAGGAGGTTTTCCCGAATGGTGCCGGAAAAGAGGGTGTTCTTTTGCAGCACCACGCTCACTGCATCCCGCAGATGCTCCATGGTATAGCTGTTCACCGGTCTGCCGCCCACCAGGACGGTTCCCTCCGTGGCTTCATACAGCCGGGGAATCAGCGACACCAACGTACTCTTGCCGCTGCCGGTTCCGCCCAGAATGCCCACTGTGGCGCCGGAGGGAATCTGCAGATCCACATCCCGCAAAATCCACTCCGGACTCTCAGGATCATACTTGAAGGAAACATGCCGGAACTCGATGGTCCCATCCTGAACCCGGGCACCTTCCTGCGCCTTCTCATTGTCAATGGACGGGCGCTCCTCCAATACTTCGGCAATCCGGCGTGCGCAGGCAACCGACCGGGTCAGCATCATAAAGACCATGGACACCATCATCAGCGACACCATAATCTGCGTGATATAGGTGAAGTAGGTCATCAGCTTGCCGGTATCCAGCGTGCCTGCAAACACCATCTGGCCGCCAAACCACATGACCGCGATGATGGTGCCGTAAATAATGAGCATCATGATGGGCATGTTGATGACCACCATACCGAATGCACGCTCCGAGGTGCGCTTAAGATCCAGATTGCGCCGGGCAAACTTCTCCCGCTCATGGTCTTCCCGCACAAAGGATTTGACCACCCGGATTCCCGTCAGGTTCTCCTGCACCACCAGGTTCAATGCGTCGGTCTTTTCCTGGAGGGAGCGGAACATCGGGCCCACCTTAATCAAGAGGCTTCCCACCAGGACCACCAGCAGCGGAAGCGCCACCAAAAAGACATTGCTCAGCTGGTAGCTGATGCTCACCGACAGAACCAGAGCCGAAACCAGCATCACCGGCGCCCGTACCAGCAGCCGCATTCCCATCATCAAAGACAGCTGCATGCTGTTGACATCACTGGTCAGGCGGGTCACCAGAGAGGCGGTGGAAAACTTTTCAATGTTGGAAAATGCAAACTCCTGGATATGGTCGTACTCCGCCCGGCGCAGATTCGCGCCGAAGCCCTGACCTGCTATAGACGAGCAGGCTGCGCTGCCCAGGCCAAAGCACAATGACACCAGTGCCATGACCACCATCAGCCCGCCCTTTTGCAGGATATAGGACTGATCGCCATTGGCAATGCCGATATCCACAATATCACTCATCACCAGCGGAATCAGCAGCTCAAACACCGCCTCCGCCGCCGAACAGAGGACGCCCGCCAAAATCCAGGGGGCATATGGTCTGGCCTGCGGCCAGAGTTTTTTGATCATCGTGTCTCATCCTCCTCGAGATTCCGAATCACCCGGGAAAGCAGCGTCCGCAGGATTTCCTGCTCCTCCGCCGTGAATCCCCGAACCATTTGCTGTTCCGCTTCCTGAAAGTGCCGCTGGAACAGCGCCTGCTGCTGGCTTCCCTTCTCCGTCAGGGTAATCAGACGGCGGCGGGCATCCGTTCCGCTGACGCTGCGCACCACCATCCCCTTTTCCTCCAGACGGTCCAGGATTCCATTGGCTGTAGGGGGCTTTACCCGCAAAAATCCGGTCAGTTCACACTGCGGCGCCTGTCCGCCATTGCGCCCCAGATAAAGCAGCACGTGCATCTGGGCCGGTGTCACATCGTATTGGGCCAGCCGGACATCCAGTCTGGTCCGGGCCAGATGCGCCGCCCGTCCCAACGTGGGCCCCAGTGCGTTGATCATTTGCATATCATGCACCCCTTATTTTAGCCTGCTAAAAATTAGCATGCTAAATACTAGCACACAGCGCATTTTCTGTCAACGTATATTTCGCCCCATTATTTGAACGTTTTATGAATAAAACGAGGAAAATCGCAACCTTTGTAAACAATTTGTGAAGCATCCTCCGCACCCGTTGACTTTCCGCAATTCACTCGGTATGATAAACCCATCAAGCGACAGCTTGAATTTGTACACCACTTTCCCTCTCCTTTCTCTATATCATATGACACGGCGGACGGTTCCCATGAATCGTCCGCCGTGTCATGTTTTTTGCCCTTTGATTTATCGAAAAACAATAAAAAATAATTGACAAACAATAATTGCCATGGTACGATACCGGCAAAGGAGGAATGTACCATGGAAACATCCGGTGTACAAAAAATCGCCCGGGTTTTAAATAGTCTGGTGTCAATCACACTTCTCTGCAATCTGATCGCACTGCCGCTGGTTCCCGGAATTGTGTATTTCCGCTTTGCGCAAAAGGGGATTCCCTTCTCCAGTCTGCAGGCCACCTTTGCCTATGACATGGACGATGGACTGGGGAATCTGCTGTCGATTTATTTACGGGATGTCTGGACAGAGCCCTATACCTTGACTTTAACGCTCTTTTTGCTCTTTTCCGGCATCTGCACCGCGGTGATCCTCCAGCAGGGCCGCCGCGTCCTGGCCACCATTCTGCAGGGAACCCCCTTCTCCATGGAAAATGCCGCCGCTCTCCGGCGGGCTGCCGGCGCCGCCTTTATCATTGCCGCGGCAGCGCTGGTGCGGGTCGTCTTCAGCGTATGCTTTTTCCACTCTCCTCTGCCGATCCTCACCTATAACGCCCTGTTTGTCCCCATCTTTTCCATGTTCGGCCTGCTGTGCCTGGTCATGTCCGCTCTGTTCCGCCAAGCGGCGGAGATGAAAGCGGAAAATGATCTGACGATTTGAGGAGGCACACTATGGCAATTGTGGTGAATTTGGACGTCATGATGGCCAAACGCAAAATGACGCTTTCCCAGCTGTCGGAAAAGGTGGACATCACCTTGGCCAATCTGTCGATTCTGAAAAACAACAAGGCCAAGGCGGTGCGTTTTTCCACACTGGAAGCCATCTGTGCCGCATTGGATTGTCAGCCCGGTGATATTCTCGAATACGTACCGGACGATCCGCCGTAAATCCATCCGTTCTTTTCCGGCTGATACCGCACTTTATGCAAAGGAGGACCTTGGATCATGGGAAACATTTGGTATCTGCTCAACCCTCTGAGCCTTTTGCTGGGGCTGGCAGCCTGGGCACTTCCGCTCATGGCAATATCCCGCCGGCTCCGGCTGGGCAAAGCATTGGCCGCCAGCAGTCTGTGCTGTTCCGTCTCACTCTGGTGCCAGCTGGTATATCAGGACCACTTGGCCGCCCTGCAGGACTGGTCCGCCCTGCTGGACACCTCCGGCGCTCTGGTGCGGACGGCAGCAGTATTGATCGCGGTCACCGCCCTGCTGCAAGTGGGCGCCGTCGTTCTGGCCGGAGAACCCCGGCCATCCGGCTCATGAGACGGCGCATGGCCGCCCTGGCCCGGGGCGTAATCTGCGTGGCCGCATTGACCTGCTTCTTTTTTCTGGTGGTCCTGATCGCCCTGGCACTGTTCACCCCAGGCAATTGGGCCGCCTGCTGAATTACCGATCCATTTTGCGGAAGCTGTCCGCATAGCACGGACAGTTTAAAAAGGAGTTTTGCATATGTCTGATCATATTGCCCCCCTGCCGGCAGGAGGGCCGGCGAAGCCTACCCAAATTGCCCCGTCTGCCCCGGAAATTGTGTTCCGGGACCGGTTGTTTCTGCTGTTCACCTTGTGCTTTTGTGTGCTGCTGGCGGACGCTTTCTTCTGGCACGGTCCCACTGCCTCCCTGGGAATTGCCGTGGCGGCATGGGATGTGCTGCTGGGCTGCTACCTGGGCCGGCGGGTTCTGTTTGGCCGCAAGAGTCTGGCGCTGCTTCTTTATAATCTGCTTCTGGCGGCCTCACTGGCCCTTGGTTCAAACTGGTATTTCCGGCTGTGGAACCTGCTGGCGCTGCTGGTGCTGCTGCCGGTCCATGCCATCGGACTTTCCGGTGCCGCAGCGCTGCCTTGGTTCCGTCCCGCTATGCTCTGGGAACGCTTTTGCCTGCTGCTGAGCAATTTGTTCGGCGGGCTGGGCGCCTTCTTTGCCGCCCTGACCCCCACCGGAAACTCCGCCTCCCGGTCCCGGCGTCTGCCGGCGATTCTGTTCGGCGGAACGGGAGCCGTCATCCTGCTGTGTATCCTGGTGCCGGTTCTGGCCTCCGGGGATGCGCTCTTTGCCGCCGTCACGGCAGATCTGCGCGCCTTTGTCCGCTCCCATTTCACTCTGGCCATTACCAAACTGGTCTGCGGCATAGCCCTGACTCCCTTCGTTTTCAGCTTTTTGTATCGCCTGCGCCATCCCAAGCCGCTTACCCATTCCATGGCCGCAGCCCCGACGACGGACCCCTTGGGCTTTGTCCTGATTCTCGCGGCCCTGGACGCTCTGTACCTGCTGTTTTTGGCAGTGCAGATTACCGGCATTCTGGGCGGAGAGGCATATCTTGCCCAGCGCGGCATTTCGTACGCCCAGTGGGCCCGCAGCGGGTTTTTCCAGATGGTAGGCGTCACGGTAGTCAATCTCACCGCCATGCTCACCGCACTCTGGGCCGCCCGCCCCAACGGCCGCCTTTGGAAGATCCTGCGCGTTCTGTCCGCTCTGCTGCTGGGTGAAAGCCTTGTGCTGCTGGGCTGTGCCGCCTGGCGGATGACCCTCTATGTCCAGGTCTACGGATTATCCTTTAAGCGGTGTCTGACCTACTGGGGCATGGTGATGATGGCTCTGTTCTTCCTGACCGCAGCGGCCAAGCTGGTTCAGCCCAGCCGCTCCTTCTGCCGCATCGCCTTTCCCCTGGCCCTGGCGGGATGGCTGGTGCTCAACTGTATCCCCGTGGATTATCTGGTCGCCAAAAATCAGGTGGACCGCTACCTAAATGGGGAAAGCCCCACCATCAGCGTCCATTATCTGGCCTATTCCCTCTCCTACGATACGCTCTCCCAGCTGGAACGGCTGGACCCTGACCTCCCGCTCTCCCGCTGCGAGGGCGAGTGGTGGTCCGCCGAAGATACCGTCGGCTCCCTGCTGACACAGCGCCGGGACGCTGCCCGGGCAGAATGCGCCGACTGGCACACCTGGTCTCTTTCCGCCTTTCTCGCCTCCCGCTGACACGTCCCGCTCCATTCCTCCTCTCATACAATAAAAAACGCGGCTCCCGCATCCTGTTTCGGATGCGGGAGCCGCGTCACTGTGACCGCTTCTCCCGGCTCAATATTTCGTGTCATACTCCCACGGCGTACCGCCGCACAGGCAGCCGCCGTCAATGTGATAGGTCTGCCCCGTCATGTAGCTGGAGGCATCGGAGGCCAGCAAAATCGCCATGCCCACCAGCTCCTCCGGCTGACCGCCCCGCTCCATGGCAATGCGTTCCCGCATATACGGCGCCCGGTTGGGGCTGTCCCAACTAACTTGCGTCAGCTCTGTCATGATATGCCCGGGACTGATGGCATTGCAGCGAATCCCATAGCGGGAACACTCCACCGCCATGGACCGGGTAATGGCAATGACGCCGCTTTTGGCCGCGCCGTAGACCGAGCAGCCGCCCAGCATGGCCGTATCGTTGTGGGAACCGATGTTGATGATGCTGCCGCTTCTGCGCTTGTACATCTCCCGGGCCACAGCCTGCGTGACGAAGTAAACGCCCTTGAGGTTGGTGTTCATGATCCGGTCGTAGGTCTCCTCTTCCACATCCAGAAGGCCTTCCCGCTTGTTGATTCCCGCCACGTTGAACAGCACATCAATCTTGCCGTACCGGGCCACAATCTCCTCCACACGGGGTACAATCTCCGACATATCGGACACATCCAGATGGTAAGCGCTGGCCTTGCCGCCATTGGCATTGATCCGATCCGCCAGGGCCTGGCACTTTTCCAGCGTCCGGCCGCACAGGGCCACTTCCGCTCCGGCATACGCCAGCCCCTCACTGATGGCCGCACCGATGCCGCCCGCCGCGCCGGTAATCATGACCGTTTTTCCCTCCAGGCCAAAGACCGACTTGAGATACGTACCGTGATCCATACTGCTCCCAACCTTTCTGCTTTGTTCAATTTTTATATGGACAGAGGACTTGCCCCCTTATCCCCGGTAACCCAGCAAGCGGGAAATGCTCTGGGCGGTGCGGCGCACCTCCCGAATCATGACCTCCTGATCCGCCTGCATCCGGTAATCCGGTCCGGAGACGCTGACCGCGCCCACGGCCCGGCCATTCATATCACAGATGGGCGCCGCGATGCAAATCAGGCCCTCCTCGATCTCCCCGTCATCCATGGCATACCCATGAAGCCGGGCAACCGCCAGTTCGCGGCGCAGCCGCTCCGGATCTATAATGGTATTGGCTGTGAGCGGGTGAGCTGCCTGTTCCATCCAGCGGCAGTACTCATCAATATAATCATCACTCTGGCAGGCCAGAATCGCCTTGCCGGCGCTGGTGGCATAGGCCGGTGCCCGGCTGCCCACCTGCGTATTGCACACGATGGAGCGATGCGTTTCTACCTTATCCAGATAAAAAATATCCCGCTCCAGGAGCATGCTCAAATTGATGGTCTCCTGCAGCGTATCGCTCAGGCGTTCCAGTTCCGGACGGGCCGTGCGGCGCAGATCCGACTGCCCCAGAATCGCGCTGGAAAGCAGCAGCAGCCGCGGCCCCGGCCGATAGCTTTTGCGGACAGGATCCTGCTCCAGATATCCCCGCTCCGCCAACGTGGATACCTGCCGGAATACCGTGGTCGTGGGCAGGCCCAGCTGCTCCACCAAAGCCTTGAGCGTCCACTCCGTCCGGCTGTCCATAAAACATTCCAGAATTTGGAGTGCCCTCAAAATACTGGATACCTGCTCTTTTGCCATCTTTTCCTCCGCCTTTCACCCCAAGGGTTCCTCCATTTGGGGGATTTGATCCACGCTTGACAACCTCTGTCAAAAAGCCTATGATAAATATACCACAATGCAGGCAGATTGTGAATATTTTTATGCAATTTTCCCGAAATTTCATTCCGCAGCATGGAAACTCATTCTGCCAGTGCGCATTGTCTACTTCTGTGCCGGCTGTATGCAGGCACATATTTTCATGAGAAAGGGATTGAAACATGAGCAGGAAAAGCGTTGTCATGGACGGAAATACCGCCGCGGCCTACATCTCCTATGCGTTTACCGAAGTAGCCAGCATCTTCCCCATCACGCCTTCCTCCACCATGGCCGAAAAGGTGGACGCCTGGGCGGCCAACGGCAAAAAGAACATCTTCGGCGAGCCCGTCCGGGTGGTGGAGATGCAGTCCGAGGCCGGCGCGGCCGGAACTTGTCACGGCTCTCTGCAGGCCGGTGCCCTGACCACCACCTATACCGCGTCTCAGGGTCTTTTGCTGATGATCCCGCCCATGTATAAAATCGCGGGTGAATTTCTCCCCGGTGTGTTCCACGTCTCGGCCCGTACGGTATCCGCCCATGCTCTGAGCATTTTCGGCGATCACTCCGACGTGATGAGCTGCCGGATGATCGGCTTTGCCATGCTGGCGTCCTCCTCTCCGCAGGAGGCCATGGACCTGGGCGCTGTGGCACATCTGTCCGCCATCAAGGCCCGCCACCCCTTCCTGCACTTCTTCGACGGCTTCCGCACCTCCCACGAGATGCAGAAAATTGACGCTCTGGACTATGACGATCTGGCTGAGCTGGTGGATTACGACCAGCTGCGTGCCTTCCGGAAAAACGGCATGAATCCGGAGCACCCCTCCACCCGGGGCACCACGGTCAACCCCGATATCTTCTTCCAGTGCCGGGAGGGCTGCAACCAGCACTTTGCGGCGCTGCCCGGTATCGTGGAACACTATATGAACGAGATCAACAAGCTCACCGGCCGGGATTACAAGCCGTTCAATTATTACGGTGCTCCCGATGCCGAGTCCGTGGTGGTGCTGATGGGCTCCGGCGCAGAGACTGCCAAGGAAACGGTGGCGTACCTGTGTGCCCAGGGCAAGAAGGTCGGCGTCATCCAGGTGCACCTGTACCGCCCCTTCTCGGCCGAACATTTTCTCTCGGTTCTGCCGTCCACCGTGCGCAGAATCGGCGTGCTGGACCGTACCAAGGAGCCCGGCAGCCTGGGTGAACCCCTCTATCAGGATGTGGAGTGCGTGATCCACCGCAACCGTCCCGACGTGACCGTGGTGGGCGGCCGGTACGGCCTTGCCTCCAAGGACACCACGCCCGGCCAGATTGCCGCCGTGTTTGAAAACCTGGAGCAGGCACAGCCCAAGGACAACTTCACCATCGGCATCATTGACGATGTCACGTTCACCTCTCTGCCCACGGTGGATCTGAATATCCCCAAGGAGGGCGAAACCTCCTGCAAGATCTGGGGCATCGGCGGCGATGGTACAGTGGGTGCCAACAAAAACACCATCACCACCATTGGTCTGGCCGCCGGCATGTACGCCCAGGCATATTTCTCCTATGATTCCAAGAAGTCCGGCGGATTGACCCAGAGCCATCTGCGCTTTGGCAAGCAGCCCATCCAGGCCACCTATCTGGTACAGCATGCCGACTTTGTGGCGCTCCATGAACCCGCCTATCTGGGCACTTACGACGTCACCGCCGACCTCAAGGATGGAGGCACCTTCCTGCTCAACTGCAGCTGGAGCCGGGAGGAACTTGCGTCCCACATTCCCGCCAAGATGAAGCGGGACCTGGCCCGCAAGCACGCCAACATGTACATCATCGACGCTACCCGCATCGCCCGGGAAATCGGTCTGGGCAACCGCACCAACACGGTGCTGCAGGCGGCGTTCTTCAAACTGACGGACATCATCCCCCTGGATCTGGCTATCCAGGAGATGAAGGACGGCATCTACAAGAGCTACTTCAAAAAGGCCGGCCAGAAAGTGGTCGACATGAACTACCAAGCGGTGGAGCGCGGCATCTCCGACGTGGAGTCCTTCGAGATCCCCGCCGACTGGGCCGACGCGCCGGATGATGCGCCGGTGGAACGCGACGTTCCCGGCTTCGTGCGGGACATCGTGGATGTGATGAACCGCCAGGAGGGCGACAAGCTCCCCATCTCCACCTTCCAGAAGTATCACTGCGTGGACGGCACATGGCAAAACGGCACCGCAGCCTATGAAAAGCGCGGCGTGGCCGTCATGGTTCCCAAGTGGGATCCGGCCAAGTGCATCCAGTGCAACCGCTGCGCCATGGCCTGCCCCCATGCCGCCATCCGGCCGGTCCTGCTCAGCGAGGAGGAAGCGGCCCGGAAACCCGCCTCCTTCGTCACCGTCAAGGCCAACGGCCTGCCGCAGTATCAGTACCGCATGCAGGTCTCCCCCTACGACTGCATGGGCTGCGGCGTGTGCGCCAACGTGTGCCTGGCCAAGGAAAACGCCCTGGAAATGGTGCCCTTTGCCAGCCAGATTCCCGAGCAGGAAAACTGGACCTTCGGCGTAGAGCAGATCCCCGTCAAGAAGGACGCGTTCAGTGACAAGACCGTCAAGGGCTCTCAGTTTGCAAAGCCCTACTTTGAGTTTTCCGCCGCCTGCGCGGGCTGCGCGGAGACACCTTACATCAAGCTGATTACCCAGCTGTTCGGCGACCGGATGTACGTGGCCAACGCCTCCGGCTGCTCTTCGGCCTATTCCGGCCCCATGCCCACCACTCCCTACTGCACCGATGAGCGGGGCTTTGGCCCCTCCTGGGAGCAGTCTCTCTTCGAGGACAACGCGGAGTTCGGCTTCGGCTTCCTCAACGCCCACGAGGCCATCAACGGCGAGATTGTTCTGCGGGTAAAGTCCCTGCTGGATGCCGGTGTGGCCGTGGATGCCTGCGAGGCGTATCTGACTCACAAGGACGACTCCGCCAAGACCCGGGAGGTCTCCGACAACCTGCTCCAGGCCCTGGAGCAGATCACAGACGGCCCGGAGGATGTCGTCTCCGCTGTCCGCTTTATTCTGGAGCGCAGCGAATACCTGTGCAAAAAGTCCGTCTGGTGCTTCGGCGGCGACGGCTGGGCCTACGACATCGGCTTCGGCGGCGTGGACCATGTGCTGGCGCAGAACCGGGATATCAACATTCTGGTCATGGATACCGAGGTGTATTCCAACACCGGCGGTCAGTCCTCCAAGGCCACTCCCACCGCCGCCATCGCCAAGTTTGCTGCCGGCGGCAAGGAAGTCAAGAAAAAGGACCTGGGCGCTATCCTGATGAGCTACGGCTACATCTATGTGGCGCAGGTCTCCCTGGGTGCCGATCCCGCACAGACCCTGCGGGCCATCCGGGAGGCCGAGGCCTATCCCGGCCCCTCCATTGTCATCGCCTACTGCCCCTGCCTGGAACACGGCATCAAGGGCGGTATGAGCAACAGTCAGCTGGAACAAAAGCGGGCGGTGGAATGCGGCTATTGGAGCCTGTACCGCTTTGATCCCCGGCTGAAGGAAGCCGGCAAGAACCCCTTCGTTCTGGACTCGAAGGAGCCTACCGGGGATCTTTTGGAGTATCTGAAGTCTGAACGCCGGTACGCGTCCTTGATGGACGCCTTCCCGGAGCGTGCCCAGCGGCTCTATGAGAAAGAGGTCCGGGACGCTGCGGACCGTTTGGAAAGTTACAAGCGCCGTTTGAACGGCGAAGGTTAAGGAGGAACAATACATATGTCTGAAGTCAAAACGCTGACCCACGAGCAGGTGATGGAAATCATTCCCCACCGGGACCCCATGCTGCTCATCGATGAGGCCACTGAGTTCGTTCCCGGCGAGCGCATTGTCGCCAAGTTCTGGGTTGATCCCGCCCGGGATATCTTCCGCGGCCACTTCCCCGGCGATCCTGTGCTGCCCGGCGTCTACTCCGTGGAGGCCTCTGCCCAGGCCAGCGATCTGGTGCTCATGACCAAGGAATCCTATGCGGGCAAGACTCCCCTCTTCCTGGGCATCAACAATGTCCGGTTCCGCAAGAAGATCCTGCCCGGCGACACCCTGGAAATCCACTCCGAGCTGGCTTCCGAGCGTCCGGAAAAGGCCATCGCCACCTGCAAGTGCTCCATCTACACCGACGGAGACCTGGCCGTGGAGTCCGAAGTCACCATTGCCATGCGCCAATCCAATGAAACAGCCTGCCGCCCCGGATATCCGGGGCGGCAGGTTTTTGATTGGATAACGTTTTTCAGGAGCTTCGGCCGGTTCAGGCGGGAATGGCGCAGCACACTTCAGCGGAATCTCCGACCGTACCGGCTTCATCCAGCTCCGGCGGATAGCCCAGGGACTGCGTGGTCTCCCGGCTGAAGAGATGGATGTGCTCACTGTCCAGAGCGAAGGACACCACACCGTCCGGCGCGCAGGGCAGCCGGTCGCAGATGCACACGATTTCCGTGTCTCCCACGGAGACATAGGCCCCCCGCTTGTTGCCGTAGTCCTCCACATACCGCAGCGTTCCCAGAATGGCGTTTTCCGCCGCCCCGGCCTGCAGGTGCACATGCTCCGGCCGGATCCCCAGGCACAGCTGGGTCTCACCGCTCTGGGCGGCAATCCGATTCCAGCACTCCGGCAGGGTAATGCGCTGCCCCAAAATCCGCAGGGCGCCGTCGCTCCAGTCCGCGTCGAGGATGTTGGTGGAGGGGGAGCCGATGAACTTGGCGGTAAAGATGTTGGCCGGACGGTTGTAGACCCGGTAGGGAGTATCCACCATCTGCAGCTGACCCTGGTTCATCAGGGCTACCCTCTGGCCCACCGTCATGGCCTCCACCTGGTCGTGGGTGACATAGACGAAGGTCTGCCCGTAGAGCTCATGGATCTTCACCAGCTCCTTGCGGGCCTGCACCCGGAGCTGGGCGTCCAGGTTGGACAGCGGCTCATCCAGCAGCAGATAACGGGACTGCTTGACCAGTGCCCGTGCCAGAGCCACCCGCTGACGCTGGCCGCCGGAGAGCTCCCGGGGCTTGCGCTCAATATAAGGATCCAGGCCCAGAATCTCCAGCACCGTCTGAAGGCGACGGTTGAGTTCCTGCTGATCCAGCTTGTGTACCCGCAGGGCATAGGTAATGTTTTCCCGCACCGTCATATGGGGATAGAGGGCATAGTTCTGAAACACCATGGAGATATCCCGCTTGCCGGAGGGCACCTCGTTGACCCGCCGGTCGCCCATGCGCAGTTCGCCGCCGCTGATCTCCTCCAATCCCGCGATCATGCGCAGGGTGGTGGACTTGCCGCAGCCGGAGGGGCCCAGCAATATCAGCCGCTGGCCGCCGGGAATGATCAGGTTCAGGTCCTCGATCACCTTATTTTTTTGATAGATCTTTTCCACATGATCAAACACGATAGTATTCTGTTCTTCCATAAAAAGGCTCCTTTCCGCCTCAGCCCTTGATGCCGGAAGAGGCAAACGTACTCATGATATAGCGCTGGAAAATCAGATAGAGCAGCACCGGAATCAGCATGGAGAGCACCGCCATGGCCATCACCGTGGTGAATTCCGTTCCCGCCTCGGAGCTGCTGAACAGCTGCATGGCCAGGGAGAGGGTGTAGTTGTCCTTGCTGCGCAGAATCAGCGTGGGCCAGACATACTCATTCCAGGAGTTGATGAAAAAGATGATGCCGGTAGCCACGATGGAAGGCCGGCAGATGGGGAGGATGATGTCCCAGAGGGTCCGCATCCGGCTGATGCCGTCCAGCCCCGCAATCTCAATGAGGGATTTGGGAATGGAACGCATGGTCTGACGCAGGAGAAAAATACCCGTGGCATCCGCCAGCTGGGGCAGCACAATGCCCAGCACGCTGTCAAAGAGATTCAGCCGGGAAACCGTGATGTAGTTGGGGATCATGGTCACCGTAAACGGAATGAAAATCGTGCTGATGAGAACAAAGTAGAAGACGTTCTTGCCCCGGAACTCCGTAAAGACGAACGCATAGGCCGCCAGGATACTGGTCAGGAGCTTGCACGCCGTCACCAGCACGGCCACGGTCAGGGTATTGAGGGTAATGCGGACAATGGGCAGCTGCCGGGCAATCTCCCGGAAGTTTTCCAGGGTGAAGCCGGAAAAGAGTCCGGCATCTCCGTAGATGCTCTGCAGGGATTTGAAGGAATAAAACACCGCAAACAGCACCGGCACCAGGGATACCGTCACCAAAAATACCAGCGGAATATGCCAGCCCGCCTGCCGGTCCAGGGCAGCTCTGGTCTTAGTTTTCATAGTACACACTCTTTTCCACGAACTTGAACTCCAAAAACAGCAAAAAGCCGAACAGCAGCATCATCAAAATGGCATATGCGGAGGCTGTACCGGTTTTGAAGAATCCAAAGGCCTGGTCATACACCGCGTAAATGAGGTTGGTGCTGGCATTGTCCGGCCCGCCCTTGGTCACCATGTTGATGGGGGTGAAAATCTGCTGCATGCCGGTGACAATGGACAAAATCAGCACATAGATGCCGGTGGAGCTGCTCATGGGCACCACGATGTTCAAAAAGATCCGCCAGGTGGGAATGTTGTCCAGACGGGCCGCCTCCACGACCTCCATGGGCACGCTGGACACACCGGCCATCACCACAATGAAGTTATAGCCAAAGATCTTCCAGCTGGTCATGATGCTCAGCACCACGATGACCAGACCCTGGGTGTTGCTCCAGATGGGAACCGTCAATCCCAGTGCCTTGGCCACCGTGGTCACCGGCCCGGAAATGGGGTTGAGAATCCACACGAAAATCATGGTTCCCACCACCAGGGAGATGACGCTGGGCAGAAAAATGGCGCTTTTGTAGAAGTTCTTTCCTTTTTTTACCACAAAGGACAGGATGAATGAAAAGACATACGGTGCGGCAAAGTCAAATACCAGCAGCAGCAAAATATACAGTCCCGTATTGCCCATGATTTTCCCAAATGCAGGGTCGGTAAATACGGAAATATAGTTTTCCAATCCCACAAACTCCTTGGTGGGGCGGGTCATATTCCAGTCAAAAAAACTCAGGTACAGCGTATAGAGCAGAGGGTAAAACATAAAGATGGCAAACAGCACGGTCGCCGGTGCCAGCAGTCCGTAAGAGACCACCCGCTCCCGCCAGCTGCGCCGCAGCCCCAGCCGGTACGGTGCCCGTCCGGCTGTCAAAACAGCATGCATATCAGGCAAAGCAATTCTCTCCTTTAACGCTGGGGATCCCGCACAGGATGCGGGATCCCCGGCAGTCTTGCAGATCAGTCCTCGATGAAGGCCTGCACCTTGGCCTGGCACTCATCCATGGCGGTGCTCACGTCCTTGGTGCCGCCCAGTACCTGGTCCCGCATGTCGATCAGGGCCTGCTGGGCTTCCAGGGCAGAACCGGGCCATGCCGTCCACTGCACGGCGTCAGCACGCTGATCCATGGCCGCCTGCATCAGGGGGTTCTGCTCCAGATAATCCTGGAGAATCTGGGAGTTTTCCGCGCCCTTGGTCGCCGGGACGTAGCCGGTGCCGGCCACCCACTTGGCGGCGTTGTCATCGCTGCACAGGAACTTGATGAACTCCCAGGCAGCCTTCTGCTCTTCGGGATCCTGGGCGGTAATGGCCAGATAGCAGCCGCCGGCGGGAACCGCACGGTCCTGTCCCTCAAAGGCAGGGAACGTGGTGGAGCGCACATCGAAGCTGGCGGAGCTCATGATATTGGTCGCTTTGGCAATGGAGCCGATATACATGGCGATCTCGCCGTCGTTGAATGCCTGAATGCCCTCGTCGTTGTTGGTCAGGTGCACGGCGGACTCATCGGTCAGCACCATGTCGGCATAAGACTGCATGGCTGCCTTTCCCTCCTCGGAGTTGAAGGTCGCCGTGGCGGTGTCACCGTCCCGGGTCAGCATGGAGGCTCCGCCGGACTCCAGAATCGCCTGAAGCACCCAGGTATCTCCCTCCTGGAGGTAGGCGCCGTACTTGCCGGTCTTTTCCTTCACCGTCTTGGCAAAGGAAACAAACTCATCCCAGCTCTTCGGGCCATCCTCAGAAAGGCCTGCCTCCCGCAGCAGATCCGCGTTGTAGAACAGCACGGGGTTGGAAACGGAATACGGCACACCGGCCAGCACACCCTCACTGTTCCGGGCCAGATCCAGAATGCTGTCGGAGAAGGTATCCGTGAGGAAGGTCTCATCCTCGGGGAAGTAATTGGAGACGATTTCCTCCGGGCTGATGTAGGAGAAGTTGGCGGGGAAATACTCAATATTGGACCAGGACACCTGGACGATGGAGGGCGCATTGCCCGCGGCGGTATCGGCCTGGAGGTTCTTGAGCAGCTCATCATAGCTGGCGTTGAACCGCCCCTCTACCTCGATCTCATCCTGGCTGGCATTGAATGTGTCGATAAACTCCTGCACCGCGGCGCCGCCCTGGTTTTCGCTGTTGATGTGCCAGTACTGAATCTGGACCTTCTCGCCGTCGGCGGCATCGTCATTGCCCGCAGCGGAAGCACCGCAGCCAGCCAGAGTGCCGGCCATCAAAGCCGCAGACAGCGCGGCAGCCAAAAACTGTTTCTTCTGAATCATCATACTTACTCCTTTATACTCTCTGCACGTTCCTGTATCAGATCCGACTTGACCCTCTCAGAAGGTCAGGCGGCAAATTTCGGGATGGAAGGGAAACACCTGATGCGGATGGGTGATGATCTCCCGGCCTTCCAGCCAGCAGGTGTTGTATCCCCGGGTCTCGGTGTAGATCACCTCCGTGGGACTGACCGTTTCCACACCGAAGGCAAAGGACTCCGCCGTGATCTGGCGAACGCCCAGCACCGTGCGGTCCTCGGCATAGTGGGCATGCCCGCACAAATAGGCGATGACATCGCTCTTGGCGAGCACCTGTCCCAAAGATTCGGGGTAATCCGTGTGAAACCAGGCCTGGCGGCTGGCAAACGGATGGTGCCCCAGCAGGATGGTGCCCTGACCATACGGCTGGGCCAGTTCTTCAGACAGCCACTGTACCTGCTCCTGGGAAATCACGCCGCAGCCGTTGCCCTCCTGGGCCGTATCCAGTACCAAAAAGCGGTATCCGCCCAGCTCATAGCGGGCTGTATAGCTGCCGGTGCGTTCTTCTCCCAGGTAGCCCCGGTAAAACGCCTGCTTGAAATCGTGGTTGCCCAGCACGGGAATCACCGGGATCCCGCCCCGTTCCCGCTCGATCAGCTCCCGCAGGTAACGGTAATCCTCCTCGGTTCCCTCGTGGACCAGGTCCCCGGTGAGCACAATCACGTCCGGACGGGCCGCTACCGCCTCCCGGATCCCGGCAAGAACATAGTTGACCGGCGGCACCGTCTGGCGCAGAGGCGCCCGGTCCAGCATGGATCCGTTGTAATCCCGCAGGATATGCAGATCCGAAAGATGTGCAATTTGAAGTGTTGCCATGTGTCTCCTTTCCGTGCGGGACGCCAGGTCTTTGCAAGGGCCTCCCGCTCAAACCAACGGTGTCAGTATAGCGGCTCCCCTGTCAAGATCGTCACCTCCCCTCTGTTAAAAATGGCCGCGGGGCACCCTCTCCGGCACTTTCCGGCCCCATGCACAAATCCATCCTCCTGCCTCCCCGCCGCTTTCCGGCAATTCTTCACAGAAAAAAGCCGCCTTCTCCCCGTTGGGGAAGAAGGCGGCTGGAAATGACGGGCGCAAGTGCGGGCGCATATGTTAAACCTCTTGTCTGTCATTCCGTTCAATATCAAATTTTTATCTGCTTTTTGAAAAAACCTTCCAGACCCGGGGCGTCTGTTTGCTGTATACCGCACAGGTAATCGTTTTTTCAAGCAAAAAAAGAACCGGCCGCGAGGCCGGTTTTACAGTCGCTTGATTGGGCGCTCAGTCCTTCTCCAACTGCTCCAGCAACGGCAGCAGCTGATCCATCCGCTGAATCTGTGCGTCGGTTTGCTCCAGGACCTGATGGTTTTTCCCCTCATTGAGGAATCCCACGGTGAACATCTCCGCCCGGTGCAGCGCCAATGTGCCGGGCTCACTGTCCTCCACACCGACTGCGCAGTCGGCCGAAACCCCTGCTTGTGCCAAGGCATACCGATAAATATCCGGCGCAGGCTTCAAATTCTTCACCTGATTCTGCGTTACAAAAAAGTCGATATACGAAGTCACCCCAAGATAGTCCGCCACCGCCCGGACAAAGGACTCATCCGAAGAGGACACGATGGCCATCCGGTATCCCCGCTCCCGCAGGGCCTGCAGAGTCGGCGTCAAACCAGGGGCTTCGGGGATTCCCTCCGCTTTCACGATCTCCAGAGTAATGTCAAAATGCTCCCGAGCAATTTCCTCAATATCGGCCTCCACACCTGCCAGGCGGCACAATTCCTCCCAGCGTTTCCGCACGGAATAGCCGGTCAGCCGCCCCAAGCGGGTATGATCCACCCCCAGCTTGACACCCAGGCGGCGGTTTGCCTCGGCATGCGCCCATTCATCATCCAGCATGGTTCCGTCCAGGTCAAAGGTCACCAGCTGAATCTTTTTCGTATCCATATCATTCCCCCGCTTCAACACGGCATATTTGCTGTCCTGTCATTATATCGGTCCAGCCGGGAGAAAGTCAACGGGCTTATGATGTTTTTTCTGTTCAACTCCTGTAAAGTTGCGCAGACGCAAAAGCCCCCGGCCATTTGGCCGGGGGCTTGGGTCCTGTGCGGTAACAATCAGACGTAGTTGCAGGCGCGGGCAATTGCCATTTCGGTATAGCCCAGGGACTCCGCCTTGGTCTGCTTGCCGCTGGCCACTTCCACCAGCAGCTTGAGCAGCTCCTCGCCCATCTCCTTGAGGTCGCCGCCGTAGATCAGCGGAGAGGCATCCACATCGATGTTATCAATCATGTTGGCGTACGTGATGCGGTTGCCGGTAATCTTAATAACCGGAGCGATGGGGTTGCCGGTAGGCGTGCCGCGGCCGCTGGAGAACACCACTACCTGCGCGCCGCCAGCCACCATGGCCGCCACGGAAGAGGGATCGTGGCCCGGGGTATCCATAATGACCAGGCCCTTCTTAGCCTCCACCTGCTTGGCATAATCGTAGACTTCCATCACGGGAGAGTGACCGCCCTTGTGGATGCAGCCCAGAGATTTCTCCTCCAGAGTGGTAATGCCGCCGGCCTTGTTGCCGGGAGAGGGATTGCCCTTGCGGACTTCCTCGCCCACCATCTGGAGGGCCTTTTCATAGCGGTGCACAATCTCGAAGATGCGGTCCCGCACCTCGGGCGTGGCAGCCCGGCGGGCCAGAATGTGCTCGGCGCCGATGAACTCCGTGGTCTCAGAGAGAATGGAGGTTGCGCCGGCCTGAACCAGCAGATCCGAGAGCTGGCCGATGAGCACGTTGGCGGCAAGGCCGCTGGTGGGGTCGGAACCGCCGCACTCCGTGCCCAGAATCAGCTCGGAAATGGGGAACTTCTCCTTCTGGAGCAGAGAGGCCTCCTCCACCATTTCCTTGGCATAGCGCACAGCCTTGTCGATGGCCTTGAGGGTGCCGCCGGACTCCTGAATGATGACCTGCTTGAGCGGCTTGTTGGTGCGCTGGCGGATGGCTTCCACCACCAGATCCATCTGGCAGTTCTCACAGCCCAGAGACACCACCACCGTGCCGTAAATATTGGGGTTGGCCGCATAACCGGCCATGACGTCCATGGTCAGCTGCTGATCCGGCGCCACCTGGGCGCAGCCCTGCTGGTTGTTGAAGGTAACGGAGCCCGTCACCTGCTGTGCAATAATTCGGGTCGTGTCCGAAGCGCAGACGCTGGCAGGCAGAATCAGCACCTTATTGCGGACGCCCACACGCCCATCCGGGCGGCGATAACCATAAAATTCCATATGTTCCCCTCGCTTTCAGACTTTCTCTTCCAGATTTTCCCGGTGTCCCTCCACATTGTGGACATGGACGTGTTCTCCGATCCGAATGTCCTGGGAGGCAATGCCGATATGCTCACCGTACTTGACCACCGGTTCTCCCTTGGGGATATCCCGGATGGCGATTTTATGATAAATGATAATGTCCTGCGCCGCGGTGAGGCTGACATCCTGGCCATCCGCAGCATAGGTAACGGTGTCGCCCTTGGCGATGGGCTCGATGGCGACGGCAACATTGTCCTTGCCGTCAATGATCATGGCGTTGCGCATGATGTACACTCCTTTTTTCTTGGATAGTTTCCGGCAGGCATCCGCGATGTTCAGAAGAGGTTTCCGTTCTCGTCGAAGGCCAGCTCGTAGGGTTCTGAGAGAATTTCAATATTGGGATTGGCCTTGGCCAGCGGCAGCATACCTTCGGAGATCTCGATGACGTCGATATGGGCGGTATTGGGAATGCGGATCATCTTCATGTTGTTTTGATCCTCGGCGTCCGGGCAGCAGCAAAGCGCCAGCTGCAGAGCCTCCCGGTCATTGTCCATAATCATCGGAATCTTCATCAGGTGCAGGAACGTATTGGTGACGCCGGTGGGATAGGTCATCTCCAGCTTCATCTTGTTGAACAGCCGCCGGGTTGTGACCTCCGCCAGACCAATTCCCTGGGCATTGCCGTGGGTCTCGTCACTCAGGTCCAGAATGACCACCTTCTCGGCGTCAATGCCGCCGGAGCAATACTGGGGCTGGACGAAGCGCCCGGAGATATTGGGATCCATTCCGTCGCCGGAGAAGTTCTTTCCGATCTTGTCCACCACCAGTACATCGCACTCATCAAAGAGCAGATGGGCAATGGTCTCATAGGACAGATCCCGGAGCTTGGGCTCTTCGGTGATGATCTCCTCCGGACTGAGGCCCTTGACCAAATAGGTCTCATCGTAGGCGTTTTCCACAATGGCGATGCCGCCCAGGATGGGACAGTTTTCCATCACGGCCCGTCCGTACTCCTCCACCAGCTCGTGCATGATGCCCGGGCTCTGATGGTGGATGTTCTCCGCGCCGTGCTGCTTGCCCAGGCCAATGGCCATCATCTTCATCAGGCCGCTTTCATACCGGCCCCGGAAAGACGTATGCGGCTTGACCCGGTTGAACAGCAAAATGCCGTCTGCCTCTGAGGCATATTTGTCGATTCGCACCGGCTGCCTGCGCACCGCGGAAAGTCCGATCTCCACCGTTTCCATGGAGCTCTTCACCGGGCATCCCATGGCCTCTTCGGTGATGCCGTAATCCCGCAGGATCTGCAGCTGCCCCTCGGCGGTAGCGCCGCCGTGGCTGCCCATGGAGGCCACAATATACGGCTCGGCACCTTTGGACTTGACAAAATCCACCATTGCCCGCGCCATGACGGCATAATGGGTAATTCCACGGCTGCCGCAAGTGATGGCGATTTTCTGTCCGGGCAGGATCTTCCCACCGATCTCTTCCCGGTCCAGTTCTCTGGTCACGACGCCTGCCAGTTCTGCCTCCGGGATATGGGTTCGGTCAAAATTCTGGCGAATCTTCACCATTTTGGGAATCGGAACGTCTCGGATCAGGTCAGTAATCGTCTCCATAACTTTCCTCCTTACGGCTGTCCGGTGGGTGGGTTATGTACTTACCAGTCTGTCGCTCTCCAGTTCCTAGTTTACGAACCCTGCTCCCGCTTGTCAAGCGTTTATCACCCAATCCCCATAAAAACCACGCGATGCTCCGGCATCTTTCCTGCATTTGCCACACAGCTCCTCCGCATCCTGTTTCTGGAAGCGGAGGAGCTGTGCATCCCCATGAAATTTCGTAAACCGGCAGCCGGAATTTCCGGCGCAGGGAACGAAGCGTTATACCGAATGTGTGCGCAGATAATCCAACCAGATCCGGCAGCCCTGCGTGTTCAAATGCACGCCGTCAAACGTCAGCTCCGGTCGCAGGCAGCCATCCTCACCTGTCACCGCCTCTGCCACATTGACATAGGCGCAATCCTTCTCTTCCGCCAGGGCCATGATGGCTTCGTTGTAGGTCTGGATTCTCTGGTTGTTCACATAGGTCTTTTTTGCATCCTGCTTGGCACTGACGGGCAGGATGGACTGGAGCACAATCTGTGCATCCGGATGATCTTCCCGAAGTCGGTCGATCACCTTGGCATATTGATTCTGGAATGTCTCTACCTTGACCCAGCCCAGTTCATTGACTCCCAGCATCACATAGATCTTCCCGCACGATTCCTTTGCCATGGCGTCCAGCAGCGGAACCTTGCTTCCATCTTCCAGGGTCCATACATTTTTGGAAAAGACCGACTCCACCGTCGCGCCCACGGAATAGAAATATTTGCCTTCCTTCAGGCCGCTGTACAGGGAAAATCCTTCCGTGCGGGAGTCCCCCAAAAAGATCACATCCTGAAAGTATGTATCTTCCACCGCCTCCGATTCCGGCACCGGGGCCCAGGCGGCCTCCTGCGCAGCCGGCTCCTGCGCCGGAGCTGCGTCCGGCTCTTCTGCGGAAACATCCGACACGGCCTGCTCCGGCATCTTTCCCGGCTGGCGCTTGGAAACCGTCCGTTTCGGCGTCTGCGGCGTCATGACTTCCGGAGGTTCCGGCTCGCTGACCGGCGACTCGATTGCCTTCCCCGGCCCTACCGGAGAAAACAGAACTGCCATTGTTGCCATCAATAGCAAAACTCCCGGAATCCGGATTCCCCATCTTTTCTTTTCCCGTCTGCCTGCCATGGCGTTCGCCTCCTGCTCTGGAATTTTCTTTTCTACTATTATAGACGGTTCAAGTCGGGAAAAGTCGAAACAAATTGATGAAAAAAGAGTATCAAATTGTCACACATTTTCATGCAGCCGCCCCCCGCAGCCGTTTGGGCCGCGGGGGGCGGAAAAAATTCTCATTTGCCGCGCAGGAGCCTCCCTGCTCCAGCGCTTTTTGGAATGTTATTTGCGCAGAGACGGAGGATAGACCCCCTGCTCATGCAGGCGCAGCAATTCCTGACGCACCAGTTCCCGGTCCTCCCGGTAGGTCATGCCGAACCACTTGTCTGCCGAATGCAGCACAGAGACCTCCAGAGCCCCTGCTTTCATCTGATGGTCCACCATCACCGGCAGCAAACACTCGGCCTTGAGATTCTCCCCTGCCTCGTTTTGCAAAAACTCCTCAAAATACGTCCGCAGAGCCGGGAAAATGCTGGGGGTAAAGCCCCAGAAGTTCATGGAGACCACCGTATCCGGGTCCAGGCTCCGGTCCTCAGCCAGATCCCGCAGAGTGCCGTCTGCATACAGCTGCACCTTGAGTGCCTCCCGCACGGAACGCAGCTTTCCATCCTCCACCGTGCATACGCCCCGGGAAACCGTACCGTGCAGGCTGGCGGTGTTTTTCAGCAGATAGCCCACCATGGTGGCCTTGCCCTCCGGCGGCAGCTGCGTCAGCTCCTGATAGATCGTCCGGTACGCGTCAATGCCGTAATAGTCATCGGCATTGATGACGCAGCAGGGCTCGTGCACCACATCCGCCGCGCACAGCAGGGCGTGAACCGTACCGAAGGGCTTCGTCCGCTCCGCCGGGATGTGATAAAACGACGGCACGGAGGAAAAATCCTGAAATGCGTAGGCCACTTCCACCGGACGGCCGTCCAAAGCCGTCCGCCGGGCCACCGTAT